>Ga0210086_1000120_pt1 | contig 48952 bp, 54 predicted proteins | sample China_Galinas_PW_3_FD_184867 | JGI IMG/M metagenome (GOLD analysis project Ga0210086, IMG submission 184867) | Wetland microbial communities from San Francisco Bay, California, USA, that impact long-term carbon sequestration - China_Galinas_PWB_D2... | ecosystem: Environmental > Aquatic > Marine...
GCCGCCTCAGCGGCCGGCGGACCCGCTTCAGCAACGGCGGCCGGCGGACCCGCTTCAGCAGCGGCCGCGGGCGGGCCGGTCGCAGCAGCCGCATCAGCCAGTGGAGCAGCAGCCACGGCGTCGGCCGGTGGAGTCGCGGCCGCCGCCGGAGCGAGCGGAGCCGCCTCGCCAACCGGCGGGGCTGCCGCAGCGGCCTCAACCGGTGGAGCAGCCGCTGCAGGCGGAGCCGCGGCCGCACCTTCAGCAGGGGGAACGGCCACGGCAGCCGGCGGACCGCTGTCGATCACCGCAGCGGGCGGAGCCGCCGCCACGGCCTCGGCCGGAGGAACGGCCGCGGCTGCTGGCGGCGAGGCCGCGGCAGCTACCGCGGGGGGAAGGCTTTCGACGACCCCGGCGGACGGCACTTCGGCAGCGGCCGGCACCATCGGAGCGGCCGCCGCAGCCGGTGCCCCCGGCACACCCGCGACTACCGGAGGGACGGCCCCCACCACACCCGCGGGTGGGATCGCGGCCACCGCGGGCACACCGGGAACGGCGGCAGCCGCAGGAACGCCCGGGACAGCCGCAGCCGCCGGGGGCGCAGCCTCCACGACCGCAGCCGGCGGAGCCGCCGCGGCAGCAGGAGCACCGGGCGCCGCGTTCTCGACGGGAGCACCGGGAATAGCCGCCGCGGCCGGCGGCACAGCCTCTGCCGCCGCAGCCGGCGGCGTCGCCGCGGCAGCCTCAGCCGGTGGAGCTACCGCAGCGTCAGGAGCGCCGGGGGTAGCCACCTCGGCCGGCGGCGCAGCCTCTGCCACCGCAGCCGGCGGCGCAGCGTCCACGACCGCGGCCGGCGGGGCCGTCACAGCAGCCGGCGGAACAGCCTCGACCACACCGGCCGGCGGCGCAGCGTCCACGACCGCGGCCGGCGGGGTCGCCGCAGCGGCCGGCGCAACCGGGGCCGCCGCGGCAGCCGGCGGGCCCGCTTCGACGGCACCAGCCGGCGGTACCGGCGCGGCAGCCGGAATAGCGGGCGCAGCCTGCGGCGGAACCGGCGCGGCGGCGAGATCAACCGGGGCCGCCGCGGGAGCCGGGACCGGTCCCTGCGCGGGCGAGAACAACCCGTTCTGTACGGCCCTGGGAACGCTTGCGGGCGAGGAGGCCATGTCCTGCAGGATTTCCACGCACGGCACACCCGGACTTGTCACCGTCAACGGGTCGGCCGTCGCCGGATAGCTGAGCGCCAGTGCAGCCCAATACATCCCCGCAGTCGCAAAGGCGGTGGTCGCCAAGCGAATTGTGGTCCGCGACATGTCTCCTCAGATTCCTTCGACCCTGGTTTGCCTCGCCCGAAAGTATCTTGACCCGCGTGAATTAGCCGGAGCGACAATTGGTTTTATAGAAACGTTGTGAAGGAGAAGCGCAACGGTGATCGCGTGTTCAGACGGTCCTGCCCGCGCCGAGCGGCGCCGTCCGAGAGAACCACCCGATACCGTGTTCGCGTGCACCATCCGCTCGTAGCCGCCACATCACGGTCGGCAGGTGGCCGATGCTGAGTCCTGGTGCGGTGTTCGCGGGCTACCGCATCGAGCGGGCCCTCGGCGCGGGGGGCTGCTAGCTGTTGTGGGTCGGGTGGTCGGTAGTTGTCGGTGGTGTGCTGTAGGAACGGGTGTATGAATCTGGCGGTGTGGGCTGAGCGCAACGGCGTTGCGCGGGTGACCGCGTATCGCTGGTTTCGCGCCGGACTGTTGCCGGTACCCGCCCGGCGCGTGGGCCGGCTCATCTTGGTCGATGAGCCGTCCGCGCTGGCCGAACCACGCTCACGAACTGCGGTGTATGCGCGGGTGTCTTCAGCGGATCAGAAAGCGGATCCGGATCGCCAGGTGGCGCGGATCGTGGTGGAACACCGGGATCGGTTCTGCCGATTCGGATCTGAGTATGTTCAGGCGGCGCTGGCCGGCCAAGGCCGGGAACTGGTTGTGGTGGATTCGGCCGAGGTTGATGACGACCTGGTGGGGGATAGGACCGAGATCCTGACCGCGATGTGCGCACGGCTCTATGGCAAGAGAGCTGCGCAGAACCGTGCCAGGCGTGCCCTGGCCGCCGCGGCGACCGATGACACGGTGGCGGTGGCCTGATGGCCGGATCCGAGGTTCCCGAAGGCTGGACGGTTCAAGCGTTCCGGTTCACGCTGGACCCGACCGAGGAGCAAGCCCGGTCGCTGGCCAGGCATTTCGGCGCTCGCCGTAAGGCATACAACTGGACGGTCGCGGCCCTGAAAGCCGACATCGAGGCCTGGCATGCCAAGGGTGTCGACACAGCGAAGCCGTCGCTTCGGGTGCTGCGGAAACGCTGGAACACCGTGAAGAACGACGTGTGCGTCAACGCGGCGACCGGTGTCGTGTGGTGGCCGGAATGCTCGAAAGAGGCCTACGCCGACGGCATCGCGGGCGCGGTCGACGCCTACTGGAACTGGCAACAATCCCGTGCCGGCAAGCGTGCGGGTAAACGAGTCGGATTCCCGCGCTTCAAGCGCAAAGGCCGCGACGCAGATCGGGTGTGCTTCACCACCGGCGCGATGCGCGTCGAACCCGACCGACGTCACATCACACTGCCGGTGATCGGCACCGTCCGCACCCACGAAAACACCCGCCGCATCGAACGCCTGATCAAGGCTGGCCGGGGGCGGGTGCTGGCGATCTCGGTGCGCCGCAACGGCACCTGTCTGGATGCCAGTGTTCGGCTGCTGGTGCAGCGCCCCCAACAGTCCGGCGTTGCGCTGCCCGATTCGCGTGTTGGTGTCGATGTCGGGGTGCGGCGTCTGGCCACGGTCGCCACCGCTGAGGGCACCGTGATCGAACAGGTCCCCAATCCGCGACCACTGGATGGCGTGTTGCGCGAGCTGCGCCATGTGTGCCGTGCCCGCTCGCGCTGCACGAAAGGCTCGCGGCGCTACCGTGAGCGCACCACACAGATGTCCCGGCTGCATCGCCGGGTCAACGATGTCCGCACGCATCACCTACATGTCCTGACAACACGATTGGCTCAAACCCACGGCCGGATCGTTGTCGAAGGTTTGGACGCGGCCGGGATGCTGCGGCAAAAGGGCCTCTCGGGTGCCCGCGCCAGACGGCGCGGACTCTTCGACGCAGCCCTGGGCGCACCGCGGCGCCACCTGTCCTACAAGACAGGCTGGTACGGGTCGCAACTCGTAGTCGCCGACCGCTGGTTCCCATCGTCGAAAACCTGCCACGCCTGCCGGCATGTGCAAGACATCGGCTGGGCCGAAAAATGGCAATGCGGCGGCTGTTCGGGCACACACCACCGTGATGACAACGCCGCCATCAACCTCGCACGCTACGAGGAACCCATTAGCGTCGTCGGCCCAGTTGGGGCCGCCGTCAAGCGTGGAGCCGACCGTAAGACCCGGCCACGCCGGGCCGGTGGCCGTGAAGCGCGGAAGGGAACCGGCCCCCGGGCCGGGGAACAACCCCGAGACGGGGTGCAAGTCGCGTGATCACTAACGACCACTCACTTGCAACGGAATGGGCGCGGTCTACCTGGTGCAGGATCCGCACCTGCCACGCCACGACGCGCTCAAAGTGCTGTCTGCCGACCTGTCCCGCGACCCCGACTTCCGCGCGCGGTTCGTGCGAGAAGCCGACGTCGCGGCCAAACTCGACTATCCCAACATCGTGTCCGTGTACAACCGCGGCGAGACCGAGCACGGCCAGCTGTGGATCGCGATGCAGTTCGTCGACGGAACCGACGCGGACGCTGCGCTGCGTGACGGCACGATGACCTATCGGCATTCGCGGTTGCCGCCACCACCACCGAGGGCACCGAGGTTGCCCGCATCACCGACGCCTCCAACGCTTTGGCCACCGGCATAGCTCGGCAACACCGCCTGGCGAAATCGTTGTCCCGCAAGCAGAACGGATCACACAACCGTCGCGATGCCGCCGCCAAGCTCGGCCGCCACCACCACCGCACCGCCAACGTGCGCCGACATTACGCACACCAGGTCTCCAACCAGTTGGTCAAGACTCACCACCGGCTCGTCATCGAAGACCTGCATGTGGCCGGGATGCTGGCCAACCACCGGCTGGCCCGAATGACGCGGGAACCGACGATCAGACCGCACCACGGCCTGAACAGACGACGCCCGAGAAGGACGATGCCGAACATTCACCAGAGCTGTTCGACACGCTTTAAAGGCCGTACTGGTCGTCAACGATGCCGAGCCAGATCTGCGCTGCGTCGATAGCGACTTTCTCGCTGATGAACGCGTGCTGAGTGCCGGTGTACATGTCACGAAACGCGCGCTCGAGCCGGCTGCCCTCGCGGATCGAGCTGGTGCCCGCGGCCAAATGCGCCCATTCCGCGCACCCTCTCGCGACGTCGGTGGCGTAGACCGCAGCCACGCGCATGTCGGCTCGCATCCTGGGTGTCAGGTCGTCGCTTGCGGTGACTTCGGCCTCCGCCGCCGCGAAGGCGTCGAGTACCAGAAGGCGTGCAGCCCGCCATGCCGCGACGTGGTGGGCGAGCCCCTTCTGGAAGGTCGGCCGGCTGGCCAGTGTCGCCATGTCGCTCATTCGCACCTTGGTGGCGGCGAGTTCCTCGACGTCGTCGAGCATGCTTTTGGCGACGCCGAGCGCCCACGACGCATGCCCGGCGGCAGTGACGACCATCAGGCCCATCCGGCTGGCTGCCGAGGTGCCGCGCAAGGGTTCTCGCGTGAACAATGCCATGGTTCGGCACTCGGGCACGAAGACGTCCTGGCAGTTGTAGTCGTAGGAACCGGTGCCTTTGAGTCCCTGGACGTGCCAGCCGTCGGTGAAGGCGACCTCATCTCGCGGCAGGAGCGCGACCCGCAGCTCGGGTACGCCCTCGCTGATCCAGCGTATCTGCCCGTCCTCCATCGGCATGAAGCCGGCGGCGATGTATGCCGAATGTCCGGTGCCGGAGCCGAAGCTCCACGCGCCGCTCAGCCGGTAACCGCCGTCGACGATCGCGCCCTGGCCGTTGGGGAAGAATTGACCGCCGATCGCGACGTGATTGTCGTTGGCGGTGAAGACCTCCGCGAATCCCTCGTCGGGAAGATAGGTCGCTGCAGCGAACGCCGAGGGCAGGTTGGCGATGCCGATCCAGCCGAACGAGCCGTCCTGTGAAGCCATTTCGATCCAGGTCTCGATCATCTCGGCCAATGACGGTTCGACGCCGCCGGCTGCCGCGGGGTTGAACGAGCACATCAAGCCGCTGGCCCACATCTCCTCGACAATTGCCGACGTTAGCGTGCGCTGGCGCTCGGACTCCGCTGCCTCGGAAAGCACCAGGTCGCGCATCCCACGGGCTCGATCCAAGACCCTCTGACGCACATCGGTCACGACGTTGTCCCCTTCTGTGACTGAGGCAGCTGTGCGATGGCGAGGCGGTGATGTTCGTCGTCGAAAGTCATGAAGCACAACATCTCGTTCTCGAACACCGCATGCGCATCAGGAACTTTCAGATACCAGTCCCGCACGGTGCCAGCTGGCCGGGCTGCAGAACGATGTGCGCAAGTCTCTTGTTTGCGCCCATGAGACCTCTCGTCCCGGTCGGCCCCGATGAATCGTGGCATGCCAGCGTTACTCGCAGCCTAGGCGGGCAAGCTGGATCAGTTTGTGTTTCGATATCTGTCTCCCAGGAGGTTGGAGTGGCCATCGCGACCCTTTTGCAGCAATCACGCGCCCGGTCGCGATCGGAGATACCGACCTAACTTCCTGCGGAGTGAGACCGAACCACCGGAGATCCGTCCTTGACTCTTGTCCAGATAATTGCCGCCCCCAACCTCAACGTCGAGCGCAGGACTCCGCCGTGACTGAAGTGTCGTTGGTCTTGCCGGCTCGCGCGTGACCCTCCCAGGCTCCGGCAAAACTGTTCGGCGCGGTCCTGCCACGGTTCGGTTGTCGACGCATCGGCCGTCGTGAACGCCGACCGTCTTGTGGATGAGCAACAGCTGACGAGATCGACGAATCTTCCTCAGCACGTTGACGTTTCTCGATAGCTCAGTCATCATTGACTTAATCATGACTGAGCTATCTGCTGACGCGCTACGCCGGGTGCAGATCCATGCCGCCCTGGCCGACCCTGGTCGGCTGGCGATCGTCGACCGGCTGCTACTCGCGGACGCGTCGCCCTCGGAGCTTCAGGCCGCGTTGTCGATGTCCTCGAGCCTGGTCGCCCACCACCTTGGGGTGTTGGAGGGCGCGGGGATCGTGCGCCGGGTCCATTCGGAGGGCGATCGCCGCCGCACCTATCTGCAGTCGATCCCCCAGTCGCTGGAACTGCTGGTGCCCTCGGTGGCGCGGCACGCCGAGCGGGTGGTGTTCGTCTGCACCCAGAATTCAGCGCGCAGCCAATTGGCTGTGGCGGTGTGGAATCGTCGCAGCCCACTCCCTGCGGCCTCGGCCGGCACGCATCCCGCGGCCGAGGCGCACCCGGAGGCGGTGGCCGCGGCGGCCCGCCGCGAGCTGGCGATGCGGCCGCAAACTCCGCGTCACCTCGCGGACACGGTTACGCCCACGGATCTCGTTGTCGCGGTCTGCGACAACGCCCACGAAGAACTTCCGGCCGATAGCCGACGCCTGCATTGGTCGATCCCGGATCCGGTCCGGACTGGCCGAGCCGATGCCTTTGACCGGGCGCTCGATGAGCTGATCGTCCGCATCGATCACCTGGCCCCCGCCCTGCAATCCCTCTAAAAACGGAGCACACCGATGGCCGACAACGTAGCCGCCAACGCCGCCACCCACATGCGCCCCGACTTGTCCATCGACCAACAGGTGGCGCTCAAAACCGCTGCCGCGCACCTTCAGTCGGAGTTCGCCGACATGTTCGGCGTGGAGACCATCGAACGGTTACTGCACTCCTCCTACGATCGGTTTGCCAATCTCGCCTCGGTGCCTAACTTCTTGCCGCTGTTGGCCGAACGCTTTGCCCGACAGCGGCTGATTGCCCTAGGGAAAGTGGAAGGCAAGTCGACCGACGGGCGGCCCGTCGTGTTATTTCTGTGCACGCACAACGCGGGCCGGTCCCAGATGGCGATGGGATTCTTTTCCCGGTTGGCCGGTGATCGGGCCGTCGCGTGGTCAGGCGGTTCGGAACCCGGCAGCGAGGTCAATCCCGCCGCAATCCAGGCGATGGTCGAGCGGGGCATCGATATCTCCGGCGAGTATCCCAAACCGTGGACCGATGAGATCGTGCAAGCCGCCGACGTGGTGATCACCATGGGCTGCGGCGACGCCTGCCCGGTGTTCCCGGGCCGCCATTACGAGGAATGGGTTCTCGACGATCCCGCCGGCCGAGACGTGGCCGGAGTGCGTCCCATCCGTGACGAGATCGAACGCCGCATCCACCGGCTGCTCGCCCAACTCGACGTGCCGATCGATGCGTAACCACACTCGAACCTCAAAGCCACCCAGCATGCGGCGGCCCTCCAGCGCGGCGCGCATTGGCAAGCGGCTCGGATCGAGCCTCGCTTGGCTTCGGGCCGGCTATCCCGAGGACGCGCCCCCAAGGGATATTCGCCGCTGCTGGCACTCAACGGCCCGGTCGGGTTATCCGCCCGGCACACCGCCCAGATCGTCACCGCCTTGGGCGATGGACCCACCGACTCGGTCGCCATCGGGGTGGCGATCACCAAAGCCATCAACCGGCTTCCCTCCAACACCCAAACCCGCGCCATCGCTGCCGCCATACATCGAGTACACGTGCATCCCGCCGACGACCGGAGGAAACCGCTGTGAACATCTCACCGAAGCGATCTGGTGCCCTAGTAAGCCTGCTGGCCACGGGTGCCCTGGCTCTTGCGGGGTGCGGTAGTGACAACTCAACCCCGTCGTACGCGACTTCGACGAACGTGGACTGCGGCGGTAAGCAGTCATTGACGGCCAGCGGCTCCACCGCCCAAGCCAACGCGATGAAACACTTCATCGACGTCTATCAGAAGGCCTGCCCGGGGCAGACGCTGACCTACACCTCCAACGGTTCCGGTGCCGGAGTGAGCGAGTTCGTGGCCAACCAAACAGATTTCGGCGGTTCGGACTCGCCGCTGGCCGGAGACGAGTACGCCGCGGCCGAGCGGCGGTGCGGCTCAGACGTCTGGAACCTGCCCGTGGTGTTCGGCCCGCTGGCCATCACCTACAACCTCAACGGCATCGACAAACTGGTGCTCGATGCTCCCACCCTGGCCAAGATCTTCAACGGCACCATCACCCGCTGGGACGACCCGGCGATCACGGCGCTCAACAAGTCGATGCCCGCCGAAGACATCCTCGTCATCTACCGCAGCGATGCCTCCGGGACCACCGACAACTTCCAGCGTTACCTCGACGCAGCCTCCAACGGCGCCTGGGGCAAGGGCACTGGCAAGACATTCAACGGCGCCGTCGGCCAAGGCGCCAAAGGTAACGAGGGCACGTCCGCCAAGGTCAAGGACACCGAGGGCGCGATTACCTACAACGAATGGTCGTTCGCCCAGACGCAGCGGCTGAGCAGCGCTGCGATCAAGACCTCCGCCGGGCCGGATCCGGTAACCATCAACGCCGACACCGTCGGCAAAACCGTCGCCGGCGCCGCCATCGCAGGCCAGGGCAACAACCTGGTGCTCGACACCTCGTCGTTCTACAACCCCACGCAACCCGGCGCCTACCCGATCGTGCTGGCCACCTATGAACTGGTCTGCTCGAAATACTCCGACCCCCAGACCGGCACCGCAGTGCGCGCCTTCCTGCAATCCACCGTCGGCACGGGCCAAGTCACCCTGGCGGACTACGGATACTTCCCGTTGCCCGAGCAGTTCCAGCCCAAGGTGTCGGCCGCCGTCAACGCCATCAGCTGACCCAACCTCACCAACATCTGACCGACTCGCGCAGCGTCGCGCCGACACCGCACCCCCACAGCAAAGGAACGATGCATGCCAGCACGACACATCGTCGCCGTCGGCGGCAGCGACGCCGGCATCAGCGCCGCGCTGCGTGCCCGCGAGCTCGACCCCACCGCCCAATTCACCGTGGTAGTCGCCGATGCCTATCCGAATTTCTCGATCTGCGGCATCCCCTACTACGTCTCCGGGGAAGTCACCCACTGGGCCGACCTCGCCCATCGCACCGCCGCCGACCTAGCCGCCACCGGCATGCGGGTGCTCACCGACGCCCGCGCCACCCGTATCAACGTCGACGAGCACACCCTCGACATCCTCGACCCGGCCGGCGCGCCGCAGCAATTGTCCTACGACGCCCTGATCGTGGGCACCGGCGCCATCAGCGCCCGCCCACCGATCACCGGTCTCAGCGGCCCCGACGCGCTCGGACCCGCCGACGGGGTGCACCTGTTCCACTCCATGGGCGACACCTTCGCCGTCATGGAATCCCTGACCATCCGAAACCCGAAGACAGCGGCCATCATCGGCGCCGGCTACATCGGCCTGGAGATGGCCGAAGCCCTCACCGCCCGCGGGATCGCGGTGACCCAGATCGAAGCCCTGCCCGAAGTGTTGCCGACCGTGGATCCCGGACTAGGAAGCCTCGTCCACGCCGAACTACAACGCAACAACGTCGAGGTCCTCACCGACACCGCCGTCACCGCGGTCGCCGGCACCGACACCCACACGCTAACCATCACCGCCACACACCACGGCGAAACAATAACGCGCACGGTGGATTTCGTCCTCGTCGTCGTCGGGGTCCGGCCCGACGCCGAACTGGCCGCCGGCGACTGCGTGCACACCCATCACCGCCTGATGGGCGTAACCTGGCTGCCGCTGGGCACCACCGCGCACAAACAAGGCCGCATCGCCGGCGAAAACGCCCTCGGCGGCAACGCCCGATTCGCCGGCAGCCTGGGCACCCAGGTCGTCAAAGTCTTCGACCTCGTCGCCGCCCGCACCGGCCTGCGCGATCACGAAGCCTCCGCCGCCGGGCGCGGCTGGACGCCCGTCACCACCCAATCGGCCCCCGACGACAGGCCTACTACCCCGGCGCCACCCCCATCCACGTCCGAATCACCGCCGACCACACGACCGGCGGGCTGCTCGGAGCACAACTCGTCGGCCACCGCGGCGCCGAAATCGCCAAGCGCGTCGACACCTACGCCACCGCACTGTTTCACGCCATGACCGTCGACGCCCTCAGCGACCTCGACCTGTCCTACACCCCACCGCTGGGGTCACCCTGGGACGCAACTCAAATGGCCGCTCAGGCCTGGGTTCGTCAATATCACCTCGACGGCCAACGGCGCGCTCTAATCTAATCGCCGATGTCGGCCCGCTCGGCAACTAGCCGCCGCCCCTGTCCTGCGTCGTCAGCGGTGCATCAGCGTTGGCGCACAACGCTCTACATTTCTACCCGAAAGACGGCTCTACAGGCCGGCTCGCCAACCGAATGGTTTTCAAGGAGGCAGACAACATGAAATCCTACCGCTTCCGGGCTGCCGCGAGCTTGTTCGCGGCAGGTGCCCTCGTGCTATCAGTATGTTCCCACACAGGCCCCGTGCAGCCGTATGCCAAGGGCGTCAAGTTGGAGGCCTAAGCCCTGCAGGCGCACATCGCCGGGATTGAAGCTGACCAGGCGCGCCGCAACACCGAATTGCCCGAGCTGACCGGCCTGCCCACTCTTCGGCTGGCCGAGGCGCTACCGCACGTGTTGCTGACCCGACGCCCCGCGCTTCTGCGGAGCGCGCCGGCCGGTGTTCTGCACCAAATATGACATCTGAGCTTGTGACACTTTGGTGGTCCCGGCTGGGATCGAACCAGCGACCTTCCGCGTGTGAAGCGGACGCTCTCCCACTGAGCCACGGGACCCGCGTGCCGCACGAAGCGGGCAGACGAACGACGTCGAAGACTAGCATGAGCGGCGCTTTCGCCCAGAATACGCGGCACAGACGGCGGCTTGAGATGGCCACAGAGAGACCCACAGAGAGATTTGTGCGGCCATACTGGGGTGCACTATCGTTTCGGTTCGCACGCGGCGACGATCTCGCCCGTGGCGCGCGGATGTAGCGCAGTTGGTAGCGCATCACCTTGCCAAGGTGAGGGTCGCGGGTTCGAATCCCGTCATCCGCTCGAAGGTGCAGTCGCATCAACCCCAGCGGTGGAGTGGCCGAGTGGTGAGGCAACGGCCTGCAAAGCCGTGCACACGGGTTCGATTCCCGTCTCCACCTCTACATCGCGCGCGGTTAGCTCAGCGGGAGAGCGCTTCCCTGACACGGAAGAGGTCGCTGGTTCAATCCCAGTACCGCGCACCAGTGTTTTCGTAGTTCAGAGGCTATTTCGTTCGGCCTCAGACCGAGGGTGCCAGATATGTGCCACACGATGTAGGGGCCTGCGGTCGCGATTCACGACACGGAAAACGGGAATGCGATGCGTCGAGCGGCTGGGTCAAACAGCTGTGCGGCCAGCGCAGGTTTGCCAAGATGATCTGAGGCGCAGCGCCAAACGTTGACCAGGCATGAGGAGTCGTCATGATGTTCGTCTGCCACGGCATCGCCAAAACCGTCGGGACAGCCATAGCAGGAACCGCCCTCAGTCTGGGCGCCGCCGGCATGGCCGTTGCTGACTCGACTGACGACGGCGCATTCTTCCAAACCCTCGCCGCCGACGGAGTCATGTTCTCCGGGTCGGCAGCCGTTTACCAGAAGGCCCAGGTGGTCTGCGAGGCGTTTTCCGCGGGGATGTCGCCGGAGGGCGTTCAAGCGGCCATGCTGACCGACTCCGCAATGAGTCCGCAGCAGATGGCCGTATTCATCGCCATCTCGGTCCAGTTCTACTGCCCCCGGTAGCCGTCGGCCGTCCAGCTGAGTCGACCTGCTCGCTCTACTTCGGCGCCCACGTCCGTCGACGCGACTACCCGAAGTGACGGTTCGCCTCAGGCTGGCCTCTGGTTGAAGGTGTCGAGCCAGGGCCCAACACCCAGCCGCATCGGTCAGCAGGGCTGGCCAGGAGGCGTGTAGTACGGCACACCCTCGACCGTGTAGCACGGGACCTCGCCCGGGACGTAGGGGGTGGCGGCCGACGCGATGGCCGCGCCGGTAACCACGTCACCCGCTATGTTCGTGCAGCCGCCCGCCGAGAAGTGGCGTCCGTCCGCACTGGCGCACACGTCGGCGTGCGCCACCGAACAGACGGCAATCGGCGCTGCTGCCGCCGCGGCTGCCAATACCGCAGCTGCCAGCCTTTTCATTGCACACTCCTTTGCCTAGCCCGGCCCGATGTCATTATTGCGCCCACCTGTACCAACCCGCCCAGGATTCGCCGTTGAGGCTGAGGCTCTGGATTGCCACAGGCACGACGCCCGTTTGGTCGCCGAGGTGTGTCTCATCCGTGATCTTGCCGCGACAGCGACACAGCACGCTCATCCTCATGACGGCGCTTGTGGTGATCTGTTCGGCGGTGCCAGCCCTGTGGCTCGGCTTCTCCCTCGGCCGCCGCGCCGGCGCCACCAAGCCCACCGCGAAAACACGCAGTCGGCGAGCGGCGTTGGCCACCTGGACAGCTCGCGTGTTCGCATTGATGATCATCACTCGAATGCAACGGTCGATGCAGCGGAGCGTCTCCGCCGAACGGGCGCGGGCGCTGTCGAGGCTGCGCGCGCTGTCTTTCCTGCCGCAGCTCTCCAAGCGACCAGAACGTCGGCCAAAGCTGCGTGGAGACCGTCCCACGTTCGCCCGATCCCTACTGCGGCTTACCTAGCTTCCCAGCACAACAACGCCGCCGGAACGCGCCGGGCGCCCGCCAGCCCGAGGTCTCTGCCGTCCGATCGGCGGCGTAACCGCGTGAATGGCTATACGCCGACACCCCGCGGAACCTACGCTTAGCCGCAAGGCGCACGAGCGGAGGGGCGAAATGAAACTCATGTCGGTACTTGCGTTAGCGAGCGGCTTGGTTGCCGCGCCACTGGCCGTTGCCGGCGGCGCATCCGCATTGCCGACGACGTGTGACGGCCTGCAATGCGTCCCGGGCGTGGCCCACAACGCCATCGAGGGCCAGCCGTGCATCTCTGCGACCCGCTATCCCTTCGGCGTCGACTCGTCAGGCAGCACGTTGATTTGTGCGCAGGTCGGACGATGGGTGGCGACTTCGCCTCTCGTCGGTGTCCGCACCATCACCGCACCCTGCGACGGCGTCGAGGGCACGGCGCAGGCCCCGGACGGCCTGCCGCTGTCCTGCAACGGCACCGCCTGGGTGATGGACTTCAGCAAGATCTTCTACACCCCATCGGTGGGGTGAGGGCCGACGCCTGTAGCTATCCCAGCGTGCTCTTGATGTCGGGAAGCATCGCCTGCAGTTGAGCTCCCCAGTAAGCCCAGTTGTGCGTCCCGAACTGCGGGAAGTTGAACGTCGCGTTGTGTCCGCCGGCAGCCTCGTACTTTTGCTGGAATTTGATGTTGCTGTCCCGAATCACGCCTTCGAGGAAGGTGGCGGGCAGGTCGCCGCCGCCGAGCTCGTTCGGCTTGCCGCTTCCGGCGTAGACCCACAGCCGGGTGTTGTTGCTCACCAGCCGCGGAATCTGGATCGTCGGATCGTTGCGGGCCCAGGCCGGGTCGCTGCTCGGGCCCCACATCGCGTCCGCGCTGAAGCCACCGGAATCTTTCATGGAAATGCCAACGAGGAACGGACCCATCGCCTGCGAGGGGTCCAGCAAGGCCGACAGCGATGCGGCATAGATGAAGTTGTCCGGGTGGTAAGCCGCCAGAATCAGTGCCGCCGACCCGGACATCGAGATGCCCACCGCCGCATTTCCGGTAGGGCTGATGTCCTTGTTGGCCGACAGCCAGGACGGCAGCTCGGACGTCAGGAACGTCTCCCACTTGTAGGTCCAGGTGCCGCCGTTGCCCACCGCGGGCTTGTACCAGTCGGTGTAGAAGCTCGACATCCCGCCGACGGGCATTACGGTCGCCAGACCCGAATTGAGGGTCCACTCGAACGCCGCGGTCTCGATGTCCCAGCCGTTCCAGTCGTCGCGGGCTCGCAGGCCGTCAAGCAGGTACACCGCATGCGATCCGCCAGGCTGGAATTCGACCTTGATGTCGCGGCCCATCGACGCCGACGGCACCATCAGGTATTCGACCGGTAGACCGGGTCGGGAGAAAGCGCTCGCGTACGGTGCGCTCGCTACGCTCGCCAGACCGGGCAGCAGCGCCGCAATCGCCGCCGCGACCATCAGCCGACGCACCCACCGAGTGAGCCGTCGCCCTTCGCGTTCTCCCATACTGAACTCCCATCCCGATTAATGCTTTCGCCGGAACTTACTACCCCGAGCACCTGACCTCAATCACCGGTCATCATTGAGTCGCGCAAAACGTCAACCCGTAGTTGACGAATATCAGACGTCAACTTAGCGTTGACGCATGGTCGATACGCCGCGAGTCCGCTATCCCATCCGCCTCGACGACCTGATCGATGCTATCAATAGAGTGCACACCGATCCACTCGAGCAGCTGTCCGATGCCGTCCTGGCCGCCGACCACCTCGGCGCCCTCGCCGACCACCTGATCGGTCACTTCGTCGACCAGGCGCGCAGGTCGCGGGCGTCGTGGACGGACATCGGCAAGAGCATGGGCGTCTCCAAGCAGGCCGCGCAGAAACGATTCGTACCCAAAGCCGGGTCGATGACGCTCGACCCGAATCGGGGCTTTGCGTGCTTCACCCCTCGGGCCCGCGCCGTCGTCGTGGCCGCGCAAAACGAGGCGCACGACGCGGGCAACGCCGAGATCACGCCGGCGCATCTGATAGCGGCGCTGGCCGCCGACCCCACCTCGCTCGCCATGAAGGTGCTCGAGAGCAAGGGCGTGGACGCCGACGCACTGCGCACTGCGGCGCCGTTCCCGGCGCGAGCAGAGGGCGCGCCGGCGCTCGTGCCGTTCAACGGCCCGGCGCGCAAGGTCCTCGAGCTCACCTTCCGGGAGGCACTTCGGTTGGGCCACAATTATATTGGCACCGAGCACATCGTGCTCGCACTGCTCGAGGCAGAAGACGACGACGGTCCGCTGCACCGACTCGGTCTCGGCAAGGCTCGTGTGGAGACCGACGTGGTCACCGCTCTGCAGCCGTTCACGCCGGGGGCCGCCCCGGCCTGATCAGCGGCACAAGAGTCCGGCCCAAAAGTCCGGCGTAGTGTCCGCGACATGAAACTCGACGAGCATGCGCGCGCGCTGATCGGATACGGCGCCGACGCAACCCTTGTCACGCTCAACCCCAACGGCAGCCCGCAGATCAGCGTGGTCTGGATTGCGGTGCACACCACCCCCAACGGCGACGACGAGCTTGTCACCGCACATCTCGCCGAGCACAAGAAAGTCCACAACATTCGCCACGACAACCGGGTCGCGCTGACCGTCCTGTCCACCGACCGCAGCGGGACAATGACGCCGTACCTGTCGATTTACGGGACCGCGCGCGTCGAGGAGGGCGGCGCGCCCGAACTTCTGCGTGAGCTCGCCAAGACGATGATCGGGCACGACGCCAAGTTCCCACCGATGGACGACCCTCCGCCAGGCTTCGTCACTCACATCGAGGTCGCCAGGATCGGTGGGATGGGGCCGTGGGCTGATTGACCTTCGGCAACGACGGGCAACCCGTGGTATCCGCAGACTTTCCTGTGACATCATGCGGAGGCAGCTAAGGAGGCATGATGCGCCGCTGGTTCCTCGGACTGTTCGCGGTGATGATCGCCGTCGCCGCCCTCGTTGCGCCATCCGCATCTGCCGGTGACGCGCCGATCGGCCGCCTCGGTGACACGCTGCGCGTCCAGGCGGGCGAGCTCACCGCCGACGTGACGGTGAACAGCGTGCTGCCGTCGGACATCCCACCCGGATGGGGCTACCCGCCGCGGTGGCCGCGCTCGCAGGTGTACCGCGCCCAGGTCACCGTCACCGCGGTCGAGGTGCCGACCCCCTACTCGCTGTCGTCGAGGTTGTCGTTTCGCGGCGTCACCCAGACCGGAAACCAGTACACCCCGCGCAAGAGCGACGCTCCCGACGCTTTGCAGTACGCACTCCTCAACGCGCCGCAGGGCGCCACCGTGAGCGGCGGGGTGTGGTGGGACTGCTATGAAGACCTGGTGTCCAACGTGGTGCTGGTCGACGCGAAGACCGGCTTTCACCTGGCCCAGTGGAACATCTAGGGGTCGCTACCCCCGGACCCACCGACATAGAGGAACTGGCTGCCGTTGCCGCGCGCACGTTCCCGCTGGCGTGCCCACCCAGCGCGGTACCGCAGAACATCGTCGCGTTCATCGACGCCCACCTGTCAGCCGAACGGTTCGCCGAATACCTCGCCGACGAGGACCGCGTGGTGCTGGCCGCTTACCAGGACGGCCGAATTGTGGGCTATTGCATGCTGATTCGCGGGGTACCCGATGACGCCGACGTGCGGCGAGCGGTCACTCTCCGCCCCGCCCTCGAGCTGTCGAAGATGTACGTGTTACCCGACAGCCACGGCGGCGAAGCGTCGAATATGTTGATGCGCGCCGTCCTCAACCGCGCCGCCTCCACAGGAGCCAAGTCGGTGTGGCTGGGCGTGAACCAGCAGAACCGGCGCGCGCAGCGTTTCTACGCCAAGCACGGGTTTACGATCAACGGCACCAAGACATTTCGTCTCGGCAGCGGCGTCGAGAACGACTTTGTGATGGTGCGCGTGGTCTAGGGCGTGTCTGCTAAAGATTTTGGCATGGGTGCTCGATGGTGTGTGAGTGACTCGTGTTGAAGTGATTTCTGATTCTTTGTGGGCAGTTCTCGAACAGGTGATGCCGTCGTCGGCGGGTCGGCGGGGTCGTCCGTGGAATGATCACCGTGCGACGCTGGAGGCGATCGCCTGGCGGTTTCGAACGGGCGCGCCGTGGCGCGACATTCCGTCTGAACTCCACTGGTGGCCCGCTATACCGCGGCAGGCGCGCGGGGATTTCGACTGCTCGCCGACAAGGCCTACTCGCACGACTCGACCCGCACCCACCTGCGCCAACGCCGGGTCGCGCACACCATCCCGGAACGTTCAGATCAGATCGGTCGTCGCAAAGCCAAGGGGTCACGCGGCGGACGACCGCCCGGCTTCGACCCGTCGATCTACAAGCACCGCAACACCGTCGAACGCGGCTTCAACCGCCTCAAGCACTGGCGCGGCATCGCCACCCGTTACGACAAATACGCGGTGACATTCCTCGGCGGAGTTACCCTCGCCGCGATCGTCACCTACCACCGCCTACGCAATTAGCAGACACGCCCTAAGCGGCTGGACGCTCAACCGGCGGATCTGATGCCGTGGCGGGCCGCGCCTGAGCGACCAGGAATTCCGCGCTACCCCACACCCTGGTTGAGCCACCTCACCCCGGCGCCGTGCCCGCCGTCGCGATAGGTGTAGTCCTGCCCAGATACGGGTATTGACAAGACATCCGCTGAGGTCTCGCTGAGGTCTGGAGTCGCACTCTAAAGCGGGTCACACCGGCAAAGGATGCGACCTCGGGAATCGCGGGTGCAAGCCAGGGTTTGCGCGAACCAGGAAACCACCATGGCGACCCACCGGCGATTCGCCAACCGATCCCGGCCCCCGCGGGCTGCCCGTGGCTCGAGTCGCCGAGGAGATGAAATGTCCGCCGTCGCAGAGTTTCTGAAGAGCAAAGAGGCCCTCGGATCCTGGAACCTCGTCCCAGAGCAGTCAACCTTTGGTTTCGCCAACAAATCGCTGTGGGGTCTGCAGACAGTCAGCGGCCGATTCACCGACGTCAGCGGTCACGGTCAGATCAGCGATACCGGCGAGGTGACCGGTGAACTCGACATCGCTGCCCACTCGGTGGACACCGGCCTGCGAATGCGCGACAGGCATCTGCGTTCGGCGGACTTCTTCAAAGCCGACCGATTTCCCAGGATCGTCGTCGTGGTCACAGCGGCTCGGCCCGCCGACGATGACACCGCCGAAGTGGAGGCGTTCATCACAGTCACCGGAACCACTAAACCCCTGCCGTTGAAGGTCACCATGCGTCAGCTCGACGACGGCACTGTCAGCACGTCGACACGAGCCACGATCAATCACGACGAACTCGGCATCCGATGGAACAAGCTCTGGATGTTGAGCCGCAAGACCACAGTCTCGGCCGAAGCGGTATTTCGGCACGAAGATCCCCGCTCCCAGCGCGATTGATCAGCATTGCCATTGGCCGTGCCGGGGCCGAATGGCGTCCCGCCGCCCTGGTGCGCGTCAGTGCGATCGGCCGCTCCGCCAAAGGTCCGGGCGCCGATCGGCGAGGCGCTGCGTGGTCGCACTGTAACGGCGTGCTGCAATCGTCCCGTGACCGACGACGACGCCGCTGCGCGGTTCACGCGGCTGGACCCTCTGACACCCGTAGACGCAGCGGAGCTGCCGCGGCTCTACGCCTACCCGGCGGATCTGACGACGTGCTGGGTGCGGGCGAACATGATCGCCAGCGCAGACGGCGGCGCAACCGTCGAGGGCCGCGCCGGAGGGCTGGCAGGATCCGGCGACCGCGTTCTGTTCAAGGTGCTGCGCGAGATCGCCGACGTCGTGCTCGTCGGCGCCGGCACGGTCCGCACCGAGAATTACTCGGGCGTCCAGTTGAGCGTCGCCTCGCGCCAAGCCCGGCAGGCACGAGGCCAAGCCGAGGTCCCGCCGATCGCGGTGGTGACGGCGTCGGGCGCCCTGGACCCGACCGGCCGCCTGTTCACGCGCACCGAGACGCCGCCGCTCGTTTTCACCACCACGGCGTCGTTTATCGCGACCCGCGAGCGGCTGCACGGCGTCGCCGACGTGCTTGACGCCTCGACCGCCGACCCGATCGCCGTCGACCCGGCCGCGGTGCTGGCCGAGCTGGCACAGCGCGGGTTGTATCGGGTGTTGTGCGAGGGCGGCCCGATGCTGCTCGGTGACATCGTCAAACTGGGCCTGCTCGACGAGCTCGCACTGACCGTCGCGCCGCTGCTTGTGGGCGGCGGAGCGCCGCGAGTGGTGACCAACGCCCCGCCATTGACCACCGAGCTGCGTACCGAGCAGATCCTTTCCGACGCGCAGGGCTACCTGTACTTGCTGTACTTGCGCTACGGCCGAGGTGGCTGACTCTTCGTTCTGCTCTTCGCGCAAGCGGCTCATCGCTGCCCTCTGCTCTTCGCGCAAGCGGCTCATCGCTGCCCTCTGCTCTTCGCGCAAGCGGCTCATCGCCCTCGCTACTCTGGTCAGCATGCGATTTTCCGCCTCATGGCGAGCCGCCGCCGCGCTGGTCGCGACGCTCTCTGTGCTGGCCGGCTGCGCACCGGGCCTGGCGGCCAACCCCAAGTACGCCACCGACTCCGGTCAGGGACCCCAAGGCAACCCAGCCACAACGCAGAAGCCGCAGGGGCCGCCGGCGATCGAAGCACCGAAGAACGACCTGGCATGGCGGGACTGCACGTCTCGGCTTTTCTCGGAGGTGTCGATCGCTCCGCCGGTCGGGGTGACCCTGGAGTGTGCAACCTTCGACGCCGACCTCGACCCGATCACGAACGCCACCGGCACCGTCACGATCGGCGTGGTGCGGGCGCGCTCGGCGCTGACCCCGCCCGACGCCGGGCCGCTGGTGATGACAACGGGATCGGATCTGCCGTCGTCGGTCCAGTTGCCGGTGTGGCTGACGCGTGCGGGCACCGACATTCTCAAGAGCCGCCCGGTGGTGTCAGTCGACCGCCGCGGCATCGGCCTGTCCGGCGCGCTGGACTGCCGCGACTCGTTCGAACGGCGGGAGATGGCCGACCAGGCACAGTTCGAGTCTGGTGACGACCCGGTGGCCAACCTCGGCGAGATCGTCGTCACCGCGACCACGAACTGCACCGACACCATCGCCCCCGGCGATTCGGCTTATGACAACTCGCGCGCGGCCGAGGACATCGAGCGACTGCGCACGACGTGGGACGTGCCCGCGCTGGCGATCCTGGGCATCGGCAACGGCGCGCAGGTCGCACTCGCCTACGCCGGGCGACATCCCGACAAGGTCGCCCGGCTGATCCTGGACTCGCCGATCCCGCCGGCGATCAACGCCGAGGCCGCCCAGGAAGAGCAGGTCAAGGGCGAGCAGGCCGCGCTCGACGCGTTCGCCGCGCAATGCGCCGCCGCAAACTGCCCGCTGGGACCGGACCCGAAAGGCGCGGTCGACGCGATCATCGCGTCGGCACGTGCCGGACGCGGACCGGGAGGCGCATCGGTGGCGGCGGTGACGTCCGCTATCAGCACCGCGCTGGCGTTCCCCCGCGGCGACCGGGCGTCGGCGACCGACAGCCTCGCGGCCGCACTGGCGAACGCGAACTCCGGCGACGACAACCTGCTCAACAACCTGATCAACCAGGCGCAGTCACTGAGGCAGACCGACGGGCAGTTCGTCAACCGGTGCAGCGACTCGCTCAACCGCCCGACGCCCGACCGGGTCCGTGAGCTCCTCGTCGAGTGGGGCAAGGTGTACCCGCAGTTCGGCGCCGTCGGGGCGCTCGACCTCGTCAAGTGCCTGAACTGGCCGAGCGGCACCGCCCCGCCCGACCCGAAGAACCTCAAGGTCAACGCGCTGCTGATGGGCGGGCAGAACGACCCGGTGGTCGGCAGCGAAGGTGTCGCGGCGGTGTCGGCGACCGTGCTCAACGCCGGTGTGGCCAGCAAGCGGGTGATATGGCAGGGCATCGGGCACGGTGTGAGCATCTATTCCTCGTGCGCGGTGCCGCCGCTGCTCTCCTATCTCGACAGCGGAAACCTTCCGTCGACCGACACCTACTGCCCCGCCTGACTTCGTCGACGCGCGATCCGCCTTCGCCTTATCGCTCGGCCTCCACGCGTCGGGTACCGTGCGCTCGTGGCGCTTTCAGACTCGATCTCATGCTCTTCGCGCAAGCGCTCATCGGCCGCGAACGTCTTCCGGCCCCGCACCACCCCCCCGACCGCGTCGCAGGTGTTGCGCACCATCCTGTGGCCGCTGGTGATCCTGTTCATCATTCACCGCAGTTACGTGTTGGCCACCAACGGCTACATCACCGACGATTACGGGCCGGTCTACCGTGCCGTCATCAACTTCAAACTCGGGCTGGACATCTACAACGAGCACCTCGGGTACGTCGACCCGCACTACCTGTATCCGCCCGGCGGCACGCTGTTGATGGCGCCGTTCGGCTATCTGCCCGTGGATGCGTCGCGGTACTGGTTCATCTTCTTCAACACCGTGGCAATGGTGCTCGCAGCGTACCTGCTGATCCGGTTGTTCAAGTTCTCGGTCCGTTCGGTTGCGTTCCCTGCGCTGCTGGCGGCGATGTTCTGCACCGAAGCCGTCATCAACACACTGGTTTTCGCGAATATCAACGGCGTCATCCTGCTGCTGGAGGTGTTGTTCTTCCGGTGGATGCTCGACGGGAAAACCGGCTCTCAGTGGTGGGCCGGTGTTGCCGTCGGATTGTCTCTTGTGGTCAAACCGCTGTTGGCGCCGCTGCTGTTACTGCCGCTGCTCAACCGGCAATGGCGGGTGCTGGTCACCGCGATCGCGGTGCCTTTGGTGTTCAACCTCGCTGCGATGGTTTTGGTCCAGGACCCGATGAACTTCTACAAGCGGACGCTGCCCTACATCTTCGAGACCCGCGACTACTTCAACAGCTCCATCCTGGGCAACGGCGTCTATTACGGCCTGCCGATGTGGCTGATTGTGTTGCTGCGCGTACTTTTTGGCCTGTTGGCGGTTGCAGCGTTGTGGCTGCTGTACCGCTACTACCGCACCCGCGACCCGTTGTTCTGGATGTGCACCTCCGCAGGCGTACTGCTGATCGCGTCCTGGCTGGTGCTCTCACTGGGACAGGCGTACTACTCGATGACGCTGTTCCCGTTCCTGATGACGGTGGTGTTGGCCAACTCGGTGATCCGCAACTGGCCGGCGTGGCTGGCCGTGTACGGCTTCTTGTCCGCCGACAAGTGGCTGCTCATCTACTGGCCCACCACCGGCCGCGCGCTGGAATATCTGCGCGTCACGTGGGGCTGGTCGCTGATGCTGGTGGTGGTGTTCGCCGTACTGTTCTTCCGCTATCTCGACGCCAAAGCCGAAAACCGGCTGCAGTTCGGCATCGACCCGCCGTGGCTGACACCCGTAGACGAGCGCGCTAGCGTGAACGCATGAGCTCGCGGCCGAAACTCGAACTGTCCGACGCCCAATGGCGCGAGCGGCTGACACCCGAAGAGTTCGACGTGCTGCGCCGTGCCGGCACCGAGCGGCCCTTCACCGGCGAGTACACCGACACCACCGCCGAGGGCGTCTACGAATGCCGGGCGTGCGGTGCGGAGATGTTCCGCAGCACCGAGAAGTTCGAATCCCATTGCGGCTGGCCGTCTTTCTTCGACCCGACCCGCTCGGAGGCGGTGATCCTGCGACCGGACGACTCGCTCGGGACGACGCGCACCGAGGTGTTGTGCGCGCATTGTCACAGCCATCTGGGTCACGTCTTCGTCGGCGAGGGCTACCCCACCCCCACCGATCAGCGCTACTGCATCAATTCGATTGCGCTGCGGCTCATCCCGCACCGCTGACCCCTGCAGCGGACTACGGCAGCCGCTCGACGAGCTGCTCCACTGAGACGCGTGGCCCGGTGAAGAACGGCGTTTCGACCCGCACGTGCCGGCGCGCGTCGGTGGCGCGCAAATCGCGCATCAGGTCGACGATGCGATGCAACTCCGGCGCCTCGAACGCGAGGATCCACTCGTAGTCGCCCAGCGCGAATGCCGGAACGGTGTTGGCCCGCACATCCTTGTAGCCGCGGGCGGCCATGCCGTGCTCTGAGAGCATCCGGCGACGTTCGTCGTCGGGCAGCAGGTACCACTCGAGTGAGCGCACGAACGGGTAGACGCACACGTACGCGCCGGGCTCCTCGCCGGCCAGGAACGCCGGGATGTGGCTCTTGTTGAACTCCGCGGGCCGGTGCAGCGCGACGCTGCTCCACACCGGCGTGCTGGCCCGCCCGAGCGTGGTCGCACGCCGGAAGTCGGAGAAGGTCGCCTGCAGCGCCTCCACCCGGTCTGCGTGCGTCCAAAACATGAAATCCGCGTCGGCCCGCATGCCCGCGACGTCGTACACGCCGCGCACCACGACGCCGTTGTCCTCCTGCTGCTTCAGAAAAGTCGCGGTCTCGTCGACGACGGCGGCGCGGTCGTTGCCGAGGGCACCCGGGCGCACCGCAAACGCCGAAAACATCAGGTAGCGAATCGTCGCGTTGATCGTGTCGTAGTCCAGCCGAGCCATGCCCCTATCGTGCCACCCTTTCTTCCCGGCCGGTCCTGACGAGCCGCTCGGCTGCCGCCGCGCCCGATGCGATGCACGCCGGCACGCCGATGCCGTCCAGGTAGTTGCCCGCCACCGCCAGCGTGTCGGGCAACGATGCACGGATACGCGTCACCAGCACGCCGTGGCCGGGGCCGTACTGCGGCATCGCGTCGATCCAGCGCGCCACGTGCGCGTCGACGGGATCGACCGTGACGCCGAAAACCGCCTCCAGGTCACCGATCGCCCAGGATGTCAGCTCGTCGTCGGTGGCCGTGCGAGCGACGTCGTCGCCGAAGCGGCCGAAGCTCAGCCGAAGCAGTTCCACGTCGCCCGGGCGGCCCCACTTGCGACTTGACAGCGTAATCGCCTTGGCGCGCAGGGGTTCTCCGCTTGCCACCAGAACACCCGAGCGCTGCGGCAGCGACGTGCCGCTGGGCACGGCCAACGCGAGGACCGCCGACGACGCGACCGGAATCGCGCGCGCGGCGGCCGCGGCGTCCGGCGCGACGCCGCCGACGAGTGCGGCCAGCTGCGGGGCGGGCACGGCGAGCACCACGGCGTCCGCGCACAGCCCGCCGAGGTGCCAGCCGCCCTCGGTATGGCTCAGCCCGGTCACCGCAAACTGCACGCGCTCGGCACCGCTCTGGCGCAGCAGCTCGTCGACCAGCCGCTGATACCCTCCGCCGACCGCGCGGAACACCGGCCCGCTCGATGCCGGTGGCAGCGCCGTGCGAGCCGCCGCCGTCAGGCTCGGGGCGCCGCTGTCCAGCGCCGACGTCAAGCCCGGCGCGGCCGAGCGCAGCCCGATGGTGGCCGCCGAACCGGCGTACACGCCGGCCAGCAGCGGGTCGACCGAGCGGGACACCACTTGCGCGCCGAACCGGCCGCCCACCAGCTCGGCGACCGCAGGGTCGGCGCCGCGTTCCCAGCACAACGGCAGCGACGGCTCGTCGCCGACGGTCGACAGGGTGGCGTCGTCGACGAGTCCGGCCAGCGACTCCGCCGACGTGGGGATGCCGTTCACGGTGGCATCGGGCATCGGGTGCAGGCTGCCGCCGGCGTAGATCAGCGGACGCACCCCGGTGGTGTCGATCTGCGCGTCGGCCAAGCTCAGCTCGGCGAGCAACGCCGGCACCTCCGGCCGGCGCGCCACGAATGCCTCGGCGCCGACGTCCACCGGATGGCCCGCGACACGCACGGTGCGCAGCGTCCCGCCCAGCGTGTCGGCGGGATCGAACAGCGTGATCCGGACGTCGTCACCTGCCAGGCGGCGCAGCTTGTAGGCCGCGCTGAGGCCCGAAATGCCCCCACCGACAACGGCATACGAGCTGGCATAACTGGTCACAGGGAATGCACCAGCGCCACCAGGTCGGTGATGATGCCCGGGTCGGTGTCGGGCAGCACGCCGTGACCGAGGTTGAACACATGTCCCGCCGCGCCCGCGTCCACGGCCCGGCGCCCGTCGTCGACCACCCGGCGCGCTTGGGCCTCCACCACAGGCCACCCCGCCAGCAGCACCACCGGATCGAGGTTGCCCTGCAACGCGGTGCCGGGTTGAACGCGCGCCGCGGCGTCGGCCAGCGACGTGCGCCAGTCGACGCCCACCACCGTCGCACCCGCCGCCGACATCGCGCCGAGCAGTTCGGCGGTGCCGACCCCGAAGTGCGTCATCGGGATGCCCGCCGACGCGAGAGCATTGAAAACCCTTGTACTGTGCGGGAATACATATTCGGTGTAGTCGGCCAGTGACAGTGCGCCTGTCCACGAGTCGAACACCTGGATCGCGTCCACGCCGGCGTCGATCTGCACCTGCAGGAACGCGATCGTCACATCGGTCAGCGCCGACATCAGTGCATGCCAGGTCCGTGGTTCGCCGAGCATCATCGCCTTGGTGCGTTCGTGGTGGCGACTCGGGCCACCCTCGACCAGATAGGACGCCAGCGTGAACGGTGCACCGGCGAAGCCGATCAGCGGAACCTCGCCCAGCGCGTCGACCAGCAGGCCGACCGCATCGGCTACCGGCGAAACCTGTTCGGATTCAAGGGGCCTCATCCCAGCGATGTCGGCGGCGGTGCGGATCGGGTGCTCGATGACCGGCCCGACGTCGGGCACGATGTCCAACCCGATCCCGGCCGCGCGCAGCGGCACCACGATGTCCGAGAACAGGATCGCGGCGTCCACACCGTGCCGGCGAACCGGCTGCAACGTGATTTCGCAGACCAGCTCGGCGTCGAAGCAGGCCGCCAGCATGCCGTGCTGTGCGCGCAGCTCCCGGTACTCGGGCAGCGAACGACCCGCCTGGCGCATGAACCAGACGGGGATTCGGCTGGGTTTGCGGCCGCTCGCCGCGGCCAGGTACGAGGCATTGGGCAGGTCACGGCGGGTGTTCACAGGCTCTTCTGTTCTTCGCGCAAGCGGCTCATCATCGAGTCCCATGCTGCCATGGCCAATCCGGCGCGCCTGCCGCCGCCGGGTCGTCGATGGACTAGCGTCGAGGCTCATGAGCTCCGCCGAACCGGCTCAGTTCCAGGCGGCTGTCGCGGCGATGAATGCCGCCCAGGTGCGTCCGGAGATCGAGCTCGGACCGATCCGGCCGCCCCAGCGGTTGGCACCGTTCAGCTACGCGCTGGGTGCCGAGGTCAGACACCCGGAAACCGCGATCGTGCCGGAACGGTCCGAAGGGGACGCGTTCGGGCGGCTGATCCTGCTCTATGACCCCGAGGGCGCGGAGGCCTGGGACGGCACCATGCGGCTGGTGGCTTACATCCAAGCCGACCTGGATTCCACCGAGGCCGTCGACCCGCTGCTGCCCGAGGTGGCGTGGAGCTGGTTGGTGGACGCGCTAGAGACGCGCGCCGGGAAGGCCACCGCGCTGGGCGGCACCGTCACGGCCACCACGTCGGTGCGCTACGGCGACATCGCAGGGCCGCCGCGGGCGCACCAACTCGAGCTGCGAGCGTCGTGGACCGCGACGACCCCCGAGCTCGACATCCATGTGCAGGCGTTCGCCGAGGTCCTCGAACACGCTGCGGGTCTGCCACCGGTCGGGGTGACCGATCTGGGGTCACGTTCGCGGGCGTGAGTGTGGTGCCAGAGATATCCGACTCGGAGGCGGCCGAGGCCGAACCGACGCCGCTGCTGGAGCCGATGGACGGTGTGCCGGCGCTGACCATCAGTGATCACGAAATCGCCTCTGCCGCTGAGCTTCTCGCGTCCGGACATGGACCGTTCGCGGTCGATGCGGAACGTGCGTCGGGCTTCCGCTACAGCAATCGCGCCTATCTGATCCAGGTCCGCCGGGCGGGCGCCGGGACGGTGCTGCTCGACCCGGTGGGCGGCGACGGCGACCCCGCGCAGGTGCTGCGGCCGATCGCCGAGGTGCTCACCACCGACATGTGGATTCTGCACGCCGCCGACCAGGACCTGCCGTGCCTGGCCGAGCTGGGAATGCGCCCATCCGCGCTGTACGACACCGAGCTGGCCGGCCGGCTGGCAGGCTTCGACCGGGTCAACCTCGCCGCAATGGTCCGGCGGCTGCTCGGCTTCGGACTGGCCAAGGGGCACGGCGCCGCCGACTGGTCCAAGCGCCCACTGCCGCCGGCGTGGCTGAACTACGCGGCGCTGGACGTCGAGGTGCTGTTGGACCTCAAAGGCGAGGTCGAACAGGTGCTGATCGAGCAGGGCAAGACCGCCTGGGCAGCGCAGGAGTTCGAGTACCTGCGTCACGCCGACCCGCCGACGCCGCGACGGGACCGGTGGCGGCGCACGTCGGGCATCCACATGGTCCGCGACCCCCGCGCGCTGGCCGCGGTTCGCGAGCTGTGGACGATGCGCGACGAGATCGCCCGTCGCCGCGACATCGCCCCCGGGCGGATCCTGCCCGACTCATCGATCGTGGCGGCCGCGCTGGCCGACCCGAAGACCGTGGCAGACCTTACGGCTTTGCCCGTGTTCGGTGGCCCGCGGCAGCGACGCAACGCCGAGACCTGGCTCACGGCACTGGCCCGGGCGCGGGAGAACCCGGAGCCGCCGTCGGCTCCCGAACCCCCGAACGGGCCGCCGCCGGTGTCGCGCTGGCATCGCCGCAAGCCCGAGGCGGCGGCGCGGCTGCAGGCGGTGCGCAACGGGCTGGCAGAGGTGTCGGAGCAGGTCGGCGTGCCGACGGAGAACCTGGTGTCGCCGGATCTGGTGCGCCGGCTGTGCTGGGACGGAGCCGGCGGCGACGCCGCCGACATCGACGCGTTCCTGCGCGACGGCGGCGCACGACCGTGGCAGCGCGAGCTCGTCGTCCCGGTGCTTGCGGCCGCACTGACCTAACCGCCGAAACAGAAGCCACGGTCGTGATCTGCGCGGAATCACGACCCTGGTTGCTATCTCGGCGCAAGGCAGAGCCTAAGCCGCGACCCCCTGGACGGTGCGCTGCAGGAACGCCACCTGGTCCGCCTTCACCTGCGGGTCGTGATAAATGTCGAAGTGCCCATACGGATAGTGACGGACTTCGGCGCGCGGCGCGCGTCCGGCCGCCTTCAGCGCGGGTGGCACCGGAGTAGTCGCGTCCTTGTCGCATACGCACATGAGCAGCGGCATGGTCAGCCGCGACGCCTTGCGGCCCGGCCGGTAGAAACCGAGCCGCAATGCCAGCCGGGCTGACAACTCGTTGCGCCACTTCGAGTTTGGTCCGACCAACGCGTCGAATCCGGGCTTGGCCTCCGGAGCGGTCATCGCGGCGAAGTCGCCGGGATCGCCGACGGCGGGGACGAGCCGCGGCGACGCGGAAAGCCACGCGCCGACTTGATCGCGTATTCCCGCCCACAGGAGGCGGAGCGTGTTTCGCAGCGGAACCAGCCTCAGCGTCGGAATGCCGTCTGTGAACGGCGCCTGTGAGATCACTGCCGCGACGCGCGGATCGGTGGCCGCCACCGCGAGCACGTGCCCGCCGCTGAACGACGACCCCCACAGCACGATGCGCTCCGGATCGACCCCGTCCAACTCGCGTGCCCAGGCCATCACCGCACGGTAATCGTCGTGCTGACGGGCAATGTCGAGCAGTTGGCGAGGCTCGCCGGTGGACGCACCGAAGTGGCGGTAGTCGAATAGCACGACGACGAACCCCACATCACGGAACGCTTCGGCGTAGGCCGGCAGCCCGTCGTCGCGGGTCGCCGAGAAGCCGTGCGCCATCACCACACAGGGTGCGTCGCCGTCCGCCACCTCGGGCCGGTACAGGTAGGCGGCCAGTTGCTCGCCGTGGGAAGGAATCCGCACATCGTCACGCACGCCGTCCAGTGTTCACCGAAATTGAAGCCAGGGTCGTGATTCGTCGAGAACCACAGCCCTCAGTGCATTTTCGGCGTGCGCTTTCGGCGCGACTTGCTAGTCGAACTTCTGCGCGCTGCTCTGAGTCTCGGCGCGCTCGGACTCCGCCGAACCCAGCGCCGCCACCCAGCCGGTGATCTGGCGGGCCACGCCCTGCTCGGTGAGCCCGACATCGGCGAGCACCTCTTTGCGCGATGCATGTGCCAGGAACCGCTGCGGCACCCCGACGTCGCGGCACGGCACGTCGATCTCGGCGCGCCGCAGCGCCGCCGACACCGCCGAGCCGATTCCGCCGGCTACGCCGTGGTCCTCCACCGTGACGACGAGCTTGTGGTCTGCCGCCATCTCGCGAACCGCATCGGGCACCGGCAGCACCCACCGCGGGTCGACCACCGTCACGCCAATGCCCTGATTGCGCAGCCGTTCTGCGACGGCCAGCGCCATCGCGCCGAACGCGCCGACCGACACCAGCAGCACATCCGGGGACAGCCCGGCGGCCGGCTCGGCGAGCACGTCCACGCCGCCGACTCGCCGCAGCGCCGGAATGTCTTCGCCCACATCGCCTTTCGGGAACCGCAGCGCGGTGGGTCCGTCATCGACATCCAGCGCCTCGCCGAGTTCCTCGCGGAGCCGGACCGCGTCGCGCGGCGCGGCGACCCGAATCCCTGGCACGATGCCCAGCATCGACAAGTCCCAGGTGCCGTTGTGGCTGGCACCGTCGTTGCCGGTGATGCCGGCGCGGTCGAGCACCATCGTCACCGGCAACTTGTGCAACGCGACGTCCATCATGATCTGGTCGAAGGCGCGGTTCAGAAAGGTCGAGTAGATCGCGACCACCGGATGCAGACCACCCATTGCCAGGCCGGCCGCAGACGTCAGCGCGTGCTGCTCGGCGATCCCGACGTCGAACAGCCGGTCGGGGAACCGTTCGCCGAACTTGGCCAGCCCGGTTGGACCCGGCATCGCGGCGGTGATCGCGACGATGTCACGGCGCTTGGCGCCGCAGGCCACCAGCGCGTCGGCGAACGTCGACGTCCAGCCCGGCCCGGCGACCGCCGTGGACAACCCGGTATGCACGTCGATGACCCCGCACGAGTGCATCTGCTCGGCCTCGTCGTTTTCGGCGGGCGCATACCCCATGCCCTTGCGGGTGACGACGTGCACGATCACCGGCGCGTTGTAGCCGCGGGCATGGCGCAGGGCGATCTCTACTGCGTGCTCGTCGTGGCCGTCGATCGGCCCGACGTACTTGATCCCCAAGTCGGTGAACATCACCTGGGGCGCCAGCGCGTCCTTGATGCCCGCCTTGATGCTGTGCATGGCCTGGTAGCAGATCTCGCCGATCACGGGCATGCCGCGGACCGCACGCCGCCCACCATCCAGCATCCGCTCATAGGCGGGCTGCAGCCGCAGCGCGGCCAGATGCTCGGCGAACCCGCCGATGGTCGGCGCGTAGCTGCGGCCGTTGTCGTTGACGACGATCACGATCGGCCGGCTGGCGGCGGCGATGTTGTTCAGCGCCTCCCAGCACATGCCGCCGGTCAACGCACCGTCGCCGACGACGGCGACGACGTGGCGGTTGCGGTGGCCGGTCAGTTCGAAGGCCTTGGCGAGACCGTCGGCGTAGGACAGCGCCGAGGACGCGTGGCTGGACTCGACCCAGTCGTGCTCGCTTTCGTCGCGGCTCGGATAGCCCGACAGACCGTCCTTCTTGCGCAAGGTGTCGAAGTCGTGGCAGCGGCCGGTCAGCATCTTGTGCACGTACGCCTGATGGCCGGTGTCGAAGACGATCGGGTCGTGCGGCGAGTCGAACACGCGATGCAGAGCCAGCGTGAGCTCGACCAGGCCGAGGTTGGGCCCCAGATGCCCGCCGGTGGCAGCCACCTTGTGGATGAGGAACTGCCGGATTTCGCCGGCGAGTTCGGTGAGCTGCTGCTGTGAGAGGCGTTGCAGATCTGCGGGACCGCGGATCTGTTCCAGCATCCCGCCAGTGTACGCAGGACGCCCGTGTTCAGTCCCTCTGCGACGCCCCTGCGGTAAGGATTGCGACACATTCCACATGGTGGGTAAGAGGGAAGGCGTCGAACACCCGCAATTCCTCGACAGCAAACCCGCTCTCGCGGTAAAGGCCCACGTCACGGGCGAAGGACGCAACTTCGCACCCGAAGTGAATCAACCGCGGGACTCCGGCGTCGGCCAGCAGCCTGATCACCTCCTTGCCCACGCCCTTGCGGGGCGGGTCGAGCACCACGACGTCGGGCCGCTCGCGCAGTCCGGCGAGCACCTTGCGCACCGATCCGTTGACCACGTGGACTTGCGGCAGGTCGGACAACGCCTGCTGGGCCACCCTCGACGCCGAACGTGACATGTCGACGCTGAGTATCTGGCCGATCTCGCCGACGCCGTCGGCCAGCACCGCGGCGAACACCCCCGCGCCGCCGTACAGATCCCACGCAGTCATGCCCGGCGACAAGTCGGCGACCGCGGCCACAAGCTCGCTGTAGACACGCGCCGCATCGCGGTGGGGCTGCCAGAAACCGGTAACCGGGAGGTGCCACACCCGGTCGCCGACGCGCTGCACCGACTCGCGGCCGCCTTCGTAAACGTGGAAGTTCGGCCGCGGAAAGCCCCGGCCGCGCGGCCCTCGCCCTTCCCACGGGCCCACGCTCACCACATGCCGCTGCCCGTCGTCGTCGACCACCACGTGTACCTCGGCGCGCGGCGGGAACCGAAGGTCGACGACGCCGTCGAGCATTCCGGGCGGCAGCTGCCCGCAGTTTGGCGCGGCCACCAGCTCGTCGCTGTGATAGCGGTGATACCCCGCGCGACCGTTCATCCCGACCGTCATCCGCACCCGCGTCCGCCAGCCCGTCGGCTCCCCGCTGCCCACCCGCTCGGCGACCAACTCCCCCGGTGCGTATCCCGCGATCTTCTCCAGCTGGTTGGCCACCACCTGGCTCTTGAGCACGCGGGCGGCGGCCGGCTCGGCGAACGCGAGATCGCAGCATCCGGCGCCCTGCGGGCCGGCGACGGGGCACAACGACTCGATGCGGTCCGGCGACGGGTCGAGGATCTCGACGGCCACCGCGTGCGCGTACGCCTCCATGTCCGCGGTGACCTCAGCGCGCACCGTCTCCCCCGGCAACGCGTAGCGGACGAACACCACCCGTCCGTCGTGGCGCGCCACGCAGCTGCCGCCATTGGCCGGCGGCCCGACAGTCAGCGTGAGTTCGGTCAATCCAGGAACCCGCGGCGGGCGTCGCCCGGTGCGTTCTGCGGCTGCAGCGTTTTGAGGCGCTCCGACGAACTCAGTTGCCACGGAACAGAAGTCACCATCACCCCCGGTTCGAACAGCAGCCTGCCCTTCAGGCGCAGCGCACTCTGGTTGTGCAGTACATGCTCCCACCAGTGGCCGACAACGTATTCGGGGATGAACACCGTCACGACGGTCCTCGGCGAGTCCCGGATCAGCCGGTGGACGTAGTCGATCACGGGACGGGTGATGTCGCGGTACGGCGAAGTGACCACCTTCAGGGGCACCGTGGCGTCGCTTTCCGCCCACTTGTGTACCAGCTCACGGGTTTCTGCTTCGTCGATGTTGACCGTGATCGCTTCGAGAGTGTCGGGTCGGGTGGCGCGCGCATAGCTGAGGGCATGCCGCGTCGGCATGTTCAGATTCGACACGAGCACCAGCGCGTGGTTACGGCTGGGCAGAACTGTTTCCCCGCGTTCGGCCTCCGCCTTGGCGAGTTCGCTCTTAACCGATTCGTAATGGCGGTGAATCATTTCCATCAACCCGAAGAGGGCCGCCATCGCCAGGATCGCGATCCAGGCGCCGGCCACGAACTTCGTGACGACCACGATGATCAGCACCGTGCCGGTGCAGACGAACCCGATCGTGTTGATCACCCGGGAGCGGTGCATGTGCCGGCGTTCCGTGGCGTCCTCTTCGGTGCTTAGCAGCAACGTCCAGTGCTTCACCATGCCGATCTGGCTCAACGTGAACGACACGAAGACGCCGACGATGTACAGCTGGATCAGCGCGGTCACCTCGGCGCGGAAGGCGACGACGAACGCGATCGCGGCGAACGCCAGGAACAGGATGCCATTGGAGAACGCCAGCCGGTCGCCACGGGTGTGCAATTGGCGCGGCAGGTACCGGTCCTGCGCGAGAATGGCACCGAGCACCGGGAATCCGTTGAACGCGGTGTTGGCGGCCAGCACCAGGATCAGCGCGGTGACGCCGGCGATCAGGTACAACCCCACCGGAAAACCGTGGAAAACCGATTCGGCGAGCTGCACGATCAGCGTCTTCTGGTGGTAGTCGTCCGGCGCTCCGATCAGCTGTTCGTGCGGCCGCTCGGCGATCTGCGCGCCGGTGGCCTTGGCCAGCATGATCATCCCCATGAAAAGGCTCACGGCAATCAGGCCCAGCATCAGCAGCGTCGTTGCGGCGTTGCGCGACTTAGGTTTCCGGAACGCCGGCACGCCGTTGCTGATCGCTTCGACGCCGGTCAGCGCCGCGCACCCGGATGAGAACGACCGCGCGACGAGGAACACCAGCGCCAAGCCCATGATGTTGCCGTGCTCGGCGTGCAACTCGAAGTCTGCAGACTCCGCGCGCAACGGCGTTCCGAGAACGTACAGCTGAAAGAAGCCCCACGCCAGCATCAGGTACATGCCGATCATGAACGCGTACGTCGGGATCGCGAATGCGTTGCCCGACTCCCGTATTCCACGCAGGTTCGCCGACGCCAACAGCAGAATCGCCACCACCGCGAAGATGGTCTTGTGGTGCGCGACGAACGGCAGCGCCGAGCCGATGTTGGACATCGCCGAGGACATCGACACCGCGACCGTCAGCACGTAGTCCACGAGCAGCGCACTGGCAACGGTCAGCCCGGCGGTCTTACCGAGGTTGGTGGTGACCACCTCGTAGTCGCCACCGCCGGATGGGTAGGCGTGCACGTTCTGCCGGTAGCTTGCGATCACGACCAGCATCACGGCGGCCACCGCCAGCCCGATCCACGGGGCCATCGAGTACGCGGTGAGTCCGGCCACCGACAGCACCAGAAAGATTTCCTCGGGCGCGTAAGCGACCGAGGACAGCGCGTCGGATGCGAACACCGGCAGGGCGATCCGCTTGGGCAGCAGCGTGTGCCCGAGCCTGTCGCTGCGGAACGGCCGTCCCAGAAACATTCGCCGGACGGCGGTGGAGACCTTGGACACGAGGACCAACACTATTCGCACCAGGGACGTGGATGTAGCGTTGTGCCCACAGTTTTCCCGTGCTCTGCCAGCGGTGCCCCGGCCGGCGAAAGGACCGAAGTTGCGCGTCGTGGTGATGGGATGCGGACGGGTCGGCGCATCCCTGGCCGACTCGCTCGCACGAATTGGCCACGACGTGGCGATCATCGACCGCGACGGCACCGCCTTCAACCGGCTGTCCCCGGAGTTCACCGGGGAACGCGTGCTCGGCATGGGCTTCGACCGCGACGTTCTGCTGCGGTCCGGGATCGACGAAGCCGGCGCGTTCGCGGCCGTGTCGTCGGGAGACAACTCGAACATCATCGCCGCGCGGGTGGCCCGCGAGACCTTCGGCGTGGAGCGGGTGGTGGCCCGCATCTACGACGCCAAGCGCGCGGCGGTGTACGAGCGGCTCGGCATTCCCACGGTGGCGACCGTGCCATGGACCACCGACAGGCTGCTCAACGTGCTGACCCGCGAGACCGAGACAACCAAATGGCGCGACCCGTCGGGAAACGTCGGTCTGACCGAAGTTGCGCTCCACGAGGGCTGGGTTGGTCACCGCGTGACCGATCTGGAGGCCACGACGAGCGCTCGGGTCGCGTTCTTGATCCGGTTCGGCGGCGGGCTGCTGCCCGAGCCGAAGACCATGATCCAGGACGGCGACCAGGTGTACATCGCCGCTATCGCAGGCCGGATCGCCGAGGCGATGGCGATTGCCGCGTTGCCGCCCAGTGAGGACGCATCCGAATGAACGCCGAATGAAAGTCGTCATCGCCGGGGCCGGGGCCGTCGGCCGCTCGATCGCCCGAGAGCTGATCGAGAACGACCACGAGATCATGCTCCTGGAGCGCAATCCCGAGCACGTCGACGTCGACGGGATCCCGGCCGCGCACTGGCACCTCGGCGACGCCTGCGAGCTGTCGCTACTCGAGTCGGTACATCTGGAGAACTACGACGTCGTCGTCGCCGCGACCGGCGACGACAAGGCGAACGTCGTGGTGAGCCTGCTCGCCAAGACCGAGTTCGCGGTGCCGCGCGTGGTGGCCCGGGTCAACGACCCCCGCAACGAGTGGCTGTTCGACGACGCCTGGGGCGTGGACGTCGCGGTGTCGACCCCGAGGATGCTGGCCTCGCTGGTCGAGGAGGCCGTCGCTGTCGGAGACCTGGTGCGGCTCATGGAGTTTCAGCAGGGCGAGGCCAACCTGGTCGAGATCACACTGCCGGACAACACACCGTGGGGCGGCAGGCCGGTACGGAAGTTGGAGCTGCCCCGCGATGCCGCCCTCGTGACGATTCTGCGCGGCGCCCGCGTGATCGTGCCCGAGGCCGACGAGCCGCTGGAAGGCGGGGACGAGCTGCTGTTCGTGGTCACCACCGAGGACGAGGACGAGCTGCGGGACCTGCTACTGCCGGAAACCTAAGCGCCGAGACTCACGTTTTTTGGCAGACCCTTACTCGAACTTCTTCTGCGAAACGTGCGTTTCGACGGCATCCAGGTCCTCGCGGCGTTCCGCCCCGTGTACTGCGTGCTGCGCCACCCGGATCGGGAAGTACATCGACAGTGCCGCCAGCACCGTCAGCGGCCAGCCCATCGTGATGCGGGCCACCCCGAGCCAGCCGGTCTGGTCCATGTCGTAGAGGTAGCGCTGGACAAAAAACCGCGACAGGAACACCACCACCCAGATCAGCGTCGCAACGTCGTAAGCCCAGACCGCTTTTCGCACCCGGCGCCAGCTGGAGTCGTGCTCCTTGATGAACCCCCAGATGTAGCCGACGATCGGCCGTCGCAGCAGGACCGAACCGGCGAACACGCCAGCCCAGAACAGCGAACCCCAGATCCCCAGTAGGAAATAGCCCTTGCTCTGCCCCACCACGTAGGCGATGACCGTGCAGAAACCCACACCCAAGAAGCCCGACACCGCGGGCTGCACCGTCTCTCGCCGCCACAGCCGCCACACCAGGATCAGCGTCGCGACCGCCAATGCGGACACGATCGCAGACTGCAGACCGAACGCCGTCGAAACCGGGACGAACACCACCACGGGCAACGACGAGTAGATGAGCCCGCTGATGCCGCCCATCTGGTCGAGCAGCTCACGCGGGACGCTGCGTTTGTCGGTCACAGGTCTCCGGCGGTCAACGAGCGGTCAGCGCTGAATCTCGTAACGCGGGTTATAGATCGCCTTGGATCCGTTCTCGAGCTCGCCGAGCCGCCCGTACACCCGAAGCGTGCGGCCTGGCTCGATACCCGCGATGCGGCGCTGGCCGAGCCAGACGAGGGTGACCGCGTCGGTGCCGTCGAACAGTTCGGCCTTGATGCCGCCCGCGCATCCTTTCGAGTTGGCCTCGACGCTGCGCAATGTGCCGACCATCGTGACTTCCTGGCCGCGCTGACAATCGATGGCCCGCTGCGCGCCGGTACTCGCGGCCTCGCCGGTCAGCTCTTCGGCGTCGCGTTGCTCAGGGTCTTCGGTCAGCCGACGGGTCAGCCGGCGCAAGATTCCATCGGCCGTAGCCATGACCAACTCCTGACACGTCTGGTTGTATGCAACCTGCCCTCGCAACGGTAGACCTGTTGGGATCGTCGTGCCATTTGCGCGGCGTTGCCGGGCGTGTTGTGCCCCAGGACGGGCAGGATCGTGTTGTGGCTGTCGACTTGGGTGGAGTCTGCGCGGTGTTGCTGCCTGGCACCGGCTCAGACGACGACTACGTCTACCGGGCATTTTCGCCAGCGTTGCACGACGCGGGCGCTTCCGTGGTGGCGGCCGTGCCCGCGGCGGGCGGACTGATCGCCGGGTACGTCGCATGCCTGGACAACGCCGCCGCCGAGAACCCGATCGTCGTTGGTGGGGTGTCGATCGGCGCCGCGGTGGCGGTCTCCTGGGCATTGGCGCATCCGAACCGCGCGGTCGCGGTGCTGGCTGCGTTACCGGCCTGGAAGGGCCCGCCGGAGGGCGCGGCGGCGGCGCTGGCGGCCCGACATTCGGCGCAGGCGCTACGACGCGACGGCTTGGTCGCCGCGACGGCACAGATGCGCGCGTCGAGTCCGCAATGGCTCGCCGACGAGCTCACCCGCTCCTGGGTCGGCCAGTGGCCCGATCTACCCGGCGCTATGGAAGAGGCCGCCGACTACGTCGCGCCGACCAGCCCGGAGCTGGAGCGCCTCGCGGTCCCGATGGGAGTGGTGGGCGTGGTCGACGACCCGGTGCATCCGGTGGAGGTGGCCGTGGAGTGGGTGACGGCCGCGCCGCGCGCGGCGCTGCAGACAGTCACGCTCGCCGAGATCGGCGCCGACCCCGCCGCATTGGGCGCGGCGTGTCTGGCCGCGCTTCAGGACGCCTAGGCGCTCGGTGGTCTCTTCTTCGCGCAAGCGCTCACTCATCAGCCGCCCATCGTCGTGCGCAGCTGCTGCATCGCCGAACCCGGCGCGGCCCGGCGCGCCGCGGGCTGCGGCGGCTCGCCTTCCTGCCCCCCTTGCTGCGCGGCGGCCTGTTGCGCAGCGCGCAACTGGGCGGCGATCGCCTCGGGTAATTCCACCGGCAGGGGTGTGCGTACCGGCAGGGGGGTATCGCCGCGGCGAACCACGGTGTCCGCCAACGTTTTCCTTGCCTCCTCGGCCAGTGCGTCGATGGTCTCGTCCGGCCCGTTGACCACACAGCGGATCATCCAGCGGTACCCGTCGATGCCGATGAAACGAACTGTGCCGTTTCCGCGGCCGACGACCTCGCGGCCCCACGGCCCGGACTCGATGGACACCTTCGCGTTGTCCTTGCGCAGCGCGTCGGCCAGTTCGGTGGCGACCTCGCGCCATAACCCGGTGCTCTTCGGCGCCGCGTACGCGGCGACGGTGAACCGGCCGCTTGGCGTGACCAGCCACACCGCGCTCGGCACGCCCGCTTCCGTCAACTCCACTTGGAGCTGGCTGGTTTCCTGAACCGGGATCAGCACCGATCCCAGGTTCAGCCGCGCGACCTCGGCTTGCGCGGGGTCGTCGAAGTCCTCGATGTCGAACGGGCCGTCGACGTCGGGATCAATCGTGGGTTTGCCTTCTGCCATCTATAAGCTCGCATGTCCTCCGGAGGAGCCGTGCCCGCCGCCGCCGCGCGAGGTTTGCGCCAGCCCGGCTTCGTCGAACGACGTCACCTCGATCAACTCCGGCAACTCCACCCGCTGCACCAGCAGCTGAGCGATCCGGTCGCCGCGATGCACGACGATCGGCGTCCTGGGGTCGAGGTTTACCAGCGCCACCTTGATCTCCCCGCGGTAGCCCGCGTCGATTGTTCCGGGGCTGTTGACAATCGAAAGCCCAACGCGGGCAGCCAATCCCGACCGGGGATGAACCAACCCCACCATCCCGTACGGGATCGCCACGGCAATCCCGGTTGGCACCAGAGCCCGTTCGCCGGGACCGAGCTCGACGTCTTGTGCGCTGCACAAGTCGATGCCCGCGTCGCCGTCGTGGGCCCTGCTGGGCATCGGCAGGTCACGGTCCAAGCGCACGACCGCCAGAGGGGTGGACACGACCCCAAAGACTACCCTTGGCCGCGTGTCGGCAAGCCCAGCCACGTCGCATTCCGTGCGCTATCGCGAACGGATGACCGTGCCGTGGTGGTGGTGGCCGCCCGCGTTCGGCCTGGCCGCGCTCATCGCCTTGGAGGTCAACCGCGCGGCCCGCGGGCTGCCCGGCTGGATCTCGATCGCGGTGTTGTGCGCGATCGCCGCGGGCGTGTTGATCTGGTTCGGCCGGATCGAAGTCCGGGTGATCGCCGGCGAGCACGGCACGCCGGAACTGTGGGCCGGGCCCGCTCACCTGCCCGCCGACGTGGTCAGCCGCTCCGCGCAGATTCCGAAGTCGGCCAAGTCGGCGGCACTGGGGCGCCAGCTCGACCCCGCTGCCTTCGTGCTGCATCGACCCTGGGTCGGTCCGATGGTGCTGCTGGTGCTCGACGATCCCGACGACCCGACGCCATACTGGCTGGTGAGTAGCCGCCGCCCCGAGCGGCTGCTGGCCGCATTTCGGCAGGTGGCCTCCGACTAGGCGGCGCAGTCTGTGCAGATCATCCGGCCGTTCTTTTCGCTGGCCAGACGGCTCCGGTGATGCACCAGGAAACAACTGGAACAGGTGAACTCGTCAGCTTGCTTCGGGATGACCCGCACCGACAGTTCCTCACCCGACAAATCCGCACCTGGTAGCTCGAATGATTCGGCCGATTCCGATTCGTCCACATCGACCACCGCTGACTGAGCCTCGTTGCGCCGCGCCTTCAACTCCTCGAGCGAGTCCTCGGACACATCGTCGGTCTCTGTACGCCGTGGGGCGTCATAGTCCGTTGCCATAGCCACTGCCCCCTTATCTACTTGCCGCAGCAGAGCTTTGTACCAGCACCGAACGCATCCGCCAAATGATTCGTGCCCGGATTTCGATGACTTCAACTGTGATTTACATCATAGTTGTTGCCCGGGCATTGCCGATCGGGCAGACCGCTGCATTTAAGGTGCAGAGGTGGTCGCGCAAATCACCGAAGGCACTGCCTATGACCGGCACGGGCGGCCGTTCCGGCGACGCAACTACACGCCCGCCGTCATCGTCGGAGTCGCGCTGTTCGTCGTCACCGCGATCATCTGGATCGTCGCGCTGAGCCGGCCCTCCGACGTCCGCCAAATCACCGCCTGCAACCCGCCGCCGGGACGCAGCGATCCGTCGCAGCCGACGTTGGGTGAGCAGGTATCCCGCGCCAACATGACCGACGTCGCACCCGCCAGGCTGGCCGACGCCAACGTCCGGGTGCTCAACGCCAGCGGGCAAGGCGGTCAGGCCGCGTCGGTGGCCAGTGCGTTGCGGGACCTCGGCTTCGGCCGGTCCACGGCGGAAAACGACCCCGTCTACGCCAACACCAGACTCATGTGCCAGGGACAAATCAGGTTCGGCCGGGCCGGGCAGGCGACGGCGGCGGCCGTCTGGTTGGTGGCGCCCTGTGTCGAGTTGTACCAGGACCAGCGGCCCGACGACACGGTCGATCTGGCACTGGGCACCGAATTCACGATGCTCAACCACAGCGACGACACCGACGCGATGCTGGCCAGCCTGCGACCGGAAGCCACCACCGGACCGGATCTTTCGCTGCTGCCGAAAATCCACAACAGCAACGCCTGCTGAGGCCTCAGGCCGGCAGTTCCCCGTCGGCGCCGAGGCGCTCGAGAAGGTCTCGCAGTGCGGCGGCGATGCCCGGCGCGGCCGCCAGCGTGAGCGACGGCCCGTCGGAGCGCGGCAGCGCAACCCGCGCGCCCGCCTCCGCAGCGATCAGCGCACCTGCCGCCCAGTCCCAGCGGTTGAGACCGTGTTCGTAGTACGCGTCCAGCGCGCCGGAGGCCACCATGCACAAGTCCAGGGCAGCCGAACCGATCCGGCGAACATCTCGTACGTTCGGCAGGATTTTCGCCAGCACTGTCGCCTGAGCCGCGCGCCGTGACGGTGAATAGCCGAAGCCGGTGCCCACCAGGGCCATCGAGAGATCATCAATCGGGTTGCAGCGCAGCGTTTCTGACGTTCCCGAGGCATCGACGGCGCGCGCGCCGAGTCCGCGGCCGGCCGAGTACACCAGTGCACGGGTCACGTCGGCCACGGCCCCCGCCACCGACACGCCGCCGAACTGAGCCGCCACCGACACCGCGTACGAGGGAATCCCGTAGACGAAGTTGACCGTGCCGTCGATCGGGTCGAGCACCCACATCACGCCCCCATCGCCGCCGCCACGGGGTCCGCCGCCCTCCTCGCCGAGCACCGGTTCCCCTGGCCGCACTTGCGCCAACCGGTCCCGCAGCAGCTGCTCGGCCTCGGTGTCCACGACCGTCACCGGATCGGTTCGGGTGCTCTTGGACTCGACCGCGCCGTCACCGTAATGCGGTCGGGCGTCACCGAACACCTCGGCGTGGCGCGCCCGGACGAACTCGGCCGCCTCGGCCGCCAGTTGCTCAGCCACCGAGCGCAGTTCGGCCACGTCTATGTCACGTTCGGTCACCGCAACATCGCAGCACGCGAATCGCTACTAGCGCCACCGCACACGCCGGCAGACAGTAGGGTGGGGTCGCGTCGACTGCCGCCGAGGAGTGCTCATGACAGCCACGGAAACCCCGCTCACCGACACCGGAAACGGCGCGGGGTCGCATCGCCGAGGGTTCGGCGTGGACGTCGGCGGCAGCGGCGTCAAGGGCGGCATCGTCGACTTGGAGACCGGCGAGCTCATCGGCGACCGCTACAAGCTTGCGACACCCCAACCGGCCACACCGGACGCGGTGGCCAAGACCATCGCGGCAGTGGTGCGGGAGTTCGGCTGGACCGAACCGCTGGGCGTCACCTATCCCGGCGTGGTTACCCACGGGGTGATCCGTACCGCAGCCAACGTCGATGAGGCATGGATCGGCCTCGAGGCCACCGAGGTGATCAGCTCCGCGCTGGACGGCCAGCCGGTGGCCGTCCTCAACGACGCCGACGCGGCGGGCCTGGCCGAGGAAAGGTTCGGGGCAGGCGAGGACAACAGCGGCGTCATCGTCCTGCTGACGTTCGGCACGGGTATCGGGTCGGCGGTGATCCACAACGGGATCCTGCTGCCCAACACCGAATTCGGCCATCTCGAGGTGGGCGGTATGGAGGCCGAGCACCGCGCCGCGTCGTCGGTGAAGGAACAGAAGAACTGGAGCTACAAGCGCTGGGCGCCGGAGGTCACCAAGGTGTTGGTGGCTATCGAGAACGCGATCTGGCCGGAGCTGTTCATCGTCGGCGGCGGCATCAGCCGCAAGGCCGAAAAGTGGGTTCCGCTGCTGAAGTGCCGGACGCCGGTGGTGGCGGCGGCGCTGCAGAACACCGCGGGGATCGTCGGCGCGGCGATGGCCTCACAAGTCGACGTGACCGGGGCGATCACACCGCTCAGCGGGGTTTGACCGGGCACTGTCGTTACAATGGTCAGCGGCGGCCGCAGATCGAAGATAGCGGCGACAGACGAGACTGAGACACGCCGACATTCGACATAGCGCAAGCCAGCCCGCACTGGGTCGTGCCCTGCGCCATGCTTGACGAGGTCGGCAGAGGCGAAAGGGAGTACGTGGCAGCGACGAAGGCAAGCCGGTTGACAGAAGAGCCGGCGAAGCGCACCGCTACCAAGACCCCCGCCAAGCGGACGTCGGCGAAGGCATCCGCGCCGGCCAAGCGGGCAACCAAGGCCACCAAGGCGACCAAGTCCGCCCCCGCCAAAGCGCCGGCAAAGGCGGCCACCAAAGCGGCAGCCAAACCGCGCGCGTCACGCGCGAAGGCGGAGAAGGCGGTCAAGGCCGAACCGGCGGCGGCGTCTTCGCGCAACCGGTCGAAGAAGACGGCGGCGCCGGAGCCGGTGGAGCTCAAGGCCGCGCCCGCCGAAGTCGACGAGTTGGACGCCGACGTCGGGCTCGAGGACGCCGAACCGGGCGACGACATCGAGGTCGACGAGGCTGATCTGGAACTCGAAGACCTCGAAGAGGCCGTCGAGGACGAAGTCGCGGTAGTCGATGAAGGCGACGAGGCCCAGGGGGATGCTGCCGAGCCCGAGGTCGAGGCGGCGACCGCGTCGGCGGCCGAGGAGGCACCGGCGGCCGAGGATGACGAGATCGCCGAACCGAGCGAGAAAGACAAGGCGTCGGGCGACTTCGTCTGGGACGAAGAGGAATCCGAGGCGCTGCGTCAGGCCCGCAAGGACGCCGAGCTCACCGCGTCGGCGGACTCGGTGCGCGCCTACCTAAAGCAGATCGGCAAGGTGGCGCTGCTCAACGCCGAAGAGGAAGTGGAGCTGGCCAAACGCATCGAGGCCGGCCTGTATGCCACGCAGTTGATGGCCGACTTCGTCGAGCGCGGCGAGAAGCTTCCCCCGGCGCAGCGGCGCGACATGATGTGGATCTGCCGTGACGGCGACCGGGCCAAGAACCACCTGCTCGAGGCGAACCTTCGGCTGGTGGTGTCGCTGGCCAAGCGCTACACCGGCCGCGGCATGGCGTTCTTGGACCTGATCCAAGAGGGCAACCTGGGATTGATCAGGGCGGTCGAAAAGTTCGACTACACAAAGGGTTACAAGTTCTCGACGTACGCCACCTGGTGGATCCGACAGGCGATCACCCGCGCGATGGCCGACCAGGCCCGCACGATCCGCATCCCGGTGCACATGGTCGAGGTGATAAACAAGCTCGGCCGAATCCAACGAGAACTGTTGCAGGACTTGGGCCGCGAGCCGACGCCGGAAGAGCTCGCCAAGGAAATGGACATCACGCCCGAAAAGGTGCTGGAGATCCAACAGTACGCGCGTGAGCCGATCTCGTTGGACCAGACCATCGGCGACGAGGGCGATTCGCAGCTCGGCGATTTCATCGAGGACTCCGAGGCCGTGGTGGCCGTGGACGCGGTGTCGTTCACTCTGCTGCAGGATCAGCTGCAGTCGGTGCTGGAGACGCTGTCGGAGCGCGAAGCCGGCGTGGTGCGGCTGCGGTTCGGGCTGACCGACGGGCAGCCGCGCACGCTCGATGAGATCGGCCAAGTGTACGGCGTCACCCGCGAGCGGATCCGCCAGATCGAAAGCAAGACGATGTCAAAGCTGCGGCACCCCAGCCGTTCTCAGGTGCTGCGCGACTACCTGGACTGACCGAACTAGTAACGTTGCTGAACAGCGGTTATGTTCTGAGCGCCAGCTCTAAGCGTTCCAACCGACGGACGAGCAGGCTGGGCAGCCAACGGCCTACGTCAGCGGCTTCGATCTTCGAGGTGCGCTCAACGAGCCGACCGATCACGATCCGGGCCTCCAACCGAGCGAGCGCCGCTCCGACGCAGAAGTGTGCGCCCTTGCCGAAGGCGATGTGGCCCTTGGCACTGGAACGGTTCAATAGGAATTGGTTGGGATCGTCGAAGTGCGACGGATCCCGGTTTGCCGCCCCCCACAACAGCAGGAGGCGCGAACCCGCTCGCAGATCTACACCGCACAGCGTGGTATCGGTAACGACGTGGCGGTAGTGGCCTCGAAACGGCGGTTCGAATCGCAGTACTTCCTCCAGGAATGCACCGAGCAGTTCCGGCTGGTCGCGCACCTGTTGTTGGATATCGGGACTGGTCGCCAAAACCCAAGCCGCGGAGCCGATTAACGACGCAGTGGATTCACCTCCCGCGCCGAACAAGATGATCATCATCGCCTGCGCGGTGAGTTCCTCCATCTCACCCGATGCGCACGCCGTGGCCAAATCACCGAGCAAGTTGTCCTGCGGGTCGGCTGCGGCCTGCCGAAACCGATCGGTGATGTACACCGCGAGTTCCATCACGGCGTTACCGGCAGCGTCGAGTTGGTCTTGGCCGACAAGACCCTCGACCACCTGGGTCGCCGCGTATGCCCACCGCACGAGCTTGTCGACGTCCGCGTCCGGGACACCGATGACCCGCCCGACGATCATCATTGGCACTTTGTTTGCCATCGCGCTCATCCATTCGATGCGTTCGTTTCGCATGTTGGTGTTCCACAGCCGCTCGGCTGTCTCAGCGATGAACGGCTCGAAGGCACAAATACGTTTGGCTGCCAGTTGCGGAAGCAACGCCTTCCTGTGCACCGTGTGCGCGGGCTCGTCGGCGGTGGCGAGCACATGGCTCTTTCCGCCTAGTCCTTCCATCTCGAACGCGCCCACGGTGCCGCCGGGCTGATACGTCATCGTCGCGGTCAGGTTCGACGAGAAGTCTTCGGGTCGAGCGATGGCTTCGTTAACTGCATCCCAGCTGCACACCGCATGGAACCTGGAATCGCCAATCTGATGCACCGGTGCTGTGTCCAACATTCGCCGGTAGAGAGGGTAGGGGTCTTGTATGCACTCATCGTCGAACAACTCGCTGCCGAGTTGGCCATTGCGCGGCGTCACTTCTCCACGCTGATCGGCGTCGACAGTGCGCGTCAACCAGTTCCGGAGAGGTTGAGACCGCTGCTGAACCCGTTGCGTGGCGGCCGTCTCGGGCTGCGTCCCGCACCTGCATCAACGCTGAAATTTGCTGCTCATTTTATCTCAACCCTGAGACGATATGAATATTGGAGTTGAAAGGAATATCGGTGGTTCGAGACGATTGGCTGATTGGCGGCGAGCGTCGGACGGCGGCCGCAGACCGTATTTATGCCGCTGCTACCGACCTCGTCTTACGAGACGGCCTAGAAGCCTTCGACATGGACGCCTTGGCCGCGCAAGTGCACTGTTCGAGGGCGACCATCTACCGCTATGCCGGAGGCAAAGCCCAGATCCGCGACGCCGTTCTGCTCCGCCTGGCGGCCCGGATTGTCGACTCGGTTCGACGCGCCGTGAAAGACCTGACTGGCGCGGAGCGAGTGGTAATGGCGATCACAGTCGCACTGGGACACATCCGATCGGACCCGATGCGCCAAATGATGCTTGGGCTGAGAGCCGGTCATGATTTGACCGAGCTTCCGTCGTCACCGGTGCTGGGCCGTCTCGCCGCCGACCTCGCCGGCATCACCGACGACGACCCGCAAGCGGCCCAATGGATCGTCCGCGTTGTCATGTCGCTGGCGGTCTGGCCGATCGGCGACAGCAGTACGGAACACCAGATCGTGCAGCGCTTCGTTGCACCTGCATTCGACTGACACATGCTGCCCAGAAGCCCCAGTGGCTTGCGCGAGAATGTTCGCTCTGGTCAGCGGCTGGATCTAGCGCCGGTCACGCACCTTGTACGTAGACGGCCACGAGTTGCGGTCCTCGTCGCCCACCAACGGGGTTCCCTTACCCCCGACCTTGACTTCGTACGCCTCCTTGCCGGCGCCGACCTCACGATTGGCGTGTTCGGTTGCGAGGTAATACAACTCGTCGATCGTGGCTTCGCCATACGCCACGAAGGTTGTGCTGCGCACGACATCCTCTGGATCCGGAGCCATCCTGTCGGGCAGCACCCGCGACGCGAGCGCCGCCAGGCCGAGCAGGGAGAACGGGATCACCCAGTAGCAGACGAACGACAGCGGGGTCTTGGTGTCCAGAATCGTCGCGTCGCCGTACACGATCGGCGGGATCAACGACGACACCGTCATGCCGGCGAACGCGGCCACCCAGATCCACGTCAGCAGAGCGGTGATCCGGCGGAAGACGTCGCTGTCGATCACCTCGGGGGGCTGGCCCACCTCGGCGAACTCACGCACGAACGGCTTGCCGATCAGCACGCCCGTCAGCGCGACCAGGAAGATGCCCGCGTTGCTCAACGGCTGTATCCACCGCTCCATGAACGCATGGCTCAACGTAAACGTCAGCACCGTCAGCACTAGAAACGTTGCCACAGCACCGATTTCGAGCGTGCGCCCCGGCCTGCGTTTGACCCTTCCGATCAAGAACGACAGCACCGCGACGCCCAGCGCGACCAGCACTGCGGTGGTGAATGGGACGTTGCCGACGAGCACCCAGTAGACGATCCACGGCGCGAAGCCCAACAGGATTCCCACAAGGCGTCAGTGTAGGGAGCCGAGAGCACGTCGCGAGGGTGCACCCTCTGCGCTGACGCGACGGGCGTCGCGGTTCCGTTGCCTTTCGCGGCACAATCGCCTGATGACTCAGCGCAGCAACGTCGACTCGGGCTTGCCCTACGAAGCGGCCGTCGGCTATTCACGGGCTGTGCGCGTCGGCCCGCACATTGCGGGCGCCGGCACGACGGGCAGCGGAGACGACGTCGCCGCCCAGACGCGCGACGCGTTGCGCCGTATCGAAGCGGCGCTGCACGGGCCCGACGGCTACGCGCCCGGTGACTGAACCGGCTGAAACCGGCCGGCCGGCCCTGGCCGGTACTCGGTGACCGTCATCACCGCGCCCACCGGCAGCGGGCCGTACAGATGCGGGAACAACATCGAGGCCGGGTCAGTTGAATCGCCTGGTTCCCAGCGCACCGGCGCCTCGAGCAGGGTGGCGTCGATGTGCAGCAGCAGGAGGTCGGCCCGGCCGGCGTAGAGCCGGTTGGCGGGAAGGTGCACGAGCCCGGGTGTGGACAGGTGCACGAAACCGGCGTCGCGAAGAGAGTCCGGACGGTGCTCCCCGCGCGTCTGCGCCTCAGCCCAATCCGTCGGGGAACACAGATGTAACAACACCGTCACGTGGGTAACCATCCGCCCATCACGGGCGATGCAAAACGTGAGACACGACACACCCGTAACGGGCTTTGGAACAAAGCCGATCGGGAGAGTGTCTGTCACAGTTAGATAGCCGCAAGAGCGGCCCACCGCAAACGCGAGAACGGGAGGCGCCATGACCGCAACGCTGACCAGTCCGGAACTCACCAGGGCTGACCGCTGCGATCGCTGCGGCGCTGCCGCTCGCGTCCGGGCCAAGCTGCCGTCCGGCGGTGAGCTGCTGTTCTGCCAGCATCACGCCAACAAGCACGAGGCAAAGCTCGTCGAGCTGTCCGCGGTGATCGAGGCGGGCGCTCCGGTCGAGGCCTGACCGCCTGATCGCCGCGCCACTCGGCGCGGTTGCTGTGCAGGATGACCCTTCGTCAGCAATGCTGGTGAGGTCATGACCGACCAGGCCCCACCCAGGGTTTCCAAGCACCAGATTCGCCACGTCATCGCGCGGACGCTGTCGAAGGCCTGGGATGATTCGATCTTCTCCGAGTCCGCCCAGGCCGCCTTCTGGCAGGTGTTGTCGTTGCCGCCGCTGCTGCTCGGCCTGCTCGGCAGCCTCGCCTACATCGCGCCGACGTTCGGCCCCGACACGCTGCCGACCATCGAGCACCGGCTCGTCAGTGCCGCCAACAGCTTTTTCTCTCCCAGCGTCGTCAACGAGATCATCGCTCCGACGATCACCGATATCGTGCAACACGCCCGCGGCGAGGTGGTGTCGCTGGGGTTCGTGATCTCGCTGTGGGCCGGATCGTCGGCCATCTCGGCGTTTGTCGACTCCGTCGTCGAGGCGCATAGCCAGACGCCGCTTCGCCATCCCGTCCGGCAGAGGTTCTTCGCGCTGGGCATCTACGTGGTCATGCTCGTCGTCGCGATCGTGTTGCTGCCACTGATCGCGCTGGGCCCCCAAGAGATCGCCGACCGGATCCCTGACAGCTGGGACAGCGTGCTGCAGTACGGCTACTATCCCGTCCTGGGCCTGGCCCTGGTGGTGATCGTCACCGTGCTGTACCGGGTTTCGCTGCCCAAGCCGCTGCCTTCGCACCGGCTGGTCCTCGGCGCCGTCCTCGCGACCCTTGTCTTTCTCCTCGCGAGCAAGGTGCTGCGCGGGTATCTGGTGTGGATCTCCAGCACCGGTTACACCTACGGCGCACTCGCCACGCCGATCGCGTTTCTGTTGTTCGCCTTCTTCATGGGCTTCGCAGTCGTCATCGGAGCAGAGCTGAACAACGCGATTCAAGAACAGTGGCCGGCGCCGCCTCCCCACGCGCACCGGCTTCGCGGGTGGTTGAAGGCCCGCGCCGAAGTGGTCGTCAGCGACGAAGCGGAGCCGGCAGAGGAACCGGCGGTGGCACCCTCGGAGGCGCCCTCGGCCGTCGAGCCCGTCACCCCTTCTTGAGTTGTTCGTAGATCCGCTTGCAGTCGGGGCAGACGGGCGACCCGGGCTTGGGCGAGCGCGTCACCGGGAACACCTCGCCGCACAGCGCGACGACGTGGGTGCCCGTCACGGCGCTCTCGGCGATGCTGTCCTTCTTGACGTAGTGGAAGTACTTCGGAGTGTCGCTGTCGGTCCCGTCGTCGACGCGTTCGTCGGGCTTCGTGCGCTCGATCGTCTGGGTCTGCATGCTCGCTATTGTGCCCGGTAAGACCGCCGTAAGAAACCGGCTCCGCAGCGGGTGTCATGTTGTGAAACAGTGGAGGGATGAAACACGGCCCTGAGCTGAGTTTCGACGACGACGGTCGGCCCGTCCTGATCACCGCCGCCGCGCTCCCCTACGAAGAAGAGCACCGTCGGCGCGTCCGGAAATACCTGACATTGATGACGTGGCGCATCCCGGCGCTGATCCTCGCCGCAGTCGCCTACGGGATCTGGCACAACGGGCTGATCTCTCTGCTGATCGTGGCGGTGTCGGTTCCGATACCGTGGATGGCGGTGCTGATCGCCAACGACCGCCCGCCGCGGCG
>Ga0210086_1000122_pt1 | contig 48331 bp, 41 predicted proteins | sample China_Galinas_PW_3_FD_184867 | JGI IMG/M metagenome (GOLD analysis project Ga0210086, IMG submission 184867) | Wetland microbial communities from San Francisco Bay, California, USA, that impact long-term carbon sequestration - China_Galinas_PWB_D2... | ecosystem: Environmental > Aquatic > Marine...
CACGTCGGGCACCCCGGGGTTCCCCTTGCTCGGCGAACCGCCGGAGGACGCGCGCCCGCTGCTCGGGGGTGAGGTTCGCCAGGCGCTGCCTGGCACGTTCCGGCAGCGGCAGCTCGTCCAGCATCTCGTCGGTGACGGGTCCGTGGATCTTCGCAAGCTGCGCGCGCAGTTCGGGGCTGACGAGCCCGCGACGCGCCCGCCCAATCGCCGCGGCCCGTTCCTCGACCGGGAGCTGAAGCAGCCTCTGCTTGGCCTGTTCGGGCAGGTCGGACGCCCGGACACGCTCGTCGGTGAGTTTGGCTTTCCCGAGGCGGTTGGCGATCGTGCCCTCGAACCGGCGGGTCATCCGTCCGACCGCCTTCTCGTCCTGCTCGGCACGCCATTTCTCGATCTCGCCCTCGACGGCGGCCCGCTGCGCCTCATTCAGCTCGCCCCAGATCTTGCGTTGGGCGTTCATCGGGTCGGGGGCAGCCCGCCTCATCGCCTCGGCTCGCTCGCGCAGCTCGATCATCTGCTCCTGGCTGACCTCGCGGTCTGGGTCGTCCATGTCGGAGGCCCGGCGTCGGAGCTCGCGCACCTCGGCGCGGTGCTCGCGCTCGAAGGCGCCGGCGTTCCGCCGGAATTCGGTCATCGCCTCCATGATCGTGCGGAGTTGCTCGTCGGTGAGGCGGGTGGACTCGTCGGGTTGGAGCGAGCGGAGCGCACGCACGAACACGTCCATCGGCACGCGGGCCGCCATGTCCATGCGGTCGGGCTCGCCGCCGAACGTCTCGGACGAGCCGGGGAGGGTGGTCTGCTCGACCTCGGGCCCGGCCAGCTCCTGGGCCGTGGCGGGAACGGCGAGGAGTGCGCACACGAGCAGGCAGGCTCTGGTCACGGTTCACCTCCGGGGGCCGAACGAGGTTTCGGCCGGGGGATTGCAAGCTCCTACGATCAGACAACTTATCGGAGAGAAGCATGTCTGAATCGGTGCAGCAGGGGCAGGGGCACCGCCCGATCGGGGGTCTGCGTCCCCAGGACAAGGCGGTCACGCTCGACGGCGTCAAGCACGCGATCGCGGTGGGTGCGGGCAAGGGCGGTGTCGGGAAGAGCTCGGTCGCGGTGAGCCTGGCGGTCGGTCTTGCCCGCAAGGGGCACGCGGTCGGTCTGCTCGACGGGGACATCTACGGGCCGAGCATGCCGACGATGCTGGGGCTGGGGGCAAGCGAGCAGGTGGTGCGCGAGGGGATGCTCGAGCCGTACCTGGTGCACGGGGTCAAGGCGATCACGCTGGGTCAGCTGGTGGAGCCGGACAAGCCGCTGATCTGGCGTGGGCCGATGGCGCACGGGGCGTTCACACAGCTGGTCGAGCAGACGCGGTGGGGGGAGCTGGACTACCTGATCATCGACCTGCCGCCGGGGACGGGCGACGTGCCGCTGACGCTGGCGCAGGTGATGAAGCTGACGGGGGCGGTGGTGGTGTGCACGCCGCAGCGGGTGGCGCAGGACGACGCGACGCGGGCGGCGGCCATGTTCGGGCACCTCGGGATCGAGGTGCTCGGCGTGGTCGAGAACATGAGCTACTTCATCGGGGACGACGGGAAGGAGTACGACATCTTCGGTCGCGGCGGGGCCGAGCAGATGGCCCAGAGGCTCGGGCTGCCGTTCCTCGGCGCGATCCCGATCACGATGGCGTTGCGCGAGAACTGTGACTCGGGGGAGGCGGCGTCGAACTTCGACCCGGCTAAGGTCGGCGAGGCGCTGCCGAAGGCGCTCGAGCAGATGGTGGCGAACGTCGAGGCGCAGGCGGCGCTGGCCGCCATGAGGATGGGCGCCAGCACGCCGACGCTCAACATCACCTGAGATGTCCTCGGTCTTCCTCGATGGCGGGTTCGTGGACCAGAACGACGCCCGCGTATCGGCGTTCGACGCGGGGCTCCAGCACGCCGTCGGGCTGTTCGAGACCATGCACGCGGTCGCGGGCAACGAGTCGCGCGTGTTTCTGCTCGAGCGGCACACGGCGCGGCTGGCCGAATCGGCGCGCGAACTCGGGCTGAGTGATTCGCTGCGGGCCGGCGCGCTCGGTGAGGCGGTCATCGAGACGCTGAAGCGCAGTGGGCTGCCAGAGGGCTCGCGTGCGCGTGTGCGCCTGACCGTGACCGGGGGCGATCTGAACCTGCTTCAGGCCGCCGGTGCGCCAAACCATCGCCCCACCGTTCTCATCCAGTGCCAGCCCGCCACCGAGTACCCCGAGGCGATGTTCGAGCGCGGGATCACGGCGACGGTCGCCGACCTGCGGGTCAACCCGCTCGATCCGACGCAGGGTCACAAGACGCTGGCGTACTGGTCGCGTCTGCGCGAGCTGCAGTCGGCCGCGCGGAAGGGGGCGGGCGAGTCGATCGTCTTCCAGGTCTCGAACCATGTTGCGGGCGGGTGCGTGAGCAACCTGTTCGTGGTGCTCGACGGGATGCTGCACACGCCGATCGCGCGCGGCGAGGAAGCGGAAATCGCTGGAGGCAAGCCTGCGCTGCCGAGCCCGGTGCTGCCGGGGATCACGCGCTCGTGGGTGCTCGCCGAGTCGGGGCTGGGGTGCGTGCGCCGGATGCTGACGATCGACGACGTGCTCGACGCCGACGAGGTGATCCTGACTAACTCGAGCTGGGGCGTGCTGCCGGTGGTGTGGGTGGAGAAGGAGGAGGTCGGCGGCGGCTCGCCCGGCCCGATCGCGCGGGATTTGCGCGCGCGCTGGCTCGACGCGACGGCGTGAGTCACGCGTCGGGCGGACGCTCGCGGGGCACGTGCTCCCAGACCGTCTCGCAGAACCCGTTGAACTGCTCATCCGACTCGAAGCAGCGTTTCGGAACGATCACACAGGAATCGTCGCCGCGTATGCAGAACAGACGTGTCTCGACGAGCAGCGCACAGGCGAAGCTATCCCAGAGGTACACCGTACGGGTGTAGGCGGTCTCTTCGTGCATCCCATCCTGGGCGGTGTCGAGTTGTGCAGCGGCGAGCATGAACGGGAACTTGTGTCGTGAGGCTTCGAACAGTCTGACTACAAGGGCGCTCTTCGCCGGTCGAACCACCACCATGCCGAGCAACCCAATGATCCAGGCGATGCTGATCTCCAAAGCGAAGCTTCTCATCTCGGTTCCCGCTGAACCAAGCGCCTTTATCCACGCGAATCCGCACACCACGATGCCCAGTATCACTCCGAGGACGATCATCCGTCGCCGGAACACAGTCGACACGCGCTTCAGGTTTGGATCATTCCTGACGGCCCATTCGAGGTACTTTCGGAAGTCGTATTCCTCTGGTTTGATCGTGACGCGCATGGGCACAGCGTATCACGGGTTGTCGCGGGGTACGACGCGGACGTTGCGCCGCCCGTCCATCGGGCCGTTGGGCTCGCGCAGCGAACGCCACCAACGGCGGATGCGCGCGTAGACCAGCAGCAGCGCGAAGACGATCAGCAGCGCCACCGCCAGCGGCAGGACGACGAAGAACAGCACCACCAGCCCGATCAGCAGCCCGGCGAAGACCGCCAGGCGCGAGCCGAGGCTCATGCGCGACATCGAGATGAGCACGCGCTGCTCCACGGGAGCATCGTAGGGAAGCGGGAGCGGGTGCTTTCAGGGCCGGGAGATTCCCAGATGTGCGGAGTTCCAGATCGCCAGATTCGGACTCCGGGGCATTACCCCTCTCAGCACTCAGCACCTGTTCTCCCATTGCCCACTGCCCCAACGAAAAACCCCACCGGGCTCGCGAAAGACCGGCGGGGCGGAAACGAGAAGCAATGAGCCGTCAACGCCGGCGGCGTATTGCGATCAGTGCGAGAGAGGCGAATCCCATGCCCGCGGCAGAGGGCAGCGGGACCATGACGACAATCTGGTCCTGGTAGTTCGGGTTGCCGAACCCGAGGATACGTGTGCTGTCGCCGAAACGGACGCCGCGGTCGCGCAGCGTGTTGAAATGGCGCATGATGCCGCGGGAGAGCGGGCGGTCGTCGCGGGTCTGCGTGGCGCTGAACCGTCCGGACGTGATGTCGATCTCGCCGATCCCGTCGTCGCGGTTCTTCGGGTCGAACTCGTAGGTGATCTCCCAGATCATGAACTGCATGGCGGCGGCGAAGTTCCTCGCATCGACGACGTCGCTGAAGCTGGTCTCACCCGACTGCGCGTAGGCGAGCAGGTTCTCGATCGCCCGTGCCCGGGTCTCGCCCAGCCCCGCGCCGCTCCCGGGCAGTTGGGCCAGGTTCATCGCTTCGTAGGTAGCGCCGTTGCGTGTGACGCCCAGGCGCACGTCGGTGTTGAACGTGGCCAGGGTCAGCCCGTTGAGCACCGAGAGCAAACCGGTGCCGTTCGAGAACTCGTGCAGCTGTCCGCCGGTGAAGACGTGGTTTGTGCTGACCCCGTCGAGCGTGATCTTGTTGCCCCAGCCGAGCCCGCGCCCGACGTAGGCGAGGTCAACTGAATCGGCGCCGGCCTGGGCCGCCAAGCCGGCCAGAGCCAGCGCAGCGATGATGGTCTTTCGCATCTCGGGGTCCCCCCTTCTGCGGTTTCTGCTGTTTCTTCGCCCGGGTCCGGAAGAAGCCCGGTCGACCTAATCCCTTTCAGGGTAGCGGTTTACCACAGTCTTCCTCGGGAGTCGAGACCAGTTGTCACGATTCGCCCGGTTTATGAGAAAATGCCCGTTCTCGGACGCCCCGGACGACGCCCCGTGCAGGGTGGAGAAGCTGGGAAACCGGACGCCGTAGGCGAGGATCACCCGCGCCGAGGCGGGGTGGGGCGGCGCGTACACTGGGCGCGCCGGCGGGATGCCGGGCTTCGCAACGGCGGGAGCGGCCGATGAGCTTCGTCCATCTCCACCTCCACTCCGAGTACTCGCTGCTGGACGGCGGGAACCGCGTGGACCGGCTCGTCAAGCGGGTCAAGGAGCTGGGGATGGACGCCGTGGCGGTGACCGACCACGGCAACCTCCACGCCGCGGTCTCGTTCTATGAGGCCGCCCGGCGCGGCGACGTCAAGCCGATCCTCGGCGTCGAGGCGTACGTCGCGCCCGGCGACCGTCGTGATCGGACCTACACCGGCGTCTCGGACGGCGGGTACCACCTCGTGCTGCTGGCCGAGAACCGTACCGGGTGGGACAACCTGCTGCACCTGTGCTCCGAGGCATACCTGACGGGCTTCTACTACAAGCCGCGGATGGACCGCGAGCTGCTCGAGGAGTTCAACTCGGGGTTGATCGCGATCAACGGGCACCTCGGCTCGGAGATGGGCGAGCACCTGCTCGCCTACGAGCGGACCAAGGACCGGCAGCACTGGGACAAGGCGGTCGAGAGCGCCGAGTGGCACGCGCGGGTGTTCGCGGATGAGGGGACCGGCCCGCGGTTCTATGTCGAACTGCAGCACCACGTGCCCGAGCAGGTGGCGATCAACCCGCACCTGATCCGGATCGCGCGGGAGATGGGCCTGCCGCTGGTGTGTGACAACGACGCGCACTTTTTGAGAGGCGAGGACCACGACGCCCACGACACACTCATCTGCATCTCGATGGGCAAGATCAAGTCGGACCCCGCGCGCCTGCACTACACGCCGGAGCTGTACGTCAAGAGCCCCGAGCAGATGCACGGGCTGTTCGCGGGCGACGAGTACAACAACGAGCAATATGGCGAGGCCGGGCGCGAGGCGCTCGAGAATACGGAGCGCATCGCCGAGCGGTGCAACGTCGAACTTCCGATCGGGATGAGCCACGCGCCGGTCGTCGCGGTGACGGCGCCGGCGGAGCTGCCGGCGCACGACGACCCGCAATACGCCGGCGACCTGACCGCGTGGTACAAGGACTTCTGCTCGCGCTTCGAGCTCAACCCGTACGACGCGTTGGACGGCGCGCGCGATGCCGACGAACTCAAGAGCGAGTGCGACGGAGCGCTGCGTCTGCTCGCCGAGGCGGGGATGGTGTGGCGCTACGGGCCGGCGATCCTCGACGCGAAACACGAGTTGAGCGACGGGACCGACGAATGCGCTGCTGCGCGAGAGTCGGCGGGCGATCCCGGCGCGTTCGACAAGTGGGCGAGACTGAACCGCGAACTCGGCATCCTCTCCGACAAGTCGATCAGCGCCTACTTCCTCATCGTCTGGGACTTCGTCAACTGGGGGCGGCAGCGCGGGATCCCCGCGCTCGCCCGCGGCTCGGGCGTCGGCACGATGGTCGGGTACGTGCTCGGGTTGTCCAACGCCTGCCCGGTGCGCTACGGGCTGCTGTTCGAGCGGTTCACCGACCCCGACCGGGCCGAGTACCCCGACATCGACATCGACCTGTGCCAGGACGGGCGCGGCGAGGTGATCAACTACGTCCGCGCCAAGTACGGGCACGTCGCGCAGATCATCACGTTCGGGACGCTCAAGGCGCGGGCGGCGGTGCGCGACGTCGCCCGCGTGCTCGATCTGCCGCTCCCGCAGGCCGACAAGATCGCCAAGATGATCCCCGAGGAACTCGGGATCACGTTCGACAAGGCGCTGAAGAAGGACCCGGACTTCCGCAGGGCGTACGAGACCGACGCCGACATGCGACGGGTCGTTGACACCGGGCGTGTGCTCGAGGGTCAGGCGCGTCACGCGGGCGTGCACGCGGCCGGCGTCGTCATCGCCAACCGCCCCCTCGACACCATCGTCCCGCTCTACAAGCAGTCGGGCGCCGAGGCGCACGAGATCGTCACGCAATGGGACGGGCCCACCTGCGAGAAGATGGGCCTGCTCAAGATGGACTTCCTCGGGCTGCGCACGCTCTCGACGATCGAGCGGGCGAAGGAACTGATCGGTGAGAGTCTGCCGGAGGGGGCGATCTGGGATGCCGTGGGGCGTGAGCGCGTCGCCGGCCCGCACCCCCTCGACCTCGACCGGCTCACCTACAGCGACCCGAACGTCTTTTCCCTGTTCCAGCGCGGCGACACGACCGGTGTGTTCCAGTTCGAGTCCGGCGGGATGCGACGGCTGCTCGTCGAGATGAAACCCGACCGTCTCGAGGACCTCATCGCGGCCAACGCCCTGTTCCGCCCCGGGCCGATGGACCTCATCCCCGACTACAACCGGCGCAAGCACGGGCAGGCGCCGGTGCCCAGTGTGCACCCGATCGTGGACAAACACACGGCCGAGACGTACGGCGTCATGGTCTACCAGGAGCAGGTGATGCAGATCGTCCACGAGTTGGGCGGCATCCCCCTGCGCCAGGCGTACACGCTTATCAAGGCGATCAGCAAGAAGAAAGCCAAGATCATCAACGCCAACCGCCCGAAGTTCATCGACGGCGCGCAGGCGAAGGGGCTGGCGAAGCGCGACGCCGAGGAGCTGTTCGAGCTGATCCTCAAGTTCGCCGGGTACGGGTTCAACAAGAGCCACTCGACGGGGTACGCGATCGTGGCGTACCAGACGGCGTACCTACGGACGTACTTCCCGAACCAGTACATGGCCGCGTTCCTCAGCTACGAGAGCCGGGCGCAGAAGGTCAGCGACTGGATCCCGTACCTCGACGACTGCCGCAAGGCGCGGTTCATCGACCCGCGGCAGCGCGACGGGAAGGGGCGCCCGGAGGTCGTGAAGATCGGGGTCGAGGTACGCCCGCCGGACGTGAACCTGAGCGGGTCGGACTTCTCGGTGGTGTTCGATGAGGGCGAGGCGCACATGGCGCACGCCGGTCACGTGCGTTTCGGTCTGCGCGCGATCAAGGGGGCCGGGGCGAAGGCGATCGAGGCGATTATCGAGGAGAGGGATCAGGTATCAGGGAGCGGAGATCAGGAAGAGGCAGAAGGCCCAAGGCAGAAGGCACACTGCACGAAGAAGCCGTACAAGTCGTTGTTCGACTTCTGCGAGCGGGTGCCGCCGGGCGTGGTGAACAAGGCGACGGTCGAGGCGTTGATCAAGAGCGGGAGCTTCGACGCGGTGCACTCACGAGATGAACGGGCGGCGATGGTGCACTCGCTCGAACAGGCGATGTCGGCCGGTCAGCGTGCGGCGAAGGACAAGGCTTCGGGACAGGCGCAATTGTTCGGATTCGGCGCCGCCGAGGCCGAAACAGATCCGGAGGAGCCCCCGCTCGCGTCGGTCGAGCCGTGGTCCGAGTCGGAGACGCTGCGCCAGGAGAAGGACACGCTCGGGTTCTACGTGTCGAGCCACCCGCTTGAGGAGTGGCGGGCGTGGGCATCGGTCTTCGCACAGGACACGCTCGGGATGCTCGCGGACTGCGAGCAGGACCGGCGCGTGCGCGTCGCGGCGCTGGTGCAGTCCGTGCGCACGATCGTGGTGCGCAACGGGCGGTCGGCCGGGCAGAAGATGGCGATCCTCACGGTCGAGGATCTCACCGGGTCGGCCGACGCCGTGCTCTTCACCGACGCCTACCAGCAGTTCGCCCACCTGCTCGAGGACGACGCGCCGAAGTTCATCCTCGGGCGGGTGGATCTGAAGCGCGGCGACCCACAGATCATCGTGGACCGGCTGGCGCCGATCGACGGCGTGCCGCTCGACAAGGGGCGGCTCAAGATCCGGCTCAGCGCCGAGCGGCTCAACGGCGGGAGCGAGCGGGCCGTGAACGATCTGGCCGGGGTGCTCCGCGAGCACGGGCCCAACGGGCGCCCCGAGTTGGCTCGCCCGTTCGACCTGCTGCTGGAGACTGAGGAGGCGATGGTGGCGCTCAAGCCGCGGGACGCCGGGCAGATCGAGCTCGACCCGGGTCTGATCGGTGCGCTGGCCGGCGTGGCGGGCGACGGGGCGGTGCGCCTCGTCGGCGGCGTGACGGTCGAGCAGGAGAGCCGGCGGCGGCGGGGCTAAGCACGTTCGGCAGCAGCACGTGTGCTCTCTGCAACGGGCCGTTCAAAGGCGCGTCGGCGTTGAGAGCATTCGATCGTCGTCCTAGAAAGGCCGGAGAGCGCCTTCCTCGATCCGGGCGGCAACGCGCCGGGCCTCGTCGATCTCTCGCCCGAACAGGCGGAGCATCGCGATGTAGAGCAGGCTCCAGACGAGCAGCGCAACGCCGGTTGCCAGGATGACCACATAGGACCCGATCATGCCGCCGGGCCCGAACCCCGAGCTCGTCACCACGAGCACCATCAGCGCGATCGATGCGAGCACGATCACGACGAGTACGTTGCGCAGGAACCGTGGGCTCATCGCGAGATCCTCGTCGGGGATGCGTTGCGCCAGCCGGGCGAGGTAGCTCATGGCCGCGAAGAACTTGACCAGCCCCGCGAGCGTTCCGAGCAGGAAGCCCGCGCGTGTCAGGTTCGCGAACATCCCGCCCGCGGTGACGGGGATCATCCCGCCGAAGTGGCTGAGCATCATGCCGGCGGCCGCGACGATCAGCGAGGCGCGGAGCACGGAGCGCGATCGGTCGGCCGGGTCGTGCCCACGCAGGGCCGGGTCGGGTGAGCTGATCAGCCACCAGCCGGCGAGCCCGCAGATGCTCGCGCCGAGCCCGAGGGCGGCCGAGGCGAGGCTCACCGATCCGACCCAGAAGACCCCGATCGCCCGCGTCACCACCGCCCACGCCCAGCCGATCACGAGCAGTACGAACGCGGCGAGCACGAGGCGGGCGCCGATGCTCAGCATCGTGAGGAACGCCGGATCGGAGTAGCGCAGGTGCCGCCCGCGGAGCGAGTTGATGACCGGTGCGCCGCACTCGGGGCAGAGCCCGGCCGCCGCCAGCCCGCGCAGGTCGTACCCGCAACGCAGGCAGACTCGCTCCAGCTCGACCACGGGTGTGAAGTCCGTGCCGCCGCCCGGCTCCGCGACCGGCTCGACGGCGTAGGTACCGTCGGCGAGAAGATCGGGGTCCGGCGTCGGGTCGGGCATCGAACGGTTCTACCGGGCGGGCGGCTTGCCGTCCCACCTCGTCTCGAGCCCGTGCTCGATGCCGAGCAGGTCGAGCACCTTGCCGACCATGAAGTCGACGAGGTCGTCGACGCCCTTCGGCCCGAGATAGAACCCGGGGTTGGTCGGGCAGACGGTCGCGCCGCCCAGTGCCAGCCGCCGCATGTTCTCGATGTCGATCAGGCTCAGCGGCGTCTCGCGGTGGCAGAGGATCAGCGGGCGACGCTCCTTGAGCGTGACCATCGCCGCCCGCGTGAGCAGGTTCGACCCCGATCCGTTGGCGATCGCGCCGAGGCTGGTCGAGCTGCACGGCACCACCACCATCCCCCGGTGCGGGAAGCTGCCCGAGGCGATCACCGCCCCGACGTCCTTGTTCGGATGGACGATCAGGCGCCGGCGGGCATCGTCGGCGTCCGCCCCCTCGGCCAGATCGGGGCACAGCTGCTCGAGGGTCGGCGTGGTGACCCCGGCCTCGTCGGCCAGCAGCCGCCGCCCGTACTCGCTCACCACCAGGTGGACCTCGAATCCGCCTCCGAGCAGCAGCCCCAGCAGACGGGTGGCGTAGGCGGCCCCCGATGCACCGGTGATCCCCACCACGACCCGGCTTGCCGCCTCGCCCGACATGGGCGATGCTAGAGCGGACGGACGCCCGGCGGGGGATTGGGCCGGGGCTGCTCTGTGGTGTACAGTCGCGGCGGAAGGAGCCGGAGCATGAGACGGGCGCTGATTGTGCTGTGTACGGCGTTGCTGGCGGGGTGCTTGGGGTACACGACCTACCCGCCGACCGAGGGGCAGTGGGCGTCGGCCGACGTCAACAGCCCGACCGCCGAGCAGGTGATGGCGACGGCGTTGCGGCGTGTGGTGAGTTTGTACCCGCCGCCGGGTCCGCTCGACGCCTCGCCGCGCCTGGCGATCCAGGGACCGCGTGGGCTGAGTGCGCTGCGTTGCGACCGCTTGGCGCGCGCGGTCGGGATGGGCGCGGTGCCGCTGACGCCGGAGAGCGAGGGGCTGCCGCGGTACTCGGTCAAGGAACTGCGGGTGCGCGGCGCGCGGGCCGAGGTCGATATCTTCCGTCCGGTCTACCGCACGCTGGGCAAGGTGGAGTGGCAGATGATCACGGTGGAACTGCACGGCGGGCTCTCGCCGTGGTCGGTGCAGCGCGTGCACGAGCGGGTAGTCGGGGCGTTCGAGCCGCCGATCCCCTACTACCGCCCCGACGAGACAATCGAGGAACAGAGCCAGCCCGAAGCACCGGGCGAGGAGATCAAGGACGGCTGACCCGGTGACCGAGCCCGCGAGGACCCCCGCGCGTCGGCGTGACGCGACGCCACGGGTGTCTATTCCGGCGTGCGAACCCATCGAGCGTTGGACACGCCGGAGCCTGCTGGGTTTGCAGGGGCTCGAGCCCGACGAGATCCGGGCGTTGCTGGGGCTGACGCGTGAATTCGCCGAGCAGGGCCCGCGCCCCGTGCTCACGGGGCGAACGGTGGCGACGCTGTTCTTCGAGGACTCGACGCGGACGCGGACGAGCTTCATGCTGGCGGCCTCGCGTCTCGGCGCAACCGTGGTCGATCTGTCTGGCGCGGGCACGTCGATGAGCAAGGGTGAGACGCCGACCGACACCGCGCAGGTGATCGAGGCGATGGGGGTGGACGCGATCGTGGTGCGCGACAAGCACGCCGGGGTGCCTTCGCTGCTGCACCGGGCGGTCCAGTGTTCGGTGCTCAACGCGGGCGACGGCAAGCACGAGCACCCGACGCAGGGGCTACTCGACCTCTACACGCTGGGCGAGTCGCTCGGGCTGCTCGATTCGTTCGACTACTCGGGGCTCAACATTGTGATTGTGGGCGATCTGGCGAGCTCGCGCGTCGCCCGCTCGACGACAGCCGGGCTCAGCGCCCTCGGCGCCCACGTCACGCTGGTCGGGCCCCCCACCCTCGCCCCGCGCAAGCTCAGCGTGCTGGGGTGCGACGTTTCGACCGACCTCGACGCGGCGTTGGAAGACGCCGACGCGGTCATGATGCTCCGCATCCAGTTCGAGCGCGGGGCGGGGCGCCAGCTCGCCGGCGTGGCCGACTACCGCGTCGGGTACGCCCTCGACCCCGAGCGGGCGGCGAGGCTCAAGCCCGGCGCGGTCGTGCTGCACCCCGGCCCGATCAACCGCGGCGTCGAGCTCGACACGCCCGTCGCCGACGGCGGTCGCTCGGTTGTGCTGCGGCAGGTGCGCAACGGAGTGTTCGTGCGGATGGCCGCACTCTCCGCCTGCATGGCTACCCTGCCCGCATGAGCCGCTACCCCCCTCTCCCCACCGACACCAGCAACGGGCTGCTGCTGATCATCAGCGGGCCGAGCGGCGTCGGGAAGACGACGATCACCCGCGGCGTCGAGCGCACGATCGGCGACGCGGTCTTCAGCGTCAGTTGCACGACGCGCACGAAGACCGAGGCCGACGCCGAGGGCGTCGATTACCGGTTCGTCTCCAACGAGCAGTTCGACGAGATGGTGGCGAACGACGAATTCCTCGAGTGGGCCGACGTGTTCGGGAAGCGTTACGGCACGCCGCGGGCGTGGGTGGACGAGCAGCTGCGGCGCGGACGCCTGGTGATCCTCGAGATCGACGTGAAAGGGGCCGAGCAGGTGAAGCAGAAGATGCCCGAGTCGTTCGGGATCTTCATCATGCCGCCGAGCGAGGAGGAGTTGCTCGCGAGGCTTCGTGCGCGCAAACGCGAGCCGGAGGAGGCGATCCAGCGCCGTTTCGCCGAGGCGAAGCGCGAGATCGAACAGGCCAAGGGCAACGGCGCGTACGACCTGTTCATCATCAACGATGATCTGGAACGGGCGACGGCCGAGGCGCTGAAGGCAGTTGGCATGCGCCGGGGGAACGGGGGCTGACCGGCGCCGAGCCGAAACAAGTAATCGAGGCCGCGACACTCACGCTCGAGCAGTGAATCTACCTGCGCGAGCGGTGCCTTGACGGCGTGCGCCGCTATTCGGAGCAATCTCAAGCGGTTGTTCCCGGCCTTCGGAATTGAGGACGCGATCGGCCTTGGATACCACGAGTCTGTCACGATGACATGGATACACATCATCCGCGCGATCATGGGTGACGGCCGCGCAGTCCACGACCCGCTCGCGTTCGTGGAAGAGCACCCGTAGCTCCGCTCCGGGTACCCGCTGTGGGTGTACCACGCGCGAAACCGGACCGTGGCGCCCGGGATGAAATCTCATATCATCGGGCTCGACCCTGCGCCGCCGCCAAGCGTCAAAGTGAAAACCACGATTCGTAGTTTCGGACGACCACCGGCGTGGTAGGCTCGAAGCCGCGATCAGCACCGAAGCGTCATCCTGTGGAGTCGCATTCCGCGTGGCCACGGCGTCGGGCGAAATAACCAACAAGGAGACGACCATGAACCGCAGTGCGACCAGCATGCTTGTGCTCATCATCACAACAACGGCCGTCGCCGGACCCACGATCTCGCCGCCGCCCGGGCCCGTCACGGAATCGGGGCGTTTCGGCGCGGGCAGCAAGATCCCGCAACTCCCGTTCACGATCACCGCGTCCGGTTCCTACTACCTGGCCGACAACCTCACCGGTGTTGTGGGTCAGGACGGGATTACGATCGACGCCGACGACGTGACCATCGATTTCGGTGGGTTCGCGCTGGTCGGCGTGCCCGGCTCGGTCCAGGGGATATCCGTTGCCGGGGCTCACATCAATATCGATATCCGAAACGGCACCGTTCGCGACTGGGGTCAGCACGGCATCATGCTCGACGGCGGGACGAACGCAATCGTCGAGAGCGTGCGCATGTCGGGGAACGGTCAGAGCGGCATCTTCGCCGACGACACCACGGTCATCCGCGGGTGCGTTTCAGTGTCCAATGGAAACGACGGCATCGTCGGACGAACGATCGTTGTTGTCGATTGCAACGTGGATTCGAACGTCGCTGACGGGATCGAGGTCGGCGTTGCGAGCGTTGTCGTCAACTGTGTCGCGACCAACAATGGAGCCAGAGGCGTCGCCAGTGCGGTGCGAAGTACGATTGTCGGCTGCAGCTCATCGAAGAACTTCGATGGTATCTCCGTGTTCCCGGATTGCACGATCTCTAGCTGCACAGTGTCCGAGAACACCAACGCGGGGATAACCGTTCAGGACCGGTGCACGGTTCGGGACTGCACGTCGGTCAACAACGGCGCCGGGGGGATCGGGGTGCACGGCGGCGGGGGCGCGCGGATCGATGGCAACAACGTCGCCGGCAATCTCCGGGGAATCGACGTCATCAACACAGGGAATCTCATCATCAGAAACAGCGCTTCGGGCAACGGCACCGACTACAGCATCCTGGCGGGGAATGACGTCGGGCCGATCGGTACCGCGGCCACCTCGACCAGCCCCTGGGCCAACATCGCGTTCTGAGGCTTCGAGGTGAATTGGGGCGCACGAGGAAGGCCCGGCTCTCGCCCGGCACCGAACGGTCCGCGCGGTATCGCCCCGAGTTCGGACAGACGGGTTGTCCGTGGTACCCGGTCCGATTGCTCCTGCGCTCACCGCCGCAGGTTCTCCAGTGCCGCGTCGATGATGGGATCGGAATCTGAGTTCGATTCTGCCTCGACGCGGATGTCAGGCTGCACACCGACGCCCTCGATGTCGTTGCCGTCGAGGTCGGTCGCCCGCCACGAGGGGAGGAGCACCGTCACGCCGTTGGAGAGTTCGTGCGGGTGCGGGTTGCCGGTCGAGCCGTAGGTCGGTGCGCCGACCAGCGTCGCACCGGCCGCCCGCATCATCAGCACGTACGCCTCGTCGCTGCTCATCACCCCGGGCCCGATGAGCACGCAGACGGGCATCGTAAGCCCCGGCCCGTTGTCCGCGGGCTGCACCGTGCGTGTGTACACCTCTCCCCACACCCCGTCGTGCAATGAGCGGTGCTTGGCGTAGGGAGTCGGCTTGTTCACGAACCTGCCCGCGACGTCCAAGGCGATAGCCTCGTCGCCCCCGCTGTTCGGGCGCACGTCGATGATGAGCCCGGGTGCGTCCTTCATCTCGGTCAGCACGTCCTGCACAGCCTCGATCTGCTCGCGCATCCCGCGATCCCACGTTTGGATCAGCACGTACCCGATGCCGTCGCCGAACCGCCCGGCGGCAATCGCGTCGCTGCGGCGCTCCAGACCCGGCACGACGCGCGACACCAGTCGCCCGTCGAAGTTCGGGTTCGTCGGGTGCGGCGGGATCCAGAACCCATCCTCGCCGACACGCAGCGAGATGTGCTGGTCGTCGGCGCGGCTCAGCAGGTCGCGCACGGCGAGTGCAAAGGCGTACGGGTTGTCGGCACCCCCGAGACGATCGTTGAACTCGGCGAACAGCGCATCCCAGTCGAGCCCGAGGCGGTCGCGGTAGCTGTAGTTCCCGTCGATGGCGGTGCGCAGCTCGCCGATCGCGACGCGGTTCTGCTCCGGCGTGAGCGCCGGGACCGGGTCGCCGCCGCTTGTGTGGAACCAGAGCTGGAGCGCCTCTGCCGGCTCACCGGCGGGGTTCTGGAAGCCGGTGAACCGCCCGCCGTTGATCCCGAGCGAGTACGAGTGCCCGGGCACGAGCTTGACCGGCAGGACGCAGACGCGCGGGCTTTTCCATTCAGGCTTGCCGGTGGTCTGCGGGAAAGCCGGACCGCCGCCGGTCCAGGCGTACCCACTGGTGGCCATATCCTGGTCGAACTCGACGCGCAGCTCGCTCAACGCGGGGTCCACGCGTGCGTCACCGTTCTCAGGCGTGATCGATACAACCCGCGGCGGCGCGCCCGTGAGTATCAACGCGAGCCCCAGTACGGCGGTCGTGCACATGGTCGGCCTCCTTTCCCGGATCGTTGGCTGCAAACGGGAGTATGTCCTGCGCAAGAAAACGGCCCCGCCGGAGCGGGGCCGCGTGGGGGCATGAAATCGCGGGCTACTCGGCCCGGTAGAAGTTGTTCGGGTCGTAGATGAAGTAGTGATCGAACGGGCGCAGGGGCGGCATGGGGATGTACTTGGCGCCGTGCTCGTCTTTCTTCATCATCTGGAAGAAGAACGGCAGCGACCACCGCTCGGACTTGGGTCGGTCGCGGATCCCGTCCTCGCGGATCTCGTTCACGACGTTGTTGATCCAGTGGAGCTTGACCGCCTGATCGGCGAACTCCTCCCAGTCGCCGTCGGAGTTGTGCTCGTACATCTGCTTGACGAACTCGTCGTAGCTGACGCCCATCTTCTTGGCGACGGGGTCGGCCAGGCGGCGCGCCCACTCCATCGCGTTCTCGAGCTGCTCCTTCTGCTGGGTGAGGTTTCCGCTCATCCCGCTCGACATCTGGTGGTGGAGGATGATCGCGTTGGGGTAGGCGTAGCTGTGGTCCGACAGCGTGGTGATCACGGCGGCCATGCTCGCCGCGAAGCTCTTGACCACCACGTGCACCGGCGCCCGGCTCGCCTCGATCGCCTTGACGATCCTGTATCCCTCCATCACCGACCCGCCCGGGCAGTCGTCGATGACGATGAAGATCGGGTACTCCGTGGACTGGTTGTTGAAGAAGTTGATGCGTTCGGTGACGTAGTCGGCCGTGCCCTCCCAGATCGGCCCGTTCAATGGGATCCGCCGGTCGGAGATGTACAGCGTGCCGTCCTCGAAGGGCTCGTCGCGGTACTGCACCTCGTCGATGACCTTGTCCTTGACCTTGTCGCGTGCGTCGCGGATGGTCAGCTTCGACTGGATCTCCGTGACCTGCTCCTGAAGCTCCTGCTGCTGGAGCTGCACGCGCGTCTGAGCGTCGGCGAGTTGCTGGGCCAGCAGCGCGTTCTGCGCCGCCAGCTGGTCACTCTGCCGCTTGATCTCGTCGAGGGCCGCGGCCCGTTCGAGGTCGGTGAGCTGCTTGTTCGTCTGGCGCTCCTGGATCTGCGCTTGCACGCCGTCGAGCTCGTTCTTGCGCTGCGCCTCACGCAGCGCCTGCTCGGCGTGCAGCTTGTCGGCCTGAGCCTGGAGCCTCGCCGCTTCGGCACGCAACGCCGACAGCTCATCATTCTGCTTCGCCTCACGCAACGCCGCCTTGGTCGTGATCTCCTGCTTCTCCAGCTCGGACTGCGCCAGGGCGTTCTTCTGGCGTTGCTGCATCAGCTGATACTCGGTCTGGAGCTTCTCCAGCTCCTTCCTGGCGCGTTGCAGCGCCTCGGCCTCGGGGTCCTTCGTCTCTTCCGCGGGGGGCTCGGGCGCGGCCTGCGCCTCGGCGGACGGGGTCTCGCCCGCGGGCTCCTCGGGTTCGCCCTCCTGGGCCCACGCCATACTCGGAATCCCGGCGCCCGCGATCAGGCAGGCCGCCAGCATCGGTTTCCACGCTTCCAGCATCGTTCGGCTCCTCTCGGGGTGGTCTCTATCGGGTCGAGTGGCTTTATACCATCGGGAAAGGCTACGGCTGCGTTCCACCCGCGGTTCGGGCGTCGAATGGTCGGTGAGACCGCCCTACGGCTGCCCGGTGTGGAGTTCCTCGCCCCCGTAGTCCACGCCGCGCAGCCCGCCCCGCGTCCACCGGTACAGCCCCAGCATCTCCGGCTGGTCGTACCACGGCCTCCAGTGAAACGGGCCCTTTCTGGGGTCGTCGGGTGTCCATCCGGGGTTGGCCTCGTCGCCCGCCCGCACAGAGCCCGACCCGTCGAGCATGAGCAGCGGCTCGCGCGCCCCGTCGGCGGCGTAGTACACCGGTTCGCCCGAGGCGTGACGCGCCTGCGGGTCGAACATCAGCACCTTGCGCGACGGAAAGTCGCACACGCTCAGCCGGTTCGGGCCCAGGTCCTCTTTCCCCCACCCGCCGATCGGCTTGATCCCGTACCCCACTGTTCCGCCGGGACCGATCCGCCCGCGGTCGGGCTGCTCGATGTTGGCGTGCTGTCGGCGGTCGTAAGCGGCCGGGACAAGCTCGTAGCTCGAGGCGTACGTCGCGCGTTTCAGACCCGTGTAGTCTGCACCCGCCCTCTTCGCCTCGATCAGGTCGCGCTGCTCGGGGCATGCGGCCGCCAGAAACGGCGCCGTTCCCGATAGATACCCGCGCAGCGCGAGATGCGAGTAGAGGATCTGCGGCATCCAGCGATCGCTGGGTATGTACGTGATGTCGGTTCGCCCGAGGTCGCGCCACAGGATGTCCACCGCCTGCTGCATCGCCGCGATGCGGTCATCGCCGCCGCCGTTGAGTTCGCCGAACGTGCTGTTGGCGTGCCCGCGCTTCCAGGAGTAGCCGAAGATCTGCCCGTCGAAGTCGGCGGCGTAGGCGTTGGCTGCTACACCGAGCTGGCGCATGTTCGACAGGCACGTCGCGGTGCGTCCCGCGCGCCGGGCCGCCGAGAGCGCCGGCAGCAGGATGCCGATCAGCAGCGCGATCACGGCGATCACGACGAGCAGCTCGATCAGGGTGAACGCTCGAGGCTCCAAGTTGTTCGGGGCGGGCCGGGCTCGGGAACACGGGGCGAACATGCGGGATTCCCCTTGCAGCCGATTCTACGGACGATGTAGCATGCGGTTGCCGCGGAGTGTGCACCGCGAGGTTCTGTCCTCGGGGTTTCCATGTGGATCCAGGGCCGCTGGTGGGAGATGGACGAACTCGACCGGGCGGTCGAGCGGTCCGTCCTCGACGCGGTGATCGAGGGAGACACCCGGATCTCGGAGGTCTTCGTCTACTACCGCAACGCCATCGGCGCTGCCGACGACAGCGCGATCATCGCGCGGTGCGAGCTGCTCGTGCGTTGCATGCTCCAGCGGGGCCTGATCACCGTCTTCACGAGCACCGCCGACAAACACCGTGTCACGCACACCGATCTCGAGGGGGCGGCGCTCGACGCCGCGCTCACCGATCCTGGGAACTGGGACCCGAAGCGCGGTATCGGGGCGGACACCCTCTGGATGCTCGCGACGAAGAAAGGTGAGATGCACCCGCACTCACGGGACGGCTAGCTCGACGACAATCGGGCGGTGGTCCGAGCCGGTGCGCTCCCCCACCGCCGACGAATACCGCGCGAGCCCCTTGGAGTAGCAGCGGTCGAGGCGGAACCCGGGCAGGTGGCGTTTGAGCCCGGTGGTGGGCCAGGTCGTGCCGCCGCCGCCCTCGCGCAGCCCGGCGCGGCGCAGAGCCGCCGCCTGTGCGCTCGTGCCGGTGCAGTTGAAATCGCCCATGGCGACCATCGGGCGGGTTTCATGTTCGGCCCAATCTGCGACCCGGGCGGCCTGAACACGCTGTTCGCCGAGCCACGCCGGACGCAACGGCGGCGACAGGTGCGTGTTCTGGATCACGACCTCGCGCCCGCCGACCTCGACGACGAAGCGGATCTGCGGATCGACGGGCGAGACGAAATCCGTGGTGTGCCCGTCACGATCCGCGTCCGTCTGCGGATAGGGCTCCGGCTCGCCGACGAAGGGCAGCCGCGAGAAGACCGCCTGCCCGAATGCGTCGGCGTGCCCCTCTTCAAGATAATTCGGGTAGCTTTGTCGCAACTCGTCGCGCACCGCGACCGCAAACGCGGGCGTGTACTCCTGAAACAGCACGACGTCGGGGTGGTGCTCGCCGATCTGCCGCAGCACCTCGGCCGGGTCGGCCCGCCCGACCCCCAGATTCGCCGAGAAAACCCGAAGGTACTCGGTGTCGGAGCCGGTCCCGGGCTGCGGGTCGGTGTGCGCCGGCGCGGGCAGCCCCGTGATCAGAGCGAACGCGCACATGGCGAGGCACGCGAGGGCCGTGCCCTCCTTCCGGAGCAGGAGCGCGATCGCGGCGAGCCCGGCGAGCCCGAAGCCGATGTACACGACAAAGGTCCGAACAATGAACGCCGCGTACGCGACGTGCACGAACCACGGATCGGTTCGTCGCAGCTGTGCGGGGCAGAGGAAGCCGAACGCGAGCAGCAGCGCCGCCCCCGCGGCCGCGAGCAGCACGCCCCGGCGGGCGATCCGCAGCACGCCCCTCGGTCGCGTCGAGCCCATGGCGGGAACAACGTAGCTCACACGCCCCGGGTTCGCTCAGATCGCGACATACCCGGCCGCGAGCACCGCGAGCCACACCAGCCCCTTGGCGAAGAAGAAGAGGAACCCCGCCACCCCAAGGCGTCTGAAGAACCTGCACATGGCGTCTCCGATCCCGGGCCGACGCGGCCCGTCGCCCGGAGAGGCGCATCCCGCCACCTCCCGATGACACGCCCACGAAAAAAAACCGGGCGGTGTCACCCCCGCCGCCCCGGCTGCGCTTCGGGCTGTGCGGGGCCGATCCCGCCACAGGAGACTCAGCCATGACCCGGACAATGACCAGCACGGCCGCCGTGGCCACTCTGGAGACCCCTGCCCCATCCCCCGCCGCGGAGCGGCGGGCCACTCCCTTCGTTCGCGCGGGGATCCTCGCCTACGGCGTCGTTGCCTACGCCCTCTTTTTCGCCACCTTCCTCTACGCCATCGGCTTCGTCGGCAACTGGTTCGTCCCCAAGGGGATCGACGACGGCACGACCGGCGCCCTGCTTCCCTCGCTCGCGATCAACGCTGTGCTGCTCAGTTTGTTCGCCGTCCAGCACACCGTGATGGCCCGCCCGTGGTTCAAGAAGTGGATCACGCGGTACATCCCCAAGGCGGTCGAGCGCAGCACATTTGTCATCGCCACCGTCTGCTGCTTTGCCGCCCTATTCGCCTTCTGGCAGCCGCTGACCCATGTGATCTGGGATGCACACACGCCGGGGCTGCGCATCGGGCTGGTCGCGCTCTCGCTCGCGGGCTACGGCATCGTGCTCTTCAGCTCGTTCCTGATCAGCCACTTCGACCTCTTTGGGCTGCGGCAGACCTACCTCGCGTGGCGCTCGCGCACGCCCGGCCCGCTGGTCTTCCGCGTCATCGGCCCGTACCGCCTCATCCGTCACCCGCTGATGACCGGCTTCCTCATCGCCTTCTGGGCGACGCCCACCATGACCCTCGGGCACCTGTTCTTCGCGATCATGGTCACCGCGTACATCCTCGTCGGCATCCGATTCGAGGAGCGAGACCTCGCCCGTGAGCACGGCGAGACCTACCGCCAGTACCGGCGCAGCGTCCGCGCCCTGGTCCCGCTGCCCCGATTCAAGTGAATGATGTCCGTGATCGCCTGCCAAACAACCGCGATCTTCATCGACACAGTGACCCGGAAGAGCACGCTCTCCCGGGTACACTGGTGCGCGTCAGACCACCTCGGGGTCCGCAACATGCACGACCAGGTCACGCGCATCCTCAACGAGGCGGCCCGGCGCCCCGAGGCCGCCGACGAGTTGCTCCCGCTCGTCTACGACCAGCTCCGTGCCATCGCCGAGCAGCGCATGCGAGGCGAGCGATCCGGGCACACACTCCAGGCGACCGCACTGGTCCACGAGGCGTGCGCACGCATGCTCGGCGACGACCGTGCGTACGAGAGCCGCGCCCACTTCTTCCGTGTCGCCGCCGAGGCGATGCGCCGCATCCTCATCGATCACGCACGGAAGCGCGGTGCCGAGAAGCGCGGCGGCGGGCGCGCGCGCGTCCCCATCAGCGTTGTGGACCTCGCCGAGGATCACGACCCGGCCCAGATCCTCGCACTCGACGAGGCGCTCAAGAAGCTCGAGGGCGAGGACCCGCGCGCCTTCGAGATCGTCCAGCTCCGTTTCTTCGCGGGGCTGAGCGCCGAGGAGACCGCCGAGGTGCTCGGCGTCGCGAAGCGCACCGTCCAGCGCGAGTGGGCCTACGCCCGCGCCAAGCTCTACCAGCTGCTCGGGCCCGACGCGTGAGCAGCGCCAAGGACATCTTCCTCGACGCGATCGATCTGCCGGGTCCGGCCCGATCGGCGTTGCTCGACCGCGCCTGCGGCGACGGTGCGGAGCTGCGCGCCGAGGTCGAGGCGCTCCTCCGTGCGCACGAGACCGCCGCCGACTTCCTCGCCGAGCCCACCACGCCCCCCTCGCAACGCACCGGCGACGCCCCACACCTCACCCCCGGGCGCGCGATCGGCCCGTACCGCATCGAGCGCGAACTGGGCGAGGGCGGGTTCGGCGTCGTCTACCTCGCCGAGCAGACCGAACCGGTCCGAAGACGCGTCGCCCTCAAGGTCATCAAGCCGGGCATGGACACGCGGCAGGTGATCCGGCGCTTCGAGGCCGAGCGACAGGCGCTCGCGGTGATGGACCACCCCGCGATCGCGCGGGTCTACGACGCCGGGACGACGGGCGACGGGCTCCCGTTCTTCGTGATGGAATATGTGGACGGCCCGCCGATCACGCGCTACGCCGACAGCGCCCGCCTCTCGGCCGTCGAACGACTCGAGCTGTTCGAGCGTGTATGCCGCGCGGTCCAGCACGCGCACGCCAAGGGGGTCGTCCACCGCGACATCAAGCCGAGCAACGTGCTTATCACGCTCGTGGACGGCAAACCCGAGCCGCGCGTGATCGACTTCGGCATCGCCAAGGCGGTCACCGGCACGCTCCCCGGGCACACGGCGCTGACGCACGCGGCACAGATCGTCGGCACGCCGCAGTACATGGCCCCCGAGCAGGCCGCACTCGACCAGACCGACATCGACACACGGGCCGACATCTACAGCCTCGGTGTGCTGCTGTACGAGCTGCTCACGGGTGTAACGCCCTTCGAGCCCGAACGGCTCAAGGGCGCGGGTGTCGCCGATCTCGAGCGCATCATCCGCGAGGTCGAGCCCGCCCGCCCGTCCACGCGCGTCGCCGAACTCGGTGACGACGGCGACCTCGTCGCCCGCGCCAGGCGCCTCGACACGCACCACCTGTGGCGAGTGCTGCGTGGCGAACTCGACTGGATCGTCATGCGTGCGATGGAGAAGGACCGGGCGCGCCGCTACCCCACCGCCTTCGCCCTCGCCGCCGACGTCGAGAGGTTCATCCGGCACGAGCCCGTCGAAGCGGGGCCGCCCAGCCGCGTCTACCGCATCGTGAAGTTCGCGCAGAGGAACCGGATCGAGCTGACGGCTGCGGGCGTGGTCGTGATCGCGGTTGTCGCGCTCGCGGTCGGCGGCATCTGGTTCGGGCTGGGGGAGCGTGCCGCGCGCCGGGCCGCCGATCGCGAGCTGACCAAGAGCAAGGCGCTCGCCTCGTTCACCCAGAGCCTGCTCACGGGGGTGGAGCCGGCGACGGCGCGAGGTGCCGACACGACTCTGCTCCGCTCGATCCTCGCCGACGCCAACTCGCGCGTGCACGACGAACTGACCGACCAGCCCGAGCCCGCGGCCGAGATGCTCAACACCGTCGGCTTTGCCTACCTGCGCCTCGGGGCGTACGACGAGGCGGAGGCGAACTTCCGCGACGCCGAGGCGATCGCGTCGCAAGCGCTCGGTGACGAGGCCGATCTGACCCTCTCCGCGCGTGTCAACATCGCGTCGGTGCTGATGGAGACACACCGCTTCGGCGAGGCGGAAGGTGTCGTCAAGCCGGTCGTCGCGTCACGCCGCCGCCTGTTCGGCGACGATCACCCGGAGACGATGACGGCGCTGAGCACGCTCGCCTACCTCTACCAGCAGTCCGGGCGGTGGGACGAGGCCCGGGCGGTGCTCGAGCCGCTGCTCGAGACGCGTCGCCGCGTGCTCGGACCGGATCACGAGGACACGTTGCTCACCCAGAACAACCTCGCGAACGTGCTGACGCGCAGCGAAGACCTCCCCCGCGCACGCGAGCTGTTCGAGGATGTCCTCCGGCGTCAGCGTGCCACGCTCGGCGACAGCCATCCACGCACGCTCGCGACGATGAACAACCTCGCCGACGTGTACGGCGACCTCGGCGACAAGGAGCGTGCCCTCGCCATGCTCCGCGAGGTTCTCGCGATCAAGCGGCGCATCCTCGAGCCCGGGCACCCGAGCCTGATCATCTCCCTCAACAACCTCGCCAGCCGCCTCATCGACGCCGAGAGCTGCGACGAGGCCGGGGCTCTGCTCGACGAGGCGCTTCCCGCTGCCCGCGCCGCCTTCGGCGAGCGCAACCTGCGCACCGCCGCGTTGCTCAACACCGTGAGCCGGCTGAAGCGCGAGACGGGGCTTTACGCGGAGGCCGACAAGGCGCTCTCCGAAGCAATCGACATCTTCCACGAGGTCGCGGGTCCGGATCACCCGAACTCGCTGGTTCTGGTGAGCAACCGGGCGGCGTTGCGTGTCTCGCAGGGGCGGTTCGCCGACGCCCTTGCCGACGTCGACGCCGCGCTCGTCGGCATGCCCGAGGCGTTCGGAGCCACCAGCGGCACGACCGTGTCCACGATCCTGACACGTGCCGATGCCCTCGCCGGGCTCGGACGGTTCGACGAGGGCGAGCGCATGCTTCTTGACATGCGCGAAGCCGTGGTGGCGGATCGGGGAGCGGAGGATGCTCAGGCCGCTCGTCTCGCCGACGCGCTCGCCGAGTTGTACGACGCCTGGGGGCGTCCCGATGACGCGGCACGCTGGCATCCGGCGCCCTGACGTACCATCACCCATGCGCACACACAACGTGGGAACGACGGATATCAGTGTCTCCGAGATCGGGTTCGGGTGCTGGACGATGGGCGGGCCGAACTTCAGCCCGGACGACGGGCAACCCGTCGGGTGGAGCCAGATCGACCGCGACGACATCGTCGCCGGCGTCCGTGCCGGGATCGACGCCGGGGTGAACCACTTCGACAACGCCGACGTCTACGGCAACGGGCGGGCTGAGCGCCTGCTGGCCGACTGCCTCGACGAGCTCGGCGTGGCGCGGGGCCGCGTCGTGATCTCGACCAAGGTCGGGCACCACCGCGGCACCGCCCGGCATGCCTACGAACCGCACCACATCCGGCACCAGTGCGAGCAGTCATTGCGCAACCTCCGCACCGACCACATCGACATCTACTACCTGCACCACGATTTCTTCGCCCCCGACGGTGAGCCGGGCAACCTCCCAGACGCGGCCGAGACCATGCACCGGCTCCGCGACGAGGGCAAGATCCGCGCGATCGGGCAGAGCGCCTACTCCGATGCCGGCTTCGAGCGCAGCACCCTGATCCTCCGCCCCGACGTGTTCCAGAGCTGGGCGCACATGGCCGCCGACAACTTCATCCGCCCCGGCGCGGTCGTGCCCAAGCTCATGGGCGAGCACCACATCTCGTTCGTTGCGTTCGCGCCGTACGCCAAAGGCATCCTGCTCGGCAAGTTCGACGCCGCCAACCCCCCCACCTTCGGCGAAGGCGACATCCGCCACCAGTTGCCCGAGTTCCGCCCGGAGGTTCTGCGCGCCATCCAGCCCGCCATCGATGGGCTCAAGTCACGCTTCGGCGAAACGACCGAGGAACTCGCCTCGGCCGCCACCCGCTTCATCGCCGCCCACCCCGGCGTCTGCTCGGTCATCCCCGGGTTCCGCAACGCCCGGCAGGCCGCGTGCAACGTCCGCGGCGGCATCGACGAGCCGATGTCGGAGAGCGACGCCGCCTACGTCCGCGGGCTGTTCAAACAACGCCAGTTCAGCGAGATCACCAAGCGCTGATCAGAGGCAACCGGCGAGCCAGAAGTCGAGGAAGAAGTTGAGGTCGATGGTGTTGATGTACCCGTCGGGGAGCGCGTAGCGGAAGTCCCCGGGCGGCACGCGCGTCGTGAGGTCAGCGGCCGGATCGTGCGCAACCCAGGCGTTGACGTAATAGAGCAGGTCGGCCGCCGTCACCGCACCGTCGGGCACGCCGTACCCCGGATCGCCCGCAGACGCGTTCGTGGTGGTGAGGTCGGCGCGGCACGCCGGCCCGAGACGCGCGAAGCAGATACCCTGCGTCCCGTCGCGGAACAAGAGGCGCATGACGACGCCCCCGTGGTTGTCGATCATCTGTGTGCCGCCCTTGCCCGGGACGATCGAGAGTGCTCCCCCGGTCGGGTCGGCCACGCCGACCGCCCGCACGTCGCCGGGTGCGACCTCGAACGAGTCCCGCGTCGTAATCAGCGTGCGCAGCCCCTGCGCCTCGTCGTACACGAGCAACCCTTCGACGCCCGTGCCCACGAGGTCGGCGCCGAAGACCATCTGCCCGCTCGCGTTCGCGTGGAACCCCTTCGGATCGAGGGTCAATCCCGCGATCACGTTGCCGTCGGGCAGCGCATCGCCCTCGACCGCGATCGGCGTCATCGTCCGTGTGCGCGCCAGCCAGATTGAGTCGAGCACCGTGCCATCGTCCAGCTGGATCTGCGCCCCGACGATGGCCCGGTCGCTGTCGAAGACGTGCAGCAGCGAACTCGACACGAAGGTTGTCCCCGCCCCGAACCCTGGGACCTGCCCGAACAGATTGACGAACGAATAGAACTGCCCGTGCCTGATCCGAACGAGGATGGGATGCAGGGTGTGGTCGTCCTGCCGGAACAGGGCGACAGCGGTCACGGTCCCGTCGTCGCCGACCGCGCCGCCGTTCTCCGACCCGGCGATCGGCGACCCGGATCCCAAGCGGTCGAGCGTCCCGCGCCCGTAGATATGGTCTCCCTGACGCGCGACGAGCCCGAACCCGGAATCGCCGAGCGTGTAGTAGGCGGTGTCGTTGCCGCGGTCGGAGTCCGCATCATCGAGGTGCACGGCGAACAGCATGTCTCCGGTGCTGTTGAGCGTCGGAGCGCCGAAAGACCAGAAGGTCACGTCGGGTCCGAGCCCGGGCGCGGGATCCCCGCGCGCCGCGACAATGACCAGTGGGTTGTTGGCATCCAGCCTGCTCAGGTACGCTGTCGTGTCCGCCGTACCCGCGATCTGTCCGTACACCGTGCCGCTCGCGGTGCCGCCGGGGTTCAGAACGCTTTCGGCTCCGGAGGACGTGATCAACGCGGGTGGATCGGTGTCCGGTACCGTGTCGCCGGGGAGCGCAAACTGGCGGATCTCGTCCGCGTTGACGAACAGCGTGCTCCTGCTCGCTCCCGTTGTGCCGTCGTGGTACGAGCCGATGAAGCTCCACACGCCGTTAACGAGCGCCGGGTCGGCGATGCCGCCAAACACCTCACCGTTCGTCGTTCCCGGCACCGCGGCCTGGGTCCGCACCACGGGCATGAGCCCGTGCTGTCGCCCCGCCATGAGGGCGACGTCGTCGGGGTAGTACATCCCCGGCCCGTAGAGCCGGGCGCGGAACGCCACCTCCCCTTCCTGGTTGAGCATCGGGCCGAAGAACCACCCGTAGCGGACGCCCGGGTCGAGCCCCGGCACCTGCTCGCTGGTGAGGGCGATGGTTCCGAAGAGAGTCTGGGCACCGGCTGCGCCGCACACACCGCACGCCGCCACGACAGCAAGGGCACGTTTCATCGCTTTTCTCCGCGCTCAGAATACCGCCGCCACGCCGGATACCCTCGCGTGTTTCTACAAATCCGCACCTCCAGGGCTTGATTTGACGTTCCACCCTCGGCGTCCGCGTCGCACGCGCCCACGCAACAATCAGGCATCACCCGTGCTGGGAGCCCTGATGCCTGATCGCCGCACCGACCCCAAGTGGACCGAACTGGACGCTTTTTTCACCGAGGCGTTGAACGCGACGGAGGCGGCGTTGGTGTGCCACGCCGAGGCCGCCCGCGCAACCGCCCGCGATGCGGGGCTTCCTGACATCCACGTCTCGCCCGCGATCGGCAAGCACCTGCACCTGCTCGCGCGGGCGATCGGCGCAACGCGCGTGCTCGAGATCGGCACGCTGGCGGGGTACAGCACGATCTGGCTGGCCGGCGCACTGCCGCCGGACGGGCGCGTCACGACGCTCGAGATCGATCCCAAGCATGCCGAGCTGGCCGGGGCGAACCTGCGCCATGCCAGCCTCGCCGACCGCGTCGAGATCCTCGTCGCTCCGGCGCTTGAGTCGCTCGTGTGCCTCGTGCGTCAGCGCGAGTCGGGAGGCCGCGACCCGTTCGACCTCGTCTTCATCGACGCCGACAAGGAGAACATCCCGGCCTACGTCGCGCACGCGCTGGCGCTGACCCGCCCCGGCTCGTTGATCCTCGTGGACAACGTGCTCCGCCAGGGCCGCGTCATCGACGAAACCTGCACGGACGCCGACGTTCTCGCCGTGCGCACGCTGCTCGACTCGCTCTCGCGGGACCCGCGCCTCTCGGCCTCGGTGCTCCAGATCGTCGGCACCAAGGGTCACGACGGGCTGCTCATGGCGCTGGTCAACTGATCGCGCCGCTCACGCCGGCTGATCCGCCGCCGATCCCTTCGCGAATGTGATGCTCTTCCCCTCGGCGTCCACCACGACCGTGTCGCCCGGGCCGAACTCGCCGCCCAGGATCTTCGACGCCAGCGGGTTCTCGATCCGCTGCTGGATCGTCCGCTTGAGCGGGCGCGCCCCGAACGCCGGGTCCCAGCCCTGCTCGGCCACCTGCTGCTTGGCGGCGTCGGTAATCTCGAACCCGATCTCACGCTCGCGCAGCCGCCCGCGCAGCATCTCCAACTGGATCTCGACGATGCGACCCAGCGCCTCACGCTGCAACTGGTGGAACACCACGATCTCGTCGATGCGGTTGAGCAGTTCGGGACGGAAGAACTGCTGGTGCGGGTCGAAACGCAGGCTCGCGCGCATCTCGCCGGTCTCCATGTCCGGCGTCATGCCCTTGCCGCCCACGTCCACGCCCGGCCCGTGCCGGATCAGGTCGCGCACCGCGGCCTCGATCTCCCAGTCCTCGGCGCCGGCCTCGGTCATCTCCTGGATCTTCGCGCTGCCCAGGTTGCTCGTCATCACCACGATCGTGTTGCGGAAGTCGACCGTGCGACCCTGCCCGTCGGTCAGCCGCCCGTCGTCGAGCACCTGCAGCAGCACGTTGAACACGTCCGGGTGCGCCTTCTCGATCTCGTCGAGCAGGATGACGCTGTACGGGCGGCGCCGCACGGCCTCGGTCAGCACGCCGCCCTCCTCGTACCCCACGTACCCGGGCGGGGCGCCGACGAGGCGCGACACCGCGTGCTTCTCCATGAACTCGGACATGTCGATGCGGACCATCGCCTCCTCGGTGTCGAAGAGGAACGACGCCAGCGCCTTGCACGTCTCGGTCTTGCCCACGCCGGTCGGCCCGAGGAACAGGAAGCTCCCGATCGGGCGGGCCGGGTCGCCGAGCCCTGCACGGGATCGCCGCACCGCGTCGGCCACCGCCTTCAGCGCGTCGTCCTGACCAACCACGCGCTCGCTCAGGTGCTCCTCCATCCGTCCGAGCTTCTCGCGCTCGCTCTCGATCAACCGATCGACCGGGATGCCGGTCCACTTGGCGACGATCTCGGCGATCAACTCGGCGTCAACCTCTTCCTTGACGAGCGCGTCGCCGCGGGCCGCGCGCTCGCTCGACCGCGCCGCCGCCTCGGCGACCTTCTTCTCGAGCTCCGGGATCTCGCCGTACTGGATCCGCGCCGCGGCCTCGAGATCGCCGCGCCGCTGCGCCTGCTCGAGCTCGACGCGCTTGGCGTCGAGTTGCTCGGCCGCGCCCTTCACCGCGTCGAGGTCCTGTTTCTCGCGGTGCCACCGCGCGGTCAGCTCGCTGTCGCGCTCACGCAACTCCGCCAGCTCACGCTCGACCCGTTCGACTTCCTTGTCGCGTGCCTCTCCCCCGCCGCTGCGCTTCGCGCCCTCCTCGAGCTTCAGCGCTTCTCGCTCGATCTCGAGCTGCATGATCCGCCGACGCAGCTCGTCCATCTCGGTCGGCATGCTGTCGTTCTCGATCCGCAGCCGGCTTGCCGCCTCGTCCACCAGGTCGATCGCCTTGTCCGGCAGGAACCGGTCGGCGATGTAGCGGTGGCTCAGGCGCGCCGCGGCCAGCAACGCCTCGTCCTGGATCCGCACGCCGTGGTGCGCCTCGTACCGCTCCTTGAGCCCGCGCAGGATCGCGACCGTCTCCTCGACGCTCGGCTGACCGACGTAGATCGGCTGGAAGCGTCGCTCGAACGCCGCGTCCTTCTCGACGTGCTTGCGGTACTCGTCGAGCGTGGTCGCGCCGATGCACCGCAGCTCGCCGCGCGCCAGCGCCGGCTTGAGCAGGTTGCCCGCGCTGACTGCTCCCTCGGCCGCACCGGCGCCGAGGATCGTGTGCAGCTCGTCGATGAACAGGATGACCCGCCCCTCGGAGGCCTGCACCTCGCGCAGCACGCCCTTCATCCGCTCCTCGAACTCGCCGCGGAACTTGGTACCCGCCAGCAGCGAGCCCACGTCGAGCGCCATGACCCGCCGGTCACGCATCCCCTCGGGGCAGTCGCGGTTGACGATCCGCAGCGCGAGCCCCTCGGCGATCGCTGTCTTGCCCACGCCCGGCTCGCCGATCAGCACCGGGTTGTTCTTCGTCCGCCGGCTGAGAACCTGCATGCACCGACGGATCTCCTCGTCGCGCCCGATCACCGGATCGAGCTTGCCCTGCTGGGCCTTCTCGGTCAGGTCGATCGCGTACTTCTTCAGCGCCTCGAAGCTGCCCTCGGCGTCCTGGTCGTTGAGGTGGTCCACCCCCGACGACTTGCGGATCTGCCGGATCGCCTCCTCGACGTCCTTCGCTCGCACCGCGTGGACCTCGAGGATCTCCTTGGCCTTGGTGTTGGCCTCGGTCAGGGCGAGCAGCAGGTGCTCGCTGGAGATGTAGGTGTCCTTGAAACGTCTGGCAGCCGCGTCGGCTTTGGCGAACAGGTCGAGCAGCTCGCGCCCGCCCTGGGCAACGCCCTCAGATACCGTCGGCAGGCGACCCAGCTCGCCGGCGACGATCTCCGAGATCTGCCGGACGTTGGCGCCGGTCTTCTCGAGGATCGACCGGGCCGGCCCGCCCTCCGAGTCGAGCAGGGCGTGCAGCACGTGCAACCCCCCCACTTCCGGGTGTTGTTGAGATACCGCCTCCTGCTGGGCAGAAGCCAGAACCTGCTGGGCCACCGTGGTCAGACGGTCGGGTGTCATCCGGTCTCCTTGCCGGCACCGATCGCCGGCGGATCACCCGTTCCCGCTGCAAGAGCCGTGCGACGTGGCGCCTCTTGGAGAGCCGATCCCGTGCCGAAACACGCAGCCGAGGGCGTCACCGGCGGGTGCCCAGCACACTTCCGCTGCCGATGTGGCAGCACACAAAGTCCGATAATGAGCCCTTCGGATCGCGGGTTTCCCCGCGGCAACCGCTGTGGGCCGGTTGCGGATGGATGAGGGCGGAGTTGACGCCGAGCACGGCGACCACTACAACCTCGCCGGAAGAGCACCAGAAGGGAGCCGTTGATGACCGCCCGCACCACTCGTCGTTGCCTCGTCGGCCTGACACTCGCCGCGGCCTGGCTGCCCATGGCCGGGTGCGTCTGGGGCGACGCCTCCGAGAACGCCGCGCGGTGGATCCGTCTGCGCCCCGCTCCCGAGATGTACACGCTCTCGCTGCGCAAAACTGACTACAAGAACGACTACGCCATCCTCTGGAACGAGGACGTGCGCATGATGCGCGAGGACTTCCAGAGGTTCTGGTACCTTGACCGCCAGAGCCGGCTGAGCCTCTACCCGGTCCCGCGCTGATCAGGTACCGAAGAACACCGCAGCTGAGCAACCGGCGCCTGCGGCGCCGGTTGTTTATGTTCTGGCCTCGAACCCCATCTTTGCCATCAGCCCGTCGAAGTGTTCGAGGCTGTAGAACTCGAGCGCAAGGCGCCCTTTCTCACCCTTCCGATCTGCCATGATGTGCACCTTCGTGCCCATGTGCTCGCCGAGTTGGCGTTCGAGTTCGACGAGATTCGCGGGTCTTTTCGGGCGATCTCCCCCACTACCCTCGGTTGCACCGCGCGCGGCCGCCTCGACGCGACGCACGCTCCACGCGTCGCGCACCGCCGCCTGCGCCACGCGCACACGTCCCTCGCCCGGTGGGAATGCGAGCAACGCCTTGGCGTGACCCAGAGAGAGTCGCCCGTCGCCGACCAGGTCGAGCACGCGCGGCTCAAGGTCGAGGATGCGAAGCAGGTTCGTGACGCTGGTCCGGTCGATGCCGACGCGCTCGGCGATCTGCGCGTGCGTGAGCCCGAAGCGGTCTGCCAGGTTCGCGAAGGCATGCGCGCGCTCGACCGGGTTCAGGTCCTCACGCTGCACGTTCTCGATCAACGCCCACTCGGCCGACTGCTCGTCGCTCAATTCACGGACGATGGCCGGGATCGTCCCCAGCCCGGCCTCCATCGCCGCACGCCACCGTCGCTCGCCAGCGACCAGTTCGTACCCCCCACCGTCGCTCTGACGCACGATGACCGGCTGCATCACGCCGGTTTGTCGGATCGACGCGGCGAGTTCCGCGAGCGAAGCCGGGTGCACCGCAACACGAGGTTGGTATTTGTTTGGTATAATCTCGTCGACGCCAAGATGGACGACAGAAGCACCCGGCGAACGATCTGCTTCTGCGGCCGGTGCCACCACTTCTACCGGTTCGGCCGACATCAGGCTTGACAAGCCACGACCGAGCTTCCTGGTCCTTGCCATCGTATCTCTCCCTGAGATTGAGGGAGATGGTACAACACGCCGCATGGGTCGTCACATCGAGGTCATCGCGCGGGGGCTGGCCTTTCTGGATGCACGGGTTCTCGCCTGCCGTGATCTCGCTGGCGGTTACCTGTTTCTCCCGGGGGGACATGTCGAATTCGATGAGCCCGCCGCCGATGCTCTCCGCCGCGAATTCCGCGAGGAGACCGGTTTGGATGTTTCAGTGGGAGAGTTGCTGCACGCGTCTGAACATCGGTTTGATCAGGAGCAGAAGCGGCATCACGAGGTCAACCTGGTGTTCCACGTAGCACGTCCCCAAGGATGGCCCAAATCGATCGCCAGCTTGGAGCCCCATATCCGCTTTGAGTGGGTGGTGCTGGAAGAACTGAGCCGGGTGGATTTTCGTCCTGTCTCCACACGAAACTGGATCATCGCCGGTTCAGAGCCCCGGACGGGATGACCCACCCTTCCCGTCCCCACCAACTCCGACTCGATTCACCCACTACTCCTGCCGATGAACGCGCGGAGGCGCACATGCCGCGCGAAACAGCCACAGAACGTCCGGATAGCTTCTCTGAGACGATCGAGTCGGTATCGGAGCACATCACTCGGCTCGAGGAGGAACTCGATCGCCTCCAAGGTCTCGCGACTCTCGGCGAACTCACCGGGCTGATCGCACACGAGATCAACAACCTGCTCACGCCCGTCCGCAGCTATGCCCAACTGGCGCTCGATCGCCAGGACCCAGCCCTCACCACGAAAGCTCTCGAACGCACGCTCGTGGGCACCTCCCGGGTCGTCGAGGTCATCTCAGCCCTGCTGGAACTCTCTGGTGAGAGCAGGTTCACCGGGTCAACCTCGGGCACCGCCGCGAGTCCTACCGAGGCGTTCAGCCAGGCCTTGCGGTGCCTGTCGCGTGAGCCTGCGCGCGACAATATCGAGCTGGTGCGAGAGGAATCGACCGAGTGCTTGGCGGCAATCGCCCCGATCGCTCTGCACCAGGTGCTGCTGAATCTGCTGCTCAACGCACGGCGGGCTCTGCTTCCAGGTGGGGGGCGGCTGAATTTCCGCGTGTTCGAAGAGTCTGAACCCGCTCGTGCCACGTGGAACACACCCAGGGTGCTCCGCATCCAGCTCGAGGACTCCGGGTGCGGGATCCCAAAGAACAGACTGGCGACGCTCTTCGAGCCGCATGTCTCTCACGGCGACGGCGGGGGAGCAGGGCTCGGGCTGACCGTGTGCAAGCGTCTGATCGAGCGGGCCGGCGGATCGATCGATGTTGAATCCACACTGGCGGTCGGGACGTGCTTCACGATTACGCTTCCAATCGCATCGCCACCACACGCAGCCGCGTCGATTGCCGCATAACATTTTGTCATATATAGCTTTACGACAGTATAGCGCAGAATATGCGCGTGCTGACACAAAGCGAGCCAGCCTTGAGCTGAGCGGATGAGATACCACCCCGAGTGCGTCCCGCTCAGGTCGCATTCACGGGCACATGCCACGCATCGTTGCAGGGGACACGGCCGGTCGACGTAGCATGACGCCGATGACCGAGCCACCGCGTGACGTCAGAACAGCGGCATCTGCCTTGGAACGGCTACGCGCGAACCGGGTGCGCGAGCCGCGTGACACGGCGCTGCCGGGCGAGATCGGGCGGCAGAGGCGGGCGATGTCGCGGACGGCATCGGCGGTGGGGGAGTTGAACGAGGCCTGGGACGCGGTCGCGCCGGCCGAACTGCGCGCCCGCGCCGGCCCGAAGGCGCTGAGCCGCGGTGTGCTGACGATCGAGGCCGACGATCATGCCGCTCGTTACCTGATCGATCGGTGGCTGCGCGGCGGCGGCGAGACCCTACTCCTTGCGCGGGCGGGTGCGAGCGTGCGCAGGGTCAGAGTGGTCTTGAGTTGAACGGGGGTCTTGCTGAGTCGGCGTCGGACTCCGCTCCGCGGTCGGAACCCGGCTGGGGCGCAAGCGACCTGCTGGCCGCCTTCCTCGGCGGACGCGACTATCCGTGCCCGTGCTGCGGATACAACCTGCGGGATCTCACGAGCGACTGCTGCCCCGAGTGCGGTGATGTTCTCGTGCTCCGCGTGGGCTCGGCGCATCCGCGGCTCGCTTGGTTCGTGACGGGGCTGGTCGGGATCAGCGTCGGGTTCGGTTTCAATCTGGTTCTGTTCGCATGGGCGATTGTCTCGCACTTCTCCGCCGGATACCCCGGATTCGACCAGCCGGAGATGATCTGGATCGTCGTCGCGACTCCGATGCTCTGCGCGCTGGTGGTTGCGTGGGTGCTGGGGCGGCGGTGGGTGACACCCCGGCCCGCGGCTGCCAGGTGGTCGCTCGCGCTGCTGGCGTGGGCGCTCGGGCTCGGGGGGAGCTTCGCGTTCTTCGGGATCGCGATGTGAGTCGCGTGCGCGCGGCTGCCTACCCCTGCACGCGCAGGAGCTGGCAGGCCCACGTCAGCCCGGCGCCGAAGGCGAGGAGCATGACGAGCTGGCCCGGCTCGAACGACTCGCGGGCGCGGGTCATGGCGATCGGGACCGACGCGGCCGAGGTGTTGCCTGTCTCGGCCAGGTCCATGACCACGCGCGGCACCGGGATGCCGAGTTGCTCGGCGACCGATGTGAGGATGCGCTCGTTGGCCTGATGGGGGATGACCCACGAGACGTCCTCGGCTTTCAGGCCGGTCCGTTCGAGCCCCTGCTGAGCGGCCTCGACCATGCGCCGGACGGCCTGCCGGAAGACGCGAGGTCCGTCGAGCTGGAGGAAGTGCTGCCGGTCCGTGACCGTCTCGGCCGAGGCGGGCGAGCGGCTGCCGCCCGCGGGGATCTTGATGAGGTCGCGCTGGGTGCCGTCCACGCCGACACCGGAGTAGAGCACCTGCATCGGGCCTTGGGCGGCGACCACACAGGCGCCGGCCCCGTCGCCGAAGAGCACGCACGTGCGCCGGTCGGTGTAGTCGGTGACGCGGGTGAGAATCTCGGCCCCGATGACGAGGACGTTGCTCGCGGTGCCGGATCGGACGAGCGAATCGGCCGTGTGGATCCCGTAGAGGAACCCCGAGCAGCCGGCGTTGATGTCCATGGCGGCGGCGCGGGTCGCCCCGAGCAACTCCTGAACGCGGCAGGCGGTCGCCGGGACGGGTGAATCCGGGGTCGCGGTCGCGACGATCACGAACCCCAGTTGCTCGGGTTCCATCCCAGCGTCGGCCAGAGCGGCCTGCGCGGCCTTGACGGCCAGGTCGCTGGTGACGTCAGCGGCGTCAGCCCGGCGTCGGCTGCGGATCCCCGTCCGCGAGGTGATCCACTCGTCGCTGGTGTCCACGATCGCGGCGAGGTCGCGGTTGGTGATCGTCTCGAGCGGGAGGAACGACCCGAAGCCGGCGATGGCGCTTGTGCGGTCGGTCCGACAACTCCACGCTGCAGCGGCCGCCCGGGCCTGTCCCGGCGGGTCGAGCGTGGGATGGACCGACTCGGGCATGCCGAGCCTCCTTTCCGTACATCGTACCGGCTTTGGGGCGAACGCGAGCGGGTTCCGAGTATGCGTGGGCCCGATCGCCCGATCCGTGTCGCCGAATCGCCCGTAGAACCGGGTAGCCCCCGGCCGATAGGGGTGGGGGAGGCTGCGCATGCGGACCACCGATCTGCCGCCCGAGCTGGCCGAGCACATGCGTGCGATCAAGGCCAAGGCCTCGGAGTACGGGCTCGACTTCTTCGAGGTCGTCTTCGAGGTGCTCGACTTCGAGACCATGAACCAGATCGCGGCCTACGGGGGCTTCCCGGTGCGCTACCCGCATTGGAAGTGGGGGATGGAGTTCGAGAAACTCTCGAAGCGCGACGCCTACGGGCTCGGTCGCATCTACGAGATGGTCATCAACAACGACCCCTGCTACGCCTACCTGCAAGAGTCGAACTCGGTAACGGACCAGAAGCTGGTGATGGCCCACGTCTACGGGCACGCCGACTTCTTCAAGAACAACGCATGGTTCGGCGCGACCAACCGCAAGATGATGGACGAGATGGCCAACCACGCGACGCGCGTGCGCCGACACATCGAGCGTCAGGGGCAGGAGACGGTCGAGCGGTTCCTCGACGATTGCCTGGCGATCGAGCACCTGATCGACCCGCACAGCGTCTTCATGGAGCGCGACGGTGTCGAGCGCGAGCCCGGGGCGTTCGAGCCCGAGAAGCTCCCGGCCAAGGACTACATGGACCAGTTCATCAACCCTCCCGAGGAGCTGGAGCGCCAGCGGGTGGCGCACGAGGCGGCGAAGCAGAAGGCAAAGCGGGCGTTCCCGCCCCGCCCGACGCGCGACGTGCTCATGTTCCTGATGCGCCACGCGAAGCTCGATGAGTGGCAGCAGGACGTGCTCGGCATCGTGCGCGACGAGGCGTACTACTTCGCGCCGCAGGCGCAGACCAAGGTGATGAACGAGGGGTGGGCGACGTACTGGCACTCGAAGCTGATGACCGAACACTTCGTCGAGGCCAGCGAGATCGTGGACTACGCCGAGCAGCACTCCGGCGTGGTCCACATGGCGCCGGGCGGGTTCAACCCGTACAAGATCGGCGTCGAGCTGCTCAAGGACATCGAACGGAGGTGGGACCGCGGGCAGCACGGCCCGGCGTGGGACCGCCTCGACACGCTGGGGGCGAAGGACTCGTACGACGACAAGTCCATGAAAGGGCGCGAGAAGATCTTCGAGGTCCGCCGCATCTACAACGACGTGAACTTCATCGATGAGTTCCTCACGCCGGAGTTCGTCGAGCGGCACAGCATGTACCAGTACAGGCGCGATCCGAACACCGGCGAGCTGAGGGTGGTGTCGCGCGATTTCGAGCGCATCAAGCAGACGCTGCTCTACCAGCTCACCAACATGGGGCAGCCGTTCATGTATGTCGTGGACGGCAACTACCTCAACCGCGGCGACCTGTACCTGGCGCACCGCTGGACGGGGCTGGAGATCGACGTCGCCAAGGGCGTCGAGGTGATGCGGGCGCTGCGCCGCATCTGGGGTCGCCCGGTGCACGTGCAGGCCCGCGTGCACGACGACCAATGGCTGTTCACCCTGCCCGAGCCCGACGGTGAGGTGAGCAAGGAGAAGATCGGCGAGGAGACGCCCGAGCCGGCGCACAGCGTGTGAGGCGGCAATCGGGAATCAGGGTTCGGCATTCGGGTGAACTGGTGCCACGGGTGGCTTGCCTGTCCGTGACGTGCGGTGTGCGGGTTGGACGCCGGACTTGAATCCTCGAAGATCAGGGTCGGTTGCTCGCGTGTGTCATAATCTGTTTGCATGCCCGTGGCGCCGCGCGAGGACCCCGACCGTCTGTTCCGGTACATGGCCGAGCACCGGCCGGACTGCCCGAAGTGCCGCTACTGCCTCGAGGGTCTGCGATCAGACCGGTGCCCCGAGTGCGGGCAGAAGCTGAGCGTCGCGGCGTTCCTGGCGGCGAGGCGCCGGCGCTCGGGGATGCCGCGGTGGGTGCAGGGGCTCGGGCAGGCAACGGCCGTCGTCTGCTTCTTCACCGTCGCGATGTGGGTGCTCCGTCCGTTGGGCATACTCAACCCGCGCACCGGGTGGTTCATGATCGCGGCGCTCGGCGTGAGCGTGGCGATGGTGGCTGTCTTCACGGGCGCGGTCGTGGTCACGTGGAAACGGGGGGAGTGATCAGCTCGCCGAGCCGACGAGCTGCGCGTTGGTCGGGAACCGGGCGAGGGCCGCGAGCAGTTGCTCGATCTGCTGGTGCGGGGGCATGTTCATCATGCGTCGGCGCAGCGCCTGCATCGTTGCGAGCTCCTTCTCGCCCATGAGCAGGTGCTCCTTGCGGGTGCCGGACCCTGCGAGGTTCATCGCCGGAAACAGGCGGCGCTCGGAGATCTTGCGGTCGAGAACCAGCTCCATGTTGCCGGTGCCCTTGAACTCCTCGAAGATGACCTGGTCGCCGGCGCTGCCCGTATCGACGAGGCACGAGGCGAGCATGGTGAGCGAGCCCGCCTCCTCGGTGTTGCGGGCCGAGCCGAAGATCTGCTTGGGCACCTCGAGGGCACGCGAGTCGATCCCGCCGGTGAGGGTGCGCCCGCTCGACGAGTGCTGGCGGGAGCGGTTGAATGCGCGCCCGAGGCGCGTCAGTGAGTCGAGCATGACGACGACGTGACGCCCGGCCTCGAGCATGCGCTTCGCACGCTCCATGCACAGTGTGCTCACCGCGACGTGGCGCGATACCTCGTGGTCGTTGCTCGACGCGATGACGGTGACGCGCGAGCAGTCCCACGGCATGCCCTCACCGATGAAGCTGCGCCGGATGTCGGTGACCTCCTCGGGGCGTTCGTCCACGAGCAGGAAGATCAGCTCGACTCCCTCGTGGTTGCGGAGGATGGCGCCGGCGATGTCCTTGATGAGGATGGTCTTTCCCGCTTTGGGCGGGCTGACGATCAGCCCGCGCTGCCCGCGCCCGATGGGGCAGAACAGGTCGATCAGGCGGCACGAGTCGGGGCAGCCGGGGTACTCGAGGGTGAGGCGCGGCTGGGGGTCGATGCTGGTGAGCTGATCGAAGGGCTTGCGCTTGCTGAACTCTTCGGGGTCGAGCCCCTCGATGGCGACGAACGACTCGACGACCGGGCGTGCCCTGCGCTGGCCGGAGCGGTTGCGTCGTCGTCGCGGGCGCTTCTCTCCGACCTCGACGGTCACCTCGAGCCCGTGGCGCAGGCGATACTGCTCCCCGAAGGCGACGGGGACGAACGGATCCGAAGCGCTCTCGATGATTGCGGAGTCGGCCAGTTGGCGGACCCGCCCCTCGACGCGCTCCGGCCACTCAAGGATGCCGGTCAGCGTGCTCATCAGCCGTGTGCTGTGCCGTCGCGGCCCCGCCGCCCCGAGAAACTCGCCCGGGCGGCATCGGCCTCGACCTCATGGATCGGCCGAATGACAGCATCCCGGTGAGCCGAAGTCAAGGAACGAGGGGTCGCCCCGCCCGCGGCGCTACCATACCGACGCGGTTGCCCGGCAGCCCGAACACGATACGAACGATGCAGACGATCAAGGGAATCCCGGTCTCACCCGGCGTGGTGGTCGGGCGTGTGCTCCGTCTCGACGACGGGTACCGCCCCGTTCACCGCCGCACCGTCGGCGCCGATCGGGCCCCCGAAGAGCTGGAGCGGCTCAACGGGGCCATCGAGCGATCGGCCGCCGAACTGCGGAAGGTCCACGCCCGTGCCGAAACCGAGATGGGCACCGAGGCGGCCAAGATCTTTCTGTTCCACATCGGGATGCTGGCCGACCCGTCGCTGGTCGAGCCGATGCGCGATCTGGTCGAGCGCGAGCACGTCAGCGCCGAGTACGCGGTGAGCCACGTGCTCGGCGAGTGGGCGACGCGATTCGCGGGGATGGCCGACTCGGCGTTCACGACCAAGGTCAACGACATCCGCGACCTCGCCAAGCGGGTGCTCCACGAGCTGAGCGGCGAGGACGACAACGGGCAGATGAGCGACGTGCGCGGGCACACGGTGGTCGTGGCACGCGACCTGACCCCTTCGCAGACCGCCGCGTTCGACCGCGAGAAGATCGTCGCGATCGCGACCGATTTCGGCGGGCGAACGAGCCACACCGCGATCGTCGCCAACGCCCTGCACCTGCCCGCGGTGGTCGGGTGTCAGAACGTCTGGCGCTCGGTCGGCGACGGCGCGACGGTGATCGTGGACGGCGACCAGGGCACGGTGATCGCCGACCCCGACCCCGAGACACTCGAGAAATACCGGCTCTATGCCGAGAAGAGCAGGTCCATCGCCGTCTCCCTGACCGAGGAGGCGGCCGAGCCCGCGGTGACGGTGGACGGCGTCGAGATCGCGCTGCTCGGCAACGTCGAGTTCCCGGAGATGGTCAGCGAGGTGCTCGAGTGCGGCGGGGAGGGGATCGGGCTGTACCGCACCGAGTTCCTCCACCTGACCAGCCAGTGCGACCCGACCGAGGAGGACCACTTCATCGCGTACGCGCAGTGTCTGGAGCGGCTGGGCGCGGACCGCCCGCTGACGATCCGTACGGTGGACCTCGGCGCGGACAAGTACACGCAGGAGCGATCGGAGAACCCGGAACGCAACCCGTTCCTCGGGTGCCGCTCGATCCGGTACTCGCTTCGGGCGTTGCCGATGTTCAAGGCGCAGCTGCGTGCGATCCTGCGCGTCTCGGCGATGGGCGACGTGCGGATCATGTTCCCGCTGATCACGACGGTGGGGGAGCTGCGTCACGCCAGGCTGATCGTGCGCGACGTGATGGAGGATCTTGCGGAGGAGGGCATCCCCTTTGACCGCGAGATCAAGACGGGGATGATGGTGGAGGTGCCGTCGGCGGCGCTGATGGCCACCCAGTTCGCCCGCGAGGTCGATTTCTTTTCAATCGGGACGAACGACCTCGTGCAGTACACCCTGGCGGTCGATCGTACGAACGAGCGGGTGGCGAACCTGTTCAACCCGTGCCACCCGGCGGTGATCAGGCTGATCCGCGACGTGGTGCGGGCGGCCAGACGCGAGGACGTGCCGGTCTCGTGCTGCGGTGAGGCCGCGGGCGAAGTGGACTATGCCTTGTTGCTGATGGGGTTAGGGCTGCGTACGCTTTCGGTGACCGCGACGAACATCCCGCGGCTCAAGCGGCTCGTCCGGTCGGTCAAGATCAGCCAGTGCGAGCGTGTAGCGCGGAAGGCGCTCTCGTTCGATTCAGAAAGCATGGTCGCGGCATTTATCCGCGACCGGACACGAAAGATCGTCCCGGCGATCGGCGGACGTTCCGTCGAAGAGTGAGGGCACTCCCGCCCGGGACACGAACAACCAGGCGTCGGCGCCCGGGAGGCGCCCGCCCGAGATGGTCGATCGCCCCTCAAGCGGGGCAGGTCGCGCGGCCCGGGGCCGCGCCACATCACGCCGCCGAGGCGCGCACGACGCGCCCGCGTCGCGACCAGCAGGCCACTCCCGGCCCGGCGTCAGTCGGCCAGGCCCGCGGTGCGGACTCACACGACCCATCCCGAACGAATCGGTGCGATGGAGCGGTCTGCGCGCCCGAGGCCCGGCGGTAAGGAACTGGATGCCACAGAGCAGGATGCTGATCAACTACGTCCCGGGCGATGAGTGCCGGGTCGCGATCCTCGAGGACGGCAAGCTCGAGGAGTACCACGCCGAACGATTCGATTCGATCAACCGCGTCGGGAACATCTACCTCGGGCGCGTCGCGAACGTCGAGGCGGGGATCCAGGCCGCGTTCATCGACTTCGGGGTCGAGGAGAACGGGTTTCTGCACGTCTCGGACCTGCACCCGATGTACTTCCCGGGTGAGGACGACGAGACGACCGAGCGCGTCGGGCGCAAGACGCCACGCCGCGACCGACCGCCGATCCAGCGGGCGCTGAAGCGCGGGCAGGAGATCCTCGTCCAGGTGCTCAAGGACGGCGTCGGGACCAAGGGGCCGGCGCTCACCAGCTACCTGTCGATCCCGGGCCGGTTCCTGGTGATGATGCCGAACATGGACCGCGTCGGCGTGAGCCGCAAGGTCGAGGACGAGGACCAGCGGCGCAAGATGCGGCAGATCCTCGACCAGCTCGACCTGCCCGAGGGGTTCGGGTTCATCCTGCGCACGGCCGGGTTCGAGCGCACCAAGACCGAGTTGAAGCGCGACCTGGCGTTCCTCCAGCGTCTGTGGAAGGACATGGAGCGCAAGCAGAAGGGCGGGAGGGCGCCCAAGCTGCTCTACACCGAGAGCGACCTGCTTGTGCGTGCGTTGCGCGATCAGCTCACGGGTGACATCTCGGAGATCGTGATCGATTCGGAGGTTGCGCTGCGGCGGGCGGGGCAGCTCATGCGGCTGATCTCGCCGCGCGGGCGAACGAAGATCATGAAGTACTCCGGCCCGACGCCGTCGTTCCACGCGTTCGGGGTCGAGCAGCAGATCGCGGCGATGCACGCGCGAGAGGTCGCGATGCCGGCCGGCGGTCGGCTGGTGATCGACGAGACCGAGGCGCTGATCGCCATCGACGTGAACAGCGGGAAGACGCGCGGGATGCGTGACCCCGAGACGATGGCGTACAGGACCAACCTCGAGGCCGCCGACGAGATCTGCCGCCAGCTCCGTCTGCGCGATCAGGGCGGGCTGGTGATCTGCGATCTGATCGACATGCGCGACGCCAAGCACCGCAAGGACGTGGAGAACCGCTTCCGCGACCGGCTGAAGCGCGACCGGGCGCGTTCGACGATCCTGCCGATCAGCGGGTTCGGGATCCTCGAGATGACCCGCCAGCGGATGAAGGGCAGCCACGAATCGGTGCACTTCTCGGAGTGCCCGACGTGCGCGGGGCGCGGTCTGGTGCAGAAGGCCGAGAGCGTCGCGGCCGACGCGCTGCGCGAGCTCGCGGCGCTGGTCGGGCAGGACAAGGTGGCGCGGGTCGAGATGGTGGTGAGCCCGCGTGTGGCCGGGGCGCTGCTCTCGACGAAGCGCACGAGCCTTGGGCGGGTCGAACGCACGAGCGGCAAGCGCGTGGATGTACGCGTGAGCGAGAGCGTGCCGCTCGACCGCGTGCGGTTCTACGCGTACGAGGAGAACGGGAACGACATCGACCTCGACTCGCTGCCGAAGACCAAGGCGCCCGAGAGTGCGCTGGAAGAGTGGGACGTCGGCGACGCGGGCGATTGGGCGGTGGACGTGCACGAGGAGGCCGCGAAGCTGGCGGCGGCAGACGCCGAGCCCGAACCGGTCGATGGGGTCGATGAGTTCGACGACCTCGGTGATGACGACGCCGGTGAACCGGTGAAGAAGAAGCGTCGGCGTCGGCGCCGACGCGGGAAAAAGAAGGACGACGAGGCCGCGGCACCCGAGGCAGAGGAGACGGACAGGAAGGACGAGTCTCCTGCACCGGACGTGCCCACGGACGAGCCCGAGGCGAAGCCGGCGAAGAAGAAGTCGCGTCGCCGGCGCAAGAAGGTGTCGTCCGAGCAGTCGCCCCCCGAGAGTACCGTCGAACCGGAGTCGTCGGACGGTCAAGACGACCCAGCCGAGCCCGAGTTGAAGGACAAGTCGGCGGCCAGTTCGGAGGGCGGCGGGAAGAAGAAGCGCCGCCGCCGGCGTCGGAAGAAGGCGTCGGAATCCGGCGAAGCATCGGCGTCCGAGGGCGAGACGGAACCGCCCGCTTCCAAGCCCGCCGAACCGGATGTCTCCGCCGCCGATTCGGACGCGACGGACCAGCCGAAGAAGAAGCGTCGTCGTCGCCGGCGCGGCAAGGGCGGGTCGTCGGGTGAGAAGCCCGCCGAATCGAGCCAACCACCCGAGCCCGCGCCGACGCCGCAGGTGCGTCCGCGGACGTTGTACGGCGCGGGGCGCCGGAAGCTGAGCGCGAGCGAGCGGGCGAAGCCCGACGCGGACCGCGAGTGATGCCGACGCGCCGGGTCATCCTGCTCGGATCAACCGGTTCGATCGGGACGCAAACGCTCGAGGTGATCGACCACCTCAACCGCGAGCACGACGCCGGGCGCTGGGCGACGCGGTTCGAGGTTGTCGCTCTGGCAGCAGGGCGTAACGCGAGCGTATTGTTCGATCAGGCCGAGCGGTTGGGTGTTCGCGAACTCGCGCTGCGTGATCCGGTGAACGGGGTGACGGCGCAGTATCAGAATGTGCGCACTGGCGATGATGCGGCAGAGGCGTTGGTACGCGAGGTCGAGGCCGACCTCGTCGTCGCGGCGATGGTCGGGTTCGCGGGTCTCGGCGGCACGCTCGCCGCGGTGCAGCGGGGTTCCGACGTGGCGCTGGCGAACAAGGAGACGCTGGTCGCGGCCGGCGCGTTGATCGTTCCGGAGGCACTCCGCAGCGGCGCGAGACTGCTGCCGATCGACAGCGAGCACTCGGCGATCTGGCAGTGCATGGGAGAGGAGAGCCCGCCGTTCGATGCGCCCGAGCGGGTCGCGCGCGTCGTGCTGACCGCTTCGGGTGGCCCGTTCCACGGGCGTGCGCCCGAGGAGGTGTACGACGCCGAGCCGGCCGCGGCGCTCGACCACCCCAACTGGAACATGGGCGACAAAGTGACGATCGACAGCGCCACGCTGACCAACAAGGCGTTCGAGTTGATCGAGGCGCACTGGCTGTTCGGGTTCGGGCCCGAGCGCCTCGGCGCGGTGATCCATCCGCAGTCGGTCGTGCACTCGTTCGTCGAGTTCGCCGACGGGTCGGTGCTGGCGCAGCTCGGCGAGCCGGATATGCGCGCCCCGATCCAGTACGCGCTGACGCACCCGGGTCGTGCGCCGGCGTCGGCGAGACGCATGGAGATCGAGTCACTCGGCTCGCTCGGGTTCGAGCCGATCGACAGCGAGCGGCGCGGGCCGATCGATCTCGCGTTCGAGGCGATGCGACGTGGCGGGACGCTGGGCGCGGTGTTCAACGGCGCCAACGAGGCCGCGGTGCGGGCGTTCCTCGAACGCCGCATCCCGTTCGGGCGCATCGTCGGGCTTGTGCGCGAGGCGTTCGAGGCAATCGGCCGTAGTGAGATGCGCTCGCTGGACGACGCGTGCGCGGGCGATGCGGAGGGGCGTGCTTTCGTCGAGGCGAGAACCGGCGCCTGACGCTCAGGCGCTGAGCCCGGCGACGACGACGGCGAAGACGGTCAGCGCGGCGAAGACCGCGGCGGCGAGCTGGAACGCCCGGTCGTGCAACGCCAGCTCGGTCGGGTCGTCGTACTCGCCGCGCTCGACGAGCACGATGCAGCGGAGCATCGCGTAGGTCGCGGGGATCATCGTCAGCCACAGCAGGTTGAAGCCGACGAGGAAGCGCTGCTCCTGGTTCTGGGTGTAGACGGCGTAGGTGAAGAGCACGCCGACGGCCGTCACCACGACGAACATGCGCAGCATCTCGTCGGTGTACGCCGACTGGACGGCGCGGGCGGAGGTGGCGGCGTCGGCGTCGCCCATCACGCGGCGTTCGCCGAGCCGCTTGCCGAAGGCGAGGAACATCGCGAGGAAGAAGGTGCAGATAAGGATCCAGGTCGAGGGGTAGACCCCGGCCGGGTAGGTCGCGGCGCACCCCCCGATCACACGGATCACGAACCCGATGGCGAGGCACATCACGTCGGCGACGACGACCCGCTTGAGCCCGAACGAGTAGAGGTTGACGTTGAGCAGGTACACCGCCACGCACAGCGCCACCCACCAACGCACCGACGCGTCGAGCGCGAACAGCAGCGCGACCGCACCGGCGAGCAGAACCGCGGCGAACACGAGCCCCTGCCCTGCGCTCACCGCGCCCGACGCGATCGGACGCCGGCACTTGCGTGGGTGCAGCCGGTCGCGCGATGCGTCGCGGATGTCGTTGACCACGTACCCAGCGCTCGACGCCAGCCCGAACACACAGGCCGCCAGCAGCGCCGGCAGCACCACCGTTCCCCACGCCAGATCCCACGTCGTATCGGGTTCGTCGGCCAGGTGGTAGAGCGGCCCGAGCATCACGAACACCCCCTTGGCCCACTGGTGCGGGCGGGCCAGACGGAGCAGGCTCCACGCGAGCGATCTGGAAGCGGACAGGTCGGTCATGCCACGGTCGGCGGGGCGAGCACCGCCATGTACTGCAACGATCGGCCGAACAGCAGGTTCACCACAGGAGGATAAAGCGGCATGGACCCGATCTCGTCCACGACGGAGAAGCCCTGGCGCCGGTGGGTCTCGGTCCACTGGGCCGGGGTGTTGTAGCGGAACAGGCATTTCACGCCGTACGGCGCGTTGGCCGCCCAGTCGATCAGCGAGATCCTCGGCTTGGCGAGGACCCCCTTGATCTGGTGGTCCTTGACGATCACCAGCCGGCGGGCGACCCGCCCGCACTCGGCGAGCAGGGCGTCGGGCTCGGGCTCGTGGTGGAGCACGTCGGCGATCGTGACCACCTCGAAGGCGTCGTCGTCGAATGGAAACCGCCCGCCGTCGTACCCGGTGACGGGGATCGGCTCGTCGCCGCGGGGGTGGCGCTCGAGCCCTTCGGCCCGCAGCCCGGCGGGGGCGTGCGGCGCGTCGAGCAGCGCCTTGGCGAGCGTCCCGTTCCCGCACCCGACGTCGAGCAACCGGTCGTTCTCACGCAGGTGCGGGGTGATGACGCGGACCAGTTCGCGTAGGCGCGAGGCATAGATCGGGGCGTGGAGTCGCGCCATGAGTGGTCTGAGCACCGGAACCTCCGCGAGAACGTCCATCGGTCCGAACCGGGGGCGTGGTGACGACGATAGACTCGCTGGCCGCTCTGGCTCGAGTGGGGTTCCAGATAACCATGAACGAGGGCGCAACAGGGCGGAGAACGGCGTGGTGGCCCGCGATTGTGCTGATGGCGCTGCTCACGGCGTCCGCTCTGCCACCGATCATGACCGGCTCGAAGCTCGGACGCGGGGCCGGCGATCAGATCAACTACCACGAGCCGACGATCCGGACCTTCGCCGAACAGTGGCCGACGCCCGACCTTTCGAACTACTGCTCGGCCACCACGCCGCTGTACCACCTGGTGCTGGCCGGGGTCGGGCTCGTTGTTGGCGACTCGACCACGACGCTGCGGCTCGCCGGGCTGGTGTTCTCGCTGTGGCTGGTCGGGCTCATGGGGTGGGCGTGCGCGAGACGGACCACACCGCTCCACGCGTTTGCGTGTGCACTGCCGCTCGCCGCTTCGCTCTACGTGTACGACTCTGCCGCGTGGCTGCTGCCGGACAACGCGGGCTGGCTCGGCGTGCTCGCGGTGCTGCTGATCGCGCTGCGCCCACGGTTCGACGTGTGGACGGTCGTCGGCGGGGGTGCGGTGCTGCTCTTGCTCGTCCTGACGAGGCAGATCCACCTGTGGGCCGCCGCGCCGCTGTGGGCCGCGGGGTGGCTTGGCTCGGGCGGCGGGGCCCACGCCGGCGCGCTCTGGACCGACTTCCGCGGGCGTATCCCGCGCGGCGCGGTCATGGTCATCGCGACAGTGCCTGCGTTCCTGGGCGTCGCGTGGTTCTTCCGGGAGTGGGGGGGGCTCGTCCCCCCGCGGTTCCAGAACTGGTACACCGGCTGGAACCCGGCCACCGTGGCGTTCCAGCTCGCGCTGTTCGGCTACCTCGGGCTGTTCTTCGTGGCGGACTGGGCGCCCGGCGTGCAGAGACTGTGGCGGGACAATCGGGGCGTGATCGCCGCGACGCTCGCGATCGCGCTCGTTGCGGCGCTGCTTCCCGAGACTACCTTCGACCAAGGAGCGGGGCGGTGGACCGGGTTGTGGAGGATCGTGGCGGTGTTTCCGGCGCCGCTCGGGCGCTCGCCGTTGGTCGTCTTCCCGGCGGTGCTGGGGGCGGTTGTGGTGGTCGGGCTGCTCTGGTCGGTTCCGTTCCGCAAGAGGTGGGTGATGCTCGCCGCCCTCGCGGGGTTCGCCGCGGCGCAGACGGCCAGCCCGCAGCTCTGGCAGCGGTACAACGAGCCGTTCGTGCTGATCGTCCTCGCGCTGCTCGCGTGCGGGGCGCGCGGGCGACGTGCCGCCGACGCGCGGTCCGGCAAGGACGCACCCCTGGGTGGGCGTCTCCGCCCGTGGCTCGGGCCGACGTTGCTCGGCGTGGCGCTCGCGGGGCTGACGGCCGGGAACATACTGCTCGCGACCGAGGCGAGGCTGAAGTACGACCCGGCTCACCCCGAGTTGTTCGGTCCGCCGGGGCGAGAGCCGGGTCCCTGACCGTACGGGGCTGCGGACGCGTTGCGGGGGGGGAGGTTCAGGGCCAGCACGAGTTGTCCGACCCGGCGTACCGGCGCGGGCAGCGCGACCAGCAGATCGACACACCGTCGCGCCATGAACGTTCGGACCAATGCGCCGTACAAGACGGTGAACACCCCTCCCAGCACGAGGATCTGGACGATTGGAGGGAGCGGCAGAAGTGCCCCGCGTCTGAGCAGTTCGCACGCGCCCGCGCACGCCAGGGCGAGCGCCCACGCCGGGAGCAGCGCGCCCAGCGTCGGCCATGCCCGGATGCCTTGGAGCTTGAACCCGGCGAGCAGAATGGCGATCCCGCTGACGCCGATGTACGCGGCGATCCACGCGGCGATCCCCGCCGCGCCCGAGCTCGACCGCCCCGCGAAGTACGCGGTGACCATCAGCCCGAA
>Ga0210086_1000124_pt1 | contig 47978 bp, 46 predicted proteins | sample China_Galinas_PW_3_FD_184867 | JGI IMG/M metagenome (GOLD analysis project Ga0210086, IMG submission 184867) | Wetland microbial communities from San Francisco Bay, California, USA, that impact long-term carbon sequestration - China_Galinas_PWB_D2... | ecosystem: Environmental > Aquatic > Marine...
GCTCCCGTCTTTGGCCGCCAGCACCGTCACCCCCGCCGCCGCCGCGACACCGCTGGCCGCGGCGGCCACAGGCGACTCGACGGCCTCCTCGGATCCGTCCCCCGCGGAAACCACCACGACGGCGACCGAGGACGACTCCACCGGTGGCAGTGCCAACGATGCGGCGGCTGACACCACGACTGAGGAGTCGACTGACACCACGACTGAGGAGTCGACCGACACCACGACTGAGCAGTCGACCGACACCACGACTGAGCAATCGACTGACACCACGACTGAGGAGTCGACTGACACCACGACTGAGGAGTCGACCGACACCACGACTGAGGAGTCGACCGACACCACGACCGAGCAGTCGGCTGTCAGCGTCACCAAGGACCTGACCGACAGCGCCAGCGAGGACGCCACGGACGCCACATCTTCCACTTCGACGACGAAGAGTGCCACTCCCAGCGCCACCACTTCGACGCCGAAGGTGAGCAACCCGCTGGCGAAGCTCGGCAAGCAGATCAAGTCGGCGCTGAGCGGTGGCAAGAAGAATTCCAGCAGCTCTTCCAGCTCGGACTCTTCGGGCAGCAGCTCGAAGAAGTCGAGCACGGGCGGCAGCGCCAAGTAACCTCTTCGTACGACGAACACTTCGGCCCCTTTCACCGGAAGGGGCCGAAGTGTTTGAGTCGAAGTGTCTTGGCCGGACTCGCTAGCGCGGAGTCTGATCGGAGCCGCCGGTCTTGCGCTTCTTGCGCTTGATGCCCACCCCGCCCCACAGGGAGAACCCGCGGATGGTCACCTTCGGCGCCCCGGGCGTGCCGCTACCGCCGACATTGTGCTTGAAGCCGCCCATCACTCCGACACCGTGAACCTCCACGTTCACCTCCGGAGGCAGCAGGATGGTCTGGCCGCCCATGATCGAGTAGGCGTGGATCTCGACATCGGCCGAGGTGAAATCGGCGTAGCGAAGGTCGACCACGCCACCGCCGAACAGCGTGAATGTCGTCATCCGGTCGGGCACGTTCCAGCGGCCCCGCCGTTCGAACCCGCTGAGGACGGCCAACAGCAGCGTCGACGGCGCCGGTTTACAGGCCCCCCGGCGATGCGAGGTGTCCGGCGCTCCGGGCAGGTCGTCGGTGAGCCGATCCAGCTCTTCGTAGGTCTTCGCCGCGTAGGCCTGCGACAGGCGCTTCTCGTATTCGGTGAGCTGCAGCTGACCCTGGGAGGCGGCATCGGTAAGCAACTGCGCGACCTGTATCCGGTCGGTGTCTGCGGCCCGCATCGACGCGTCCCGCGGCGTCAAATTGCTCATCAACTACGAGCGTACGGCTCTCCATGGCAACCGCAAGGCTGTTCGCCGATCTCTCGGGGCATTGCTACTGCACCCATCTCGGTGGACGTTTTTGCAGGAACGCCGAGATTCCCTCTCGCGCTTCGTCGGAGGCGAACAGGTCTGCCGACTCGACGGCCAGCCGTTCGGCGTCGCGGTCGAAGCCCTCCAGGATGTGCGCCGTCGTCAGGGCCTTCGAGGCCGCCAGACCCTGCGGTGAGCCTCGGCCCAGATCGGCGACCAATCGGTCGACCGCGGCCGTGACGTCCTCGGCGGCCAGCGTGATCAGCCCGATCTCGGCCGCCCGCCCCGCTGTGAACGTCTCACCGGTCAGGTAGTAGCGGGCCGCCGCGCGGGCCGACATCTTGGGCAGCAAGGTCAGCGAGATGATCGCCGGTGCGACCCCGATACGCGCTTCGGTCAGTGCGAACGTGCTGCGCGGACCCGCCACCGCGATATCGCACGCCCCGACCAGGCCGAGCCCGCCGGCGCGGACGTGGCCGTCGATGGCCGCGACCACCGGCAGCGGCGATTCGACGATCGAGCGCAGTACCGTCGTGAGTTCGCGAGCCCGGTCGGCGGTGGTGTCGAACGGATCGCCGCCCGCGGTTTCGCTGAGATCGGCCCCGGCGCAGAACGTGCCCCCGGTGTGCCCCAGCACCAGCACCCGCACCGCGGGGTCGGCCGCCGCGTCGCGCAGGCCGGCGTGTAGCTGCTCGACCAGCCGCGAGGACAACGCGTTGCGGTTGTGCGGCGAATCCAGTGTCAGCCGCGCGACGGGCCCGCCGGTGACGTCCGGACCCGCGTAGGAGACCAGTGTGTCTGCCATGCCTACTCCCGAGCCCGCTACTCAGTACGAGCGCGGCAGGCCCAGTGAAGTCTGGGCGACGAAGTTGAGAATCATCTCCCGGCTGACCGGGGCGATGCGGGCCAGTCGGGACGCGGTTATCGCAGCGGCGATTCCGTACTCCTTGGTCAGCCCGTTTCCTCCGAGGGACTGCACCGCCTGGTCGACCGCACGCACCGACGCCTCGCCTGCGGCGTACTTGGCCATATTGGCGGCCTCGGCAGCGCCCAAGTCGTCGCCGGTGTCGTAGAGCGTGGCCGCCTTCTGCATCATCAGTTTCGCCAGCTCGATCTCGATGTAGTTCTGCGCCAACGGATGCGCGATGCCCTGGTGCGCGCCGATCGGCGTCTTCCACACCTGCCGGGTCTTGACGTAGTCGGCAGCTTTGTTGATCGCGAAACGGCCCATGCCGACGGCGCTGGCTGCGCCCATGATCCGCTCGGGGTTCAGGCCGGCAAACAGCTGTGCGATCGCGGCGTCCTCGGAACCGACCAGCGCGTCGGCGGGCAGCCGCACCTCGTCGATGAACACCTGGAACTGGCTTTCCGGGCTGATGAGCTCCATGTCGATCTTGGTGAAGCCGAATCCCGGTGTGTCGGTGGGCACGATGAACAGCGCCGGGCGCAGGGATTCGGATCTCGCCGCTGAGTCCGATCCGACGGCGCGGCCGACGACCAGCACCGCCTGGGCCTGGTCGACCCCGGAGATGTAGACCTTCTGACCGGACAGGATCCAGTCGCTACCATCGCGGCGCGCGGTGGTGGTGATGCGGTGGGAGTTCGAGCCGGCGTCGGGCTCGGTGATCGCGAACGCCATGGTGATCGATCCGTCGGCGATTCCGGGTAGCCAACGCTTCTTCTGGTCGTCGGTGCCGAACTTGCTGATGATCGTGCCGTTGATGGCTGGAGAGACCACCATCATCAACAGGGCACAGCCGTTGGCGGACATCTCCTCCATGACCAACGACAACTCGTACATCCCCGCGCCGCCACCGCCGTACTCCTCGGGTAGGTTGACCCCGATGAAGCCGAGTTTGCTTGCCTCGCTCCACAACTCGTCGGTGTGCTGGCCGGAGCGCGCCTTCTCCAGATAGTAATCCTGCCCGTATTGGGCGGCCATCGCCGAGACGGCCTCGCGCAGCGCTTGCCGTTCGGGGCTTTCGATGAAGCTGGTCTCGGTCCTTGAGACGGTCACGGTTCTCCTTCTGTCGATCCGTCCACCGGGGCCGGGTCCTCCACCCGGGCCAGGACGGCACCCACGTCGACCTGCTGGCCGACGGCGATGTTGAGTTGGACCACCACGCCGTCAGAGGGCGCGGTGATGGTGTGTTCCATTTTCATCGCCTCCAGCCAGACCAGAGGCTGTCCCTCGGCGACGATATCGCCGAGGGAAGCGCCGAGGCGGATCACCGCGCCCGGCATCGGCGCCACCAGCGAGCCCTTCTCGACCACCGAGCCCGGCTCGGGGAATCGCGGCGCCCTGGTGAGTGTGACGGCGCCGAGCGGGGAGTCGATGCAGATCTGGTCACCGTAGCGGGCGACCGCGAATGCGGTCGCCACCCCGGCGTCGCCGGCCAGCACCACCTCGTCCGGCGAGGCCGACACCAGGGTCGTGCCAGGGTCGTCGGGCAACGTCACACCGTGGCGTGTGAACCGGTAGGCGATGCGATGCTCGTGTTCGGTGTCGTCGCGATAGGACTTGTGTTGGTCGCCCGACACCAGATTGCGCCAGCCGCTGGGGATCTGGGCCATCACGGTGGCCGTCGCCCGGTTGTGTGCGGCCTCGGCCAGTGCAGCGGCCACCGCCGACAGACGAACGGCCCGGGCGTCGGCCAGAGGGCGGGCCAGCTGCGTCAACCCGTGGGTGTCGAAGAACGCCGTGTCGGTTGCGCCGTCGAGGAAGGCCCGGTGCCGAAGCACGTTTACCAACAGGTCCCGGTTCGTCGGCAGGCCGTGCAGCCGGGTTCGGGCCAGGCCGTCGGCGAGCACCTGCGCCGCCCGCTGACGGGTAGGGGCGTAGGAGATGACCTTGGCGAGCATCGGGTCGTAGTGAATCGACACCGTCGACGAGTCGACGATGCCGGAGTCCACTCTGATTCCGGTCCGCGTCAGCATGCCGAATTCTGTTGCCGCGTTGGGCACATCGAATCGTTGTACCCGGCCGGCCTGCGGCTGCCAGTGCCGTGTCGGGTCTTCGGCGTAGATGCGGGCTTCGACGGAATGGCCTCGTGTGGTGGGCGGCCGCCCCTCCAGCCGCTCGCCGTCGGCCACCGCAAGCTGCAGTTCCACCAGGTCAAGACCCGTGGTGAGCTCGGTGACGGGGTGTTCGACCTGCAGGCGGGTGTTCATCTCCAGGAAGTAGAACTCACCCTCCCGGCCAGGCGAGGCGTCGGCCAGGAACTCCACCGTGCCCGCTCCGGCGTATCCGATCGCATCGGCAGCCGACCGAGCGGCCTGGAAAAGCCGTTCCCGCATCCCCGCGACGCGCTCGACCAGGGGAGAGGGCGCCTCCTCGATGATCTTCTGGTGTCGCCGCTGGATGGAGCACTCCCGCTCGCCGACCGCCCACACGGTGCCGTGCTGGTCGGCCACCACCTGGACCTCGACGTGGTGACCGGTGGGCAGATAGCGCTCGCAGAACACCGTTGGATCTCCGAACGCCGACTGTGCTTCGCGTTGTGCGGCTTCGACGTGACCGGACAGATCCGCGAGGTGCTCTACCACCCGCATGCCGCGTCCGCCCCCGCCGGCGGAGGCCTTGACAAGGACCGGTAGCTGGGCGGCATCGACGGTGTCCGGGTCGAGTTCTTCGAGCACTGGAACCCCAGCCGCCGCCATCATCTTCTTGGCCTCGATCTTGGAGCCCATCGCCTGCACGGCGGCCACGGGTGGGCCGACCCAGAGCAGCCCCGCGTCGATCACCGCCGACGCGAAGTCGGCGTTCTCGGAGAGGAAACCGTAGCCGGGGTGAATGGCGTGGGCACCGGCCGAACGGGCCGCGGTGATCAGCTGTGCCGCGTCAAGGTAGGCGTCGATGCCGTCGAGGCGCACACGTGCATCGGCCTCGGCGACATGGGGTGACTCGGCGTCAGGGTCGGTGTAGACGGCGACAGTGGCGATGCCCAGCCGGCGGCACGTCGCGAATACCCGGCGGGCGATCTCACCGCGGTTGGCAACCAGGACTCGTGTGATCACGGCCGCTCCCTTTGGTCCCCTGGGGTCCCCGCGTAGATGCTCATGGCGTCACATCCGGAAGACGCCGAAGTTCGACGTCCCCTCGATCGGGCCGTTGGCGATGGCGGACAGGCACATGCCCAGGACGGTGCGAGTGTCACGGGGGTCGATCACGCCGTCGTCGTAGAGGCGCCCGGACAGGAACATGGGCAGCGACTCGGCTTCGATCTGTGCCTCGACGGCCGCGCGCAACCCGGCGTCGGCCTCCTCGTCGAAGGCCTGTCCGCGTGCTGCCGCCGCGGCCCGGCTCACGATCGACAGCACGCCGGCAAGCTGGGCGCCGCCCATCACCGCGGATTTGGCACTGGGCCAGGCGAACAGGAACCGGGGGTCGAACGCGCGTCCGCACATGCCGTAGTGGCCCGCGCCGTAGGAAGCGCCGATCAGAAGTGAGATGTGCGGAACCGACGAGTTGGACACGGCGTTGATCATCATCGCGCCGTGCTTGATCATGCCGCCCTCCTCGTAGTCCTTGCCGACCATGTACCCGGTCGTGTTGTGCAGGAACAACAACGGTGTGTCGGCGCGGTTGGCGAGCTGGATGAACTGGGTCGCCTTCTGGGACTCCTCGGAGAACAGCACACCACGGGCGTTGGCCAGAACGCCCAGCGGATAGCCGTGCAACGTGGCCCACCCGGTCACCAGGGACGCGCCGTACATCGGTTTGAATTCGTCGAAGTCGGAGCCGTCGACGATACGGGCGATCACCTCGCGTGGGTCGAACGGGATGCGCAGGTCGCCCGGCACGATGCCGAGCAGTCCGTCCGGGTCGGCCAGCGGCTCGACGACCGGACGGGGCTTCGGGCCTTGTTTGACCCAGTTGAGCCGGGCGACGATACGCCGTCCGATGCGGATCGCGTCCGTTTCGTCGACGGCGAAGTAGTCGGCCAAACCCGAGACACGGGCATGCATTTCGGCTCCGCCGAGCGATTCGTCGTCGGACTCCTCGCCGGTGGCCATCTTCACCAGCGGTGGGCCGGCCAGGAAGACCTTGGAGCGTTCCTCGATCATCACGACGTGGTCGGACATGCCCGGGATGTAGGCGCCCCCTGCGGTGGAGTTGCCGAACACCAGCGCGATCGTGGGAATCCCCGCTGCCGAGAGTCGGGTCAGGTCGCGGAACATCTGTCCGCCCGGGATGAAGATCTCCTTCTGGGTGGGCAGGTCGGCGCCGCCGGACTCCACCAGCGAAATGACGGGCAGCCGGTTCTCGAAGGCGATCTGGTTGGCGCGCAGGATCTTCTTCAGCGTCCACGGATTGCTCGTTCCGCCCTTGACGGTCGGGTCGTTGGCGACCAACAGGCATTCGACGCCCTCGACCACGCCGATCCCGGTGACCAGGCTCGCCCCGACCTGGAAGTCGCTGCCGTATCCGGCCAGCGGGCACAGTTCCAGAAACGCAGAGTCAGGGTCGACCAGCAGCTCGATGCGTTCCCGTGCGGTCAGCTTGCCACGGGCGTGGTGCCTTTCGACGTACTTGGGGCCGCCACCGGCCAGGGCTTTGGCCAGTTCTCCGTCGAGTTCGGTGAGTTTGGCGGCCATTGTCTCGGCGGCCTCGGTGAAGGCCGGCGAGGCCTGGTCGACCGTGCTGTGTAGCTGTGTCACCGGCGATCCGCTCCGCCACTCGCTGACGTCATCGGCGGTCAGCTCCGCTTCTCGCCCGCGTCATGACTGATATCCCAACGTTTTTGCGGCCAGGCCGGTGAGGATCTCGGTGGTACCCCCACCGATACCGAGGATCCTCATGTCCCGGTATTGGCGTTCGACCTCAGCCTCGGCCATGTAGCCCATCCCCCCGAACAACTGTACGGCCTGGTGCGCCACCCATTCCCCGGCCTCGACCGCGGTGTTCTTGGCGAAACACACCGCTGCGACGAGGTTCTCGCCGGTGCCCGCACCGTCCCCGGTGGCCAGCTGACGCTCGACCACATGGCGTGCGTAAACCCGCGCCACATCGGTGCGGCGGGCCATCTCGGTCAGGGTGTTCTGCACGGCCTGACGGGAGATCAGCGGGCGGCCGAACGTTTCCCGGTCGCGGCACCACTGGACGCTCAGGTCCAGGCAGCGCTGGGCGCTCGAATACGCCTGGGCGGCAAGTCCGACCCGCTCGGCGACGAACGCCTGCGCGATCTGGGTGAAGCCGGTGTTCTCGGCACCGACCAGGTTGGCGGCCGGGACCCGGACATCGGTGTAGGACAGTTCGGCGGTGTCCGAGGAACGCCAGCCCATCTTGTCCAGGCGCCGGGTGACCTCGAACCCGGGGGTGCCCTTCTCGACCACCAACAGCGAAACCCCGGTGGCGCCGGGCCCGCCGGTGCGCACCGCGGTGACGACGTAGTCGGCCCGGACTCCGGAGGTGATATAGGTCTTGGCGCCGTTGACGATGTAGTGGTCACCGTCTCGGGTCGCCGTCGTCCGCAGGTGTCCCACATCGGAGCCGCCGCCGGGCTCCGTGATCGCCAGTGCGCCGATCAGCTCGCCGGCCAGCGTGGGGCGCACAAACCGCTCGATCAGCCCGGCATCACCGGAAGCCGCCATGTGCGGCACCGCGATCCCGCAGGTGAACAGCGATGCGAAGACCCCGCCCGGGGTACCCGCTTCGTGCAGTTCTTCGCAGACGATCATCGAATCGGCGCCGTCCCCACCACCGCCACCGACCGATTCGGGAAGCTCGACCCCGAGCAGTCCGGCCGCTGCGGCCCGCCGCGACAGATCGCGGGGGAGTTCGCCGGCGTGCTCCCACTCGTCGACGTGCGGCACGATCTCGCGCTCGGCGAAGCTGCGCACCGTGTTGCGCAGCTGCCGGCGCTCCGGGGTGGTCCAGATGCTCACGGGATGATCGCCTCCGGGATGTCGACGTAGCGGCTGCGCAGCCATTCGCCCAGCCCCTTGCCCTGAGGATCGAACCGGGCCTGATAGGCAACGCCCTGCCCGAGGATTGCATCGATGACGAAGTTGACCGCCCGCAGTTGCGGCAGCAGATGGCGGGAGATCTCCAGGTTCCTCGTCTCGGGCAGGAGCTCGCGGAGGGCCTCGACGGTCAGCGCGTGCGCCAGCCAGCGCCACTGCTCGTCGGTACGCACCCACACGCCGATGTTGGCGGCACCGCCCTTGTCCCCGCTGCGCGCACCGGCGATAGTGCCCAGCGGCAGGTGCCGGGTCGGCCCGGCGGCGAGCGGCTCGGGCAGCCCGGGCGTGTCCACGTCGGCAAGTTCCCGGGTGCGGTCGGCGGCGGCCACCGTCACCCGGGTGCCATCGGCCCGCACCGCGACGTGGGCCACCTCGCCGGCCGCAACGTAGCCGGCGGTGAACACGCCGTAGACCTGCGCGTCACCGGGCGGTGCGGTCGACGTGAAACCCGGATAGCTCGCCAGCGCGAGTTCCACTGCTGCCGAGGAGAACCGGCGCCCGACCTTGCCGGGGTCCGGATCGCGTACCACGCAGCTCAACAGGGCGCTGGCGGCTTCCTCGGTGCCGGCGTCGGTGTGATCGGTGCGTGCCAGCGTCCACTGAAGCTCGGCGGGTGTAACCGTCAGCGCCGCCTCCAGCTGCCGGCGCACCAGAGCGGCCTTGGCTTCGATGTCCAGACCGGTGAGCACGAACGTCACCGAGTTGCGGAATCCGCCGATGCTGTTGAGCGAAACCTTCAACGACGGCGGCGGTGGCTCTCCCCGCACCCCGCTGATGCGGACCCGGTCCGGGCCGTCGTCGGTCAACGTGACCGTGTCGAAGCGGGCCGTGACATCCGGGTTGGCGTAGCGGGCACCACCGATCTCGTAGAGCAGCTGTGCGGTGACGGTGCCGGTGCTGACCTGGCCGCCGGTGCCGGGATGTTTGGTGATCACCGCCGAGCCGTCGGCATGGATCTCGGCCAGCGGAAAACCCGGGTAGCCCAGGTCGGGGATCTCGGTGAAGAACGCATAGTTGCCGCCCGTGGCCTGCGCACCGCATTCGATGACGTGGCCGGCGGCCACCGCGCCGGCCAGCCGGTCGTAGTCGTCGTGGGCCCAGCCGAAGTGCGCGGCTGCGGGGCCCACCACCACCGACGCGTCGGTCACCCGGCCGGTGACCACGACGTCAGCACCGGACTGCAGGCATTCGACGATGCCCCATGCACCCAGGTAGGCGTTGGCGGTGAGCGGGGAGCCCGGCTTCGACGTCGCCGCAGCGGCTCCGGAGCTGGATGTCGCCGGCCCAGCGGCTCCGGAGCTGGATGTCGCCGGCCCAGCGGCTCCGGAGCTGGATGTCGCCGGCCCAGCGGCTCCGAGCCCCAGCTCGGCAGCCCGCGGGAGCAGGTCGTCGCCCTCGACGTGGGCCACCTTGGCCGGGATTCCGAGCCGTTCGGCGAGTGCGCGCACCGCCTCGGCCAGCCCCGCCGGGTTGAGCCCGCCGGCGTTGGCCACGATGCGCACGCCGCGGTCGTGTGCGGTGCCCAGGCATTCCTCGAGCTGGGTGAGGAAGGTCTTGGCATAGCCCCGGTCGGGGTTCTTCATCTTGTCCCGGCCCAGGATGAGCATGGTCAGTTCGGCCAGATAGTCGCCGGTCAGGTAGTCGAGCCGGCCCCCGGTGAGCATCTCGCGCATCGCGGCGAGGCGGTCGCCGTAGAAGCCCGAACAATTGCCGATCCGGACCGGATCTGCCACGCGCCTTCTCCCGTCGAACCCGCTGACCAACCAACCGGTAGGTTAACTGTTCCCATGGGGCGTGTGTCAATGATTCCGGCCAAGACCGGGCCAACAGACTCGGTGCTTTTTGAGTAGTCACCGCTGTCCGGCTATCCTGGGAGCAATCGTCGGCGCCGGTCGTCCGCGCGACAGCACTCACAAGGAGATTTCTCGATCATGGCTGTGCCCAAGCGCAGGATGTCGCGCTCGAACACCCGTAGTCGGCGTGCGCAGTGGAAGGCCACCCGCACCGAACTCGTCGGCGTGTCGGTTGGTGGTCGTCAACACAAGGTTCCGCGCCGTCTGCTGAAGGCCGCCCGGCTCGGCCTGATCGATCTCGACAAGCGCTGACGAGCTTCGATCGTTACGAATTGCCTGCTAGCGCGGCGCGTCTCTCAGCCCAATCTCAGGCGATGGGTTGACACTAGTGCCCGTGCGAATTCTTGTCGTCGATGACGATCGTGCAGTGCGTGAGTCGTTGCGCCGATCCCTGTCCTTCAACGGGTACTCGGTAGATCTGGCTCAAGACGGCGTCGAGGCGCTCGACGCGATTGCCAACGATCGGCCCGATGCATTGGTGCTCGACGTGATGATGCCCCGGTTGGACGGTTTGGAGGTATGCCGCCAGCTCCGCAGCACCGGTGACGACCTGCCGATCCTGGTACTCACCGCGCGTGACTCGGTTTCCGAGCGCGTCGCCGGCCTGGACGCGGGCGCCGACGACTACCTGCCCAAGCCGTTTGCCCTGGAGGAGCTGCTGGCCCGGATGCGGGCGCTGTTGCGCCGCACCACTCCCGACGAGTCATCCGACACGGCGATGATGACGTTCTCCGATCTCACGCTCGACCCGGTGACCCGCGAGGTGCACCGTGGCCAGCGTGCGATCAGCCTGACCCGTACCGAGTTCGCATTGCTGGAGATGCTCATCGCGAACCCGCGTCGGGTGCTGACTCGAAGCCGCATCCTCGAAGAGGTGTGGGGTTTTGACTTCCCGACCTCGGGCAATGCGCTGGAGGTATACGTCGGCTACCTACGTCGCAAGACCGAAGCGGAAGGAGAACCGCGGCTGATCCACACCGTGCGCGGCGTGGGTTACGTGCTGCGTGAGACACCGCCCTGATGTCACTGCTAAGGCGGCGCGCGCGGTCGGTGCGGGCGCCCGAACAGGCCACCACATCGCTGTCCCTGCGATGGCGGGTGATGTTGTTGGCCATGTCGATGGTGGCGATGGTTGTGGTGCTGATGGCCGTCGCGGTCTACGCCGTCGTATCGGCTGCGCTCTACACCGACATCGACAACCAGCTGCAGAGCCGCGCACAGCTGCTGATCGCCAGCGGATCGCTGGCGGCAGACCCGGGCAAGGCGATCGAGGGCACCGCGTATTCCGACGTCAACGCGATGCTCGTCAACCCGGGGCGGTCCATCTACACCGCCAACCAGCAGGGCCAGACACTGCCGATCGGTCAACCCGAGAAGGCGGTCATCCGCGGCGAACTGTTCATGTCCCGTCGGACGGTGGCCAACCAGCGGGTGTTGGCGGTTCACCTGCCCAACGGGAGTTCGCTGCTGATCTCGAAGAGCCTGGCCCCCACCAATGCCGTAATGACCAAGCTGAAATGGGTGCTGCTGGCGGTTGGCGGTATCGGCGTGGTCATCGCCGCGATCGCGGGTGGAATGGTGGCCAAGACTGGGCTGAGACCGGTGGCGCGGCTTACCGAAGCCGCCGAACGGGTGGCTCGAACCGACGACCTGCGGCCCATCCCGGTCTTCGGCAGCGACGAGCTGGCGCGGCTGACCGAAACGTTCAACATGATGCTTCGGGCGCTGGCGGAGTCCCGGGAGCGGCAAGCCCGCTTGGTGACCGACGCGGGGCACGAACTGAGGACTCCGTTGACATCCCTGCGCACCAACGTCGAGCTGCTGATGGCATCGATGGTTCCGGGCGCACCCCGTCTGCCCGACAACGAGATGGCCGAGCTGCGCGCCGACGTCATCGCTCAGATCGAGGAATTGTCCACTCTGGTGGGTGATTTGGTGGACCTGACTCGTGACGACGCGGGCGGTGTGGTGGAGGAGCCGGTCGACATGTCGGAGGTCATCGACCGTAGTCTGGAGCGGGTTCGTAGGCGGCGCAACGACATCGAGTTCGACATCGACACCATCGGCTGGCAGGTGTTCGGGGACATGGCGGGCCTGTCCCGGGCGGTGCTCAATCTCTTGGACAACGCGGCGAAGTGGAGTCCGTCCGGTGGGCACGTCGTGCTGCGGCTGCGACAGGTTGACGCTGCGCACGCCGAATTGGTGGTGTCGGACTACGGGCCCGGAATCGCACCCCAAGAGCGGGGTCTGGTGTTCGAGCGGTTCTACCGGTCCACATCGGCGCGGGCCATGCCCGGCTCGGGTCTCGGATTGGCGATCGTCAAGCAGGTTGTTCTCAAACACGGCGGAATGATCCGCATCGGCGACACCGTCCCCGGCGGTAAGCCGCCCGGAACGTCGTTCTTCGTGCTGCTGCCGGGCCGCCCTATCCCGTCGACGGCGACACATTCGTCTGCCGATAGCGAAATAACTCGCGAGATCCCGAAAGCGAATGGCGTCGCCGGAATCTCCGAGGAAAAACCATCAGTTGCACCGAGTGTTGTCTCAGTCGATTCTCAGTCGTAAAGGGCAAGCTGGGGTCAACAGTTTTCGTGCGTCTCCACAAGAGAAAGTAGTGACCTAGCGAAATGACCGACCACCCGAGGTACTCGCCCCCGCCGCAGTCTGGCCACTCGACGCCGAATCAACATGGGGCACCGGGCTATCCGCAGGCACGCCAGGCCGGTTACCAGGATCCCTACGACTGGCGGTACGCGACTCAGCAGCAACAGCAGCAGTACCGGCAGTCCTACGATCCGTACCGCGGTGTGCGCCCGGGTAATCCGGTCCCCACCCCGGCCGGACCTGCTTCTGGGCCTTCTACGCCCCCGCGGGGGCGTTCTCGCGCGGCGGGGTTGACCGTGGGTGCGCTCGCCATCGCCGCGGTATCCGCCGGTGTGGGCGGCTCCGTGGTGCTGGTGGCCCACCCGGACCGGCAGCCGGTCACCACAGTCGCCGCGCCCTCCCCGGGCCGGCCCAGTAACGTGCCGGCGGCGAACCTGCCCGCCGGATCGGTCGAGCAGGTCGCCGCGAAGGTGGTGCCCAGCGTCGTGAAGCTTGAGACGGAATTCGGTCGGCAGTCCGAGGAGGGCTCGGGCATCATCCTGTCGTCCGACGGCCTGATTCTGACCAACAACCACGTCGTGGCCGCGGCCAACGGCGAGGGAGGTCCCGTTGCGCCCGCTATGCCCGGCAACCCGCTGGTTCCGGACGTGCCCGGTGCGTCGGGCGGCATGACGGCCGGCGGTGCGCCGACGACGACGGTGACCCTCGCCGATGGGCGCACCGCGCCGTTCATCGTTGTCGGCACCGACCCGGCCAGCGATATCGCCGTCGTCCGTGCGCAGGGTCTGTCCGGCCTGACGCCGATCACCCTGGGCTCGTCGGCCAACCTGCGAGTCGGGCAGGATGTGGTGGCCATCGGCTCGCCGCTCGGCCTGGAAGGCACCGTCACCACGGGTATCGTCAGCGCACTGAACCGCCCGGTGGCGGCCAGCGGCGACGCCAACAACCAGAACACCGTTCTCGACGCCATCCAGACGGACGCCGCGATCAACCCCGGGAACTCCGGCGGTGCACTGGTCAATATGAACGGCGAGCTGGTCGGCGTGAACTCGGCGATCGCCACGATGGGCGGTAGCTCCCCGGAGTCGCAGAGCGGCTCGATAGGGCTGGGCTTCGCCATCCCCGTGGGCCAGGCCAAGCGCATCGCCGACGAACTGATCAGCACCGGAACGGCCACTCATGCCGCACTCGGAGTGCAGGTCAGCAATGACGCGACCGCTCACGGTGCCAAGATCGTCGAGGTCACCGAGGGTGGCGCCGCCTCCAGCGCAGGCTTGCCCAGCGGTGTGGTCGTCACCAAGGTCAACGATCGTGTCATCGGCAGCGCCGACGCGCTGGTGGCTGCCGTCCGGTCGCGGGCGCCCGGCGACAAGATCACCCTGACCTACACCGATCAGTCCGGTTCCAGCCAGTCTGTGCAGGTGACGTTGGGTAAGGCTGCCCAGTGATCCGGGTTGTGAGTGAACATCCCATGACACTGGCTGGTGGGGCTGCACCGGTGTCTGTGTCCGCATATACGGTGGCATCCATGGAACAGCCAGGTGAGCTGGTGGGGCGCGCGCTCGTCGTTGTCGTGGACGACCGCACGGCCCACGGCGATGAGGAGGACCACAGCGGACCGCTGGTCACTGAACTACTCGCTGAGGCGGGGTTCGTCGTGGACGGCGTCGTGGTGGTGTCGGCCGACGAGATCGAGATACGCAACGCGCTCAACACCGCCGTCATCGGGGGAGTGGATCTCGTCGTCTCGGTGGGCGGTACCGGTGTCACGCCGCGGGATGTCACCCCGGAGGCCACCCTGGACATCCTCGATCGTGAGCTCCTCGGCATCGCCGAGGCGCTGCGTGCGTCGGGCCTGTCGGCAGGGATCGCCGACGCCGGCCTGTCGCGTGGATTGGCGGGCATCTCCGGCAGCACGTTGGTGGTCAACATCGCCGGCTCGCGCTACGCGGTCCGGGACGGGATGGCGACGCTGAACCCGCTGGCCGCTCACGTCATCGGCCAACTGTCCAGCCTGGAGATCTGAGGCTGCGCGCTATCGCGGTGGAGTTGGTTGTGGGATGACCCCGTTTCTTGAGAATGTCTCGGAACTGTCTGTGGCCGCAGTGTTACGGGTCTGTGAACTGCGCAAATATCAAGATTGTGATCTTTGCCACAATTCAGGGTGGTTGTGATGGGTACAGGGCCTCACGACAGCGGCGCAGTTAACAAGATCTTCGGTGCGGAACTCCCGCAGGAGTCGTCTGACGAGCGGGACGCGGATGCCGATCGCACTGCCGAGGACCGCGACCGATGGCTGCGGGATAACGTTCCGCCGCACCACCATTGACGATCTGGTCGCGCTGATCACGGACGGCGATGCGAACCCGCACCTCATGAGGCGGAGGATCGCGCTCTCGCAAAGCTGATCTGCTCGGCTACAACCATGCCCGGGCATGCCGGGGTCTCAGGGGCCGAGATTCAGTCCTCAGCAAACTTTCTCTCGCAACTACCCGCCGAACTCGCTGTGTACGTACGCGTTGCCGCCGGGATGCCATCCCGTTATGTTCCTCGTGTCAACGATGAGCAGAGCGTAAGAGCAGGCTGTGAGGACTCTCATTTGATCTGCCCTAAACGCCGTGTGCGGTGTCAGTGAGATGGCGACCCCAAGCACGAACCACAAATCGGTGATCGCTGGGATTGCCGTCGACACAGCTAGGGAGAACATGAAGGTTATCGGTCGGGTACTGGTGGCGATGATCGCCGCGGTCGCGGCGTTGTTCGTCGGGACGGGTACCTCGCATGCAGGTTTGGACAACGAGCTGAGTCTGGTGGACGGCGGTGGCCGCACCATGACGATTCAGCAGTGGGACACCTACCTCAACGGTGTGTTCCCGCTGGACCGTAACCGGCTGACTCGTGAGTGGTTCCACTCCGGCAAGGCCGTCTACAGCGTGGTCGGTCCGGGTGCCGACGACTTCGCCGGAACGTTGGAGCTGGGCTATCAGGTCGGCTTCCCCTGGTCGCTGGGTGTGGGCATCAACTTCAGCTACACCACTCCGAACATCCTGCTCGACGACGCTGACATCTCCCCGACGGGCTTCAACCCGCTGGGCTCGGTCATCACCCCGAACCTGTTCCCGGGTGTGTCGATCAGCGCCGATTTGGGCAACGGCCCCGGTATCCAGGAAGTCGCCACCTTCTCGGTGGACGTCGAGGGCCCCGACGGCTCGGTGGCGGTGGCCAACGCCCACGGCACCGTGACCGGTGCGGCCGGCGGTGTGCTGCTGCGCCCGTTCGCCCGGCTGATCTCCAAGGCCGGCGACAGCGTCACCACCTACGGTGACCCCTGGAACATGAACTGACACTGCTCAGCGCGTCAACAAAACGGCCCCCGGAAATCCGGGGGCCGTTTTGTGCGAGTCGTCATTCGGTCTCGGGGTGGGGGCGCGGATCGGTACCGGTCACGCGCGTGCGCGGGCCACTCGACTCGGCAAGCAGGTCACGGATTTCGGTCAGCATGGTTTGTCCGCCGCCGATTCCGATCCGCAGGATGCCGTGGCTGGTGTCGCTGCCGGCGCCGATGCGGTTGATCAGTGGCTGGATGATGCTGTCGGTGAACTTGGTGACCAGCGCGGTGAACGCGGTGCCGATGACCACCGCGACCGCCAGGTCGACGATGTTGCCGCGGGAGAGAAACTCCTTGAACCCCTTCAACACGAGGCCGCCCCTTCCGTTGGGTCCGTCGGGGAGATATCGAACGCTAGTACGGCAGGGCGTCATCTCAGCAAGCCTGTGAGCTTGGCGAATGGATCACGTGTGGATGTCGACGGCAAGGAGTCATTGATGGGAGTCCGGTCCTACCCGGTGCGTACCTCGGCGACAGCGGCAATTCTGTTCGCCGCCCTCTTCGCGGCCGCCGCGGGCACCGCCGAGGCGACGCCGAGCCCAACCCCGGCTCCCGGGCCAGCCGGTGCCTCGACTTCGGACGAACTCGCCGACATGGTGATGGCTGCCATCGCAGGTCAGCGGCCCGCTGCCCCGACGACCACGCCGGTGCCCGCGCCGCCCAACGGGTAGGACTGTTCGCGTCCCCGAGGGTGAAGGCGAAGTGGAGTCAGTGGATCGTGAGGGTGACCGTCTGCACCAGGGTTGCACCGGCGAGCGCGTTGGCGGCGGGGGCGGGCAGCGCGACCAGTACCACGCGGTCATTGCCGGCCCCGGCGGTCTTCTGTTTGGCCGATACCAGGACCACGATGGCGGCGCTGGCGATGACCTGCGGATGGGGGTCGGCGGCTGCGGACGTCGCGCCGAGGACGTCGACGACATCGCCGGGACGGATCAGATCCAGTACCGCAGCGTCGGTCAGGTGCAGCGGAACGATGCGCGCGTCGGGACCCGTGGTCAGGCCGGCCAGCCGCGATCCGAGTACGCGAACATCGGTCAGTACTTCCCCGCGTCGGGTGGGCCCGGCCAATGTCGCACCGACCACGCTTTCGAGGTTGTCTTGGCTTCCCTCGGGCAGCGTTGCCGCAGAGCGTCTTTCGAGCCGCACATCGTCGGGGGTCAACGTCACGCCCGGGCTGAGATCGTGCGCGGCGATGACCGCCTCGCCCTGTTCGTCGGTGGGATCAGGCCGGAACGCCGCGAGAGCGGCGAGTATCACCAGGGCGCCGGCCGCGACACGCCGTGCCAGTACCGTTCGAGTGAAGTCCGGACGCAACAGCCGTGAAATACGGCTCGGCAGAGACGGATTGAGCGACTGGCCCATGCCGCAACGGTAGATCCCCGGAGCCGAACGGGCTTTCGGGGCGACGTCCTGCCTGTTGATAACTGCTGGGCGGGACCGCGGTGGGCCGGGGGTGGCCCGGGCGGCTAGCTGGAGGTGGCCGCAGCCGGAGCAGAGGTGCTCGAGCTCGACGAGCTCGACGACGAGGAGTCACCCGAACCCGACGACTTCTCGGAACCCGACGACTTCTCGGAACCCGACGACTTCTCGGAACCCGACGACTTCTCGGAACTCGATGACCCGGACGACTCCGACTTGCTGGAGTCGCTGGCCGAAGTCTTCGCCGACTCCCGGCTGTCGGTGCGGTAGAAGCCGCTGCCCTTGAAGACCACGCCGACCGAGTTGAAGAGCTTGCGCAGCCGACCGGAGCACTGGGGGCAGGTGGTCAGCGTGTCGTCAGTAAACGCCTGCACCGCATCGAAACGGTTGTCGCACTCGGTGCACGCGTAGCTGTAGGTCGGCACATCAACCTCCGGGAAATTTTTGCCTGTTAGCACTCTACCGTGCCAAGTGCTAGAACCGCTATGTGGCGCGTATCATTCCCCATACGCGGTGACCGGGGGGAGATCCGTGGCGAAATGCCGCAAATGCGAGCCGAGGGGGAGTGGCGCGATGCATCGTAAGCGCGTGATTTCACTCTGGGGCGCCGAGCGCGATCAGACCCCGGCCGGGTGTCAGAGCGTGCGTCATCCGCACGTCGTGGGGTTCGCTGGGCAGCTCGTCGACGACCTCGCTGTCCCGGACGACCGCCACCAACCGGCTGGAGGTGGCGCGCATCGGCAGGGAGCGGTCGTAGAACCCGCCTCCGCGTCCGAGTCGCACACCCCTGCGGTCGACGGCCAGCGCGGGCACCAGAACGACAGTCGCTTCTGCGAGCGCCGTGGGCGGGAGCCTCGGCCCGTCGGGCTCGCGCAGGCCGAACCGTCCGGCAACGAGTCGTCCGGGTGTGTATTCGGCCCACAGCAGGGGAAGCGGTTCGCCGTCGGCGCCGGTACGTGTGACCGGCAACAACACTCGGCCGCACAATTCGCGCAGGCGGTCCACCAGGGCCGGCGAGCCCGGCTCGGATGCGACCGGCATATACGCGCAGACGGTGTCCCCGGGGTTCACGACATCATCGAGATGGCTGCACAACGCCCGGGTTTCGGCATCGCGCTGGGCATCGGTAACAGCACGTCGTGCGGCCAGCAAGGCGTCTCTGCGTTGGGCTTTGGTACCGGCGAGCACGACGTCCACCATGTCAGCGAGCGCGGGGATAGCGCCAGAGTGAAGGACCATCATGTTGCAGTTAGGGTGTGAACGATGACGACGCCACAGGTCCCGATTCCGCGGACCGCGATCGTGCCGGCGGCGGGCTTGGGGACGCGGTTCTTGCCGGTGACGAAGACGGTGCCGAAGGAACTTCTGCCGGTGGTCGACACTCCCGGCATCGAGCTGGTGGCCGAGGAGGCTGCCATGGCCGGCGCCGAACGGTTGGTGATCGTCACCTCCGCGGGTAAGGACAGCGTGGTCGCCCACTTCGTCGAAGATCTGGTGCTGGAGGGAACGCTGGAAGCCCGGGGCAAGAAGGCGATCCTGGAGAAGGTGCGTCGCGCCCCGGCGCTGATCAAGGTCGAGTCTGTGGTGCAGGCCGAACCCCTGGGGCTCGGGCACGCGATCAGCTGCGTGGAACCGGTGCTCTCGCCCGACGAGGATGCGGTGTCGGTGCTGCTTCCCGACGACCTGGTGTTGCCGGCCGGTGTGCTGGTGACCATGGCCAAGGTGCGCGCCAAGCGGGGCGGCACGGTGCTGTGCGCCATCGAGGTCTCCCCGGAAGAGGTCAGTGCCTACGGCGTCTTCGACGTCGAGACCGTGCCCGATGCGGCCAATCCGAATGTGCTCAAGGTCAAGGGGATGGTGGAGAAGCCCAAGGCCGAGGACGCGCCGTCGTTGTTCGCCGCGGCCGGCCGCTACATCCTGGACCGGGCGATCTTCGATGCGCTGCGCCGGATCGATCGCGGGGTGGGCGGGGAGATCCAGCTCACCGATGCGGTCGAGTTGTTGATCAAGGAAGGCCATCCGGTCCATGTCGTGGTGCACCGGGGGTCTCGACACGACTTGGGAAATCCCGGCGGCTACCTGAAGGCTGCGGTTGACTTTGCCTTGGATCGTGACGACTATGGCCCGGACCTGCGGCAGTGGTTGGTGGAGCGACTAGGCCTGACCGAACACTAGGCTGCGGCGGGCCCGTGCTGACCTGGGCTCGAGGCAGAAAGGCGCGCTGGTGCGTTCGGTAGAGGAACAGCAGGCCAGGGTGGCGGCAGCCGCAGTGGCACCGAGACCGGTTCGGGTGGCGATCGCCGAGGCCCAAGGCCTGATGTGCGCCGAAGAAGTCATCACCGAGCACCCGCTGCCTGGTTTCGATCAAGCCGCGATCGACGGCTATGCCGTTCGCAGCGTCGACGTACTCGGGGTCGGTGGTGCCGACGACGAGGGCGACGACGCTGACGGCGGCGACATCAGTCTTCCGGTGATGGGCGTCATCGAGGCCGGTACCCGCACGCCGAGCCGGTTGCAGCCGAAGCAGGCGGCCCGGGTGCAGACCGGTGCGCCGATGCCCACCCTGGCCGACGCGGTGTTGCCGCTGAGGTGGACCGATGGCGGGCAGGCCCGGGTGCGGATCCTGCGGGGCGTGCGATCGGGGGCCTACGTGCGCCGCGCCGGCGACGACGTGCAGCCCGGTGACGTGGCGGTGCGGGCCGGAGCGATCATCGGTGCCGCGCAGGTCGGCCTGCTGGCAGCGGTGGGCCGGGACCGGGTTCTGGTTCATCCGCGGCCGCGGTTGACCGTGATGAGTGTCGGCGGGGAGCTGGTCGACGTCTCCAGGACCCCGGGCAATGGTCAGGTCTACGACGTGAATTCGTATGCCTTGGCGGCGGCCGCCCGGGACGCCGGTGCCGAGGTGAACCGCCTCGGGATCGTCAGCAGCGACCCGAAGGAACTGCGCGAGGTGGTGGAGGGCCAGCTCAACCGGGCCGAGTTGGTCGTCATCGCCGGCGCGGTGGGTGGTGCGGCCGCCGAGGCGGTGCGAACGGTGCTCTCCGAACTCGGCGACATGGAGGTCACCCGGATCGCCATGCACCCCGGCTCCGTCCAGGGCTTCGGGCAGCTCGGCCGGGAAGGCGTCCCGACGTTCCTGCTGCCGGCGAATCCCGTCAGCGCTCTGGTCGTGTTCGAGGTCATGGTGCGCCCGCTGATCCGGCTTTCGCTGGGTAAGCGCCAGCCGATGCGCCGCATCGTGCAGGCCCGTGCGCTGTCGCCGATCACCTCGGTTCCCGGGCGCAAGGGCTTCCTGCGCGGACAGTTGATGCGCGATCAGGACACCGGTGAGTATCTGGTGCAGGCGCTCGGCGGTGCGCCGGGTGCGTCCTCGCATCTGTTGGCGACGCTGGCCGAAGCGAACTGTCTGGTGATCGTGCCGAGCGAGGCTGAACAGATCCGCACCGGCGAGGTCGTCGATGTCGCCTTCCTGGCCCAGCGCGGCTGACATCTGCTGTGAACCTGTGGCGCAACGGCTCCGTGCATCCGGGGTGGCCAACCACGGTGGGCTCCCTGCGGGTGTCGGCCGGCGTGCTGCGGTTGCGCCCGATACGGATGCGCGATGGGGCCCAGTGGAGCCGCATCAGGCTGGCCGACCGCGGATACCTGGAGCCATGGGAACCCACGGTGGACGTGGATTGGAATGTGCGACATGCTGTTTCGGCCTGGCCGGCGGTGTGTGCGGGACTTCGTTCCGAGGCGCGCAAGGGTCGCATGCTGCCGTATGTGATCGAGCTCGACGGACGGTTCTGTGGTCAGCTGACGATCGGCAATGTGACCCACGGTGCGTTGCGGTCGGCGTGGATCGGCTACTGGGTGTCGCACGCGGTCACCGGTGCCGGGGTGGCTACCGGGGCGCTGGCGTTGGGACTGGACCACTGTTTTACAGCGGTGAAGCTGCACCGGGTCGAGGCCACGGTGCGTCCGGAGAACGCGGCCAGCCGCGCGGTGCTGGCGAAGGTCGGGTTTCGTGAAGAGGGACTGCTGAGACGCTATCTCGACGTCGACGGGGCGTGGCGCGACCACCTCCTGGTGGCGATGACGGTCGAGGAGATCGAGCGGTCGGTAGCCTCCCGGCTGGTCCAGCGGGGGCTGGCGCGCTGGTCCTGAGTGTCAAGAAAGTGTTACTGATGTGACTTTTGTGACTGTTGGTGCTTGTCAAGGGTGAATTACACGTGTGTAATTGAATCGGCGCGCCGTCCCGGGTTGCGCATGTCGCGGACCTAGCCTGGACGGGAAAGGAGCAGGCCACCATGCCAAGCATCCCCCAGTCATTGCTCTGGATCTCGCTCGTGGTGCTGTGGCTGTTCGTGTTGGTGCCGATGCTCGTCAGCAAGCGCGACACCGTCCGCCGAACCAGCGACGTTGCATTGGCCACCCGAGTGCTCAACAGCGGCCTGAAGTCGCGGCTGACCAAACGTGGCGGCCCGGCGGCCGGGCACCGGCACGACCCCGACTGGCAGCGGGGAGACGACGAGTTCGACGACCTCGACGAGGACGAGCAGGAGGTTTCTGCCCGCGCTCGTACCCGCACGGTGGCCGTCATCCCCGCCGCCGCGCAGGAGGAGCAGCCGGACTATCTCGACGTCGACGTGATCGACGAGGACTCCGGCGCTCTGCCGGTCGGCGGCAGCGCGACCCGCGCCGACGACGTCCAGCCCAGTCTCTTCGACGAGAGCTCCGAGCCGGAGACCGGCGAGGTGCCGGTCGATGTCGCCGGCCCGGACCACGACCTGGACGAGGCCGAGGCGGTCGCAGAGGGTGATGCCACCGACCAGTTCGAGGCCATCGCCGAGGACGAGCCACGGGAAGAAGACTCCGGTGACGGAGCCGACGAGCAGGCCGACGAGTACGAATACGTCGAGGACACGTCGGGTTTGGAGGCCGAGGAGGACCCGCCGACGGTGGCGGGGCCGAGTTCGGGCCGGCCCCGGCGCCTCGAGTCGACCACCGCTGCCGCAGTCAGTGCGCGCAAGTACCGGTTCCGCAAGAGGATGTTGATGGCCATGGCGTCGGTCATGATCGTCTCGGCTGTGCTGTCCTTCACGGTCAGCTCGGGTCTGTGGTGGATGTGCGGCGTAACGGCGGGTGTGACCGTGCTGTATCTGGCCTACCTGCGTCGGCAGACTCGGATCGAGGAGCAGGTCCGTCGGCGTCGCACGCAGCGGATGGCCCGTTCCCGGCTGGGCGTGGAGAACACCCACGATCACGAGTTCGACGTGGTTCCCTCACGCCTGCGCCGTCCCGGCGCCGCGGTCCTCGATATCGACGACGAAGACCCGATCTTCGAGCACCTCGACGAGGTTCCATTCGCGAGGCGCTTCGATCTGCCGCGGGCCGCCGGCCAGTAGGCTGCTGGTTTCTGCCGGCGGGCCGGGGACTGGTAGCCTGCTAGCGACCATGGGGCTATGGCGCAGTTGGTAGCGCGACTCGTTCGCATCGAGTAGGTCAGGGGTTCGATTCCCCTTAGCTCCACCACCCCAAGCTCGACCAGAAGGCCGCGGGTCACCCCCAGCATCGGCCCGCTCTACTGTTACCCGTGTTACCCGGCTGCTGACCCGCGTCGAGTACTGTGCACGACCCGGCGACTGCCGATCAAGGGTCGGGATTGAAAGCCCACGCCGGCATCAACACCGTTGAGGGAACACATGCTGAGCAGATGCACAGCAATTTGGTGACGTAGCCGCCGTCCTCCGGTAGCTTGCGCTGCATGCCCCTAGAGCTGGCCGCGTTCCTCCGGACGACGCTGCCGCTGGACCTCAGCGGGCTGGACGCCCTCGACGACGACCGCTACCACTCCATTTGGATGCCCGATCACCTCGTGAGCTTCTGGCCGGACTCGATCTGGACGCCCGAGTTCACCGACCTGGCCGAGGTGTCGCAGTCGCCGCACCGCTACCTGGACGCTCTCACCCTCGCCGGCGCCGTCGCTGCTTGCACGGCACGCACCCGGCTCGCCACGAGCGTCCTCGACACGGTCCGCCGCCACCCGGTGATGCTGGCCCAGTCAGCACTCACCCTGAGCCACCTCTCGGGTGGCCGGTTCATCCTGGGATTGGGTGCCGGCGAGCGGGAGAACCTGGCTCCCTATGGCTTTGACGACCGAGGCACGGTGAGCCGATTCGCCGAGGCTGTCCGCCTGATTCGGCTGCTTTGGAGCACCGACGGACCGATCGCCTTCGACGGCGAGTTCTACACGCTGGAGCACGCCCGGCTCGACGCCGAGCTTCACCCCTCCGGCCCGCCACCGATCTGGATCGGGGCCAACGGCCCGCGCATGCTGCGACTCGTTGGTGAACTCGGCGACGGCTGGTGGCCGACGGGCAGCGCCGGGCCCGAGACCTACGCCGGCCAGCTGGCACGCATCCGCGAGGCAGCCGAACAGGCAGGACGCGACCCGCAGGCGATCACCCCGGCGAAGATGGTGATCTGCCTCATCGGCGAGCCCGACGAACTGAGCGTGATCCTGCAACGTCCCCTGGTGAAGTCGCTGGTGCTGCAACTGACGGCCGACGCGCTGAGATCCACCGGTCACCGCCATCCGATGGGGGAGCATTGGCGCGGGATCCAGGACATCGACCCGCGCGTGCTGACTCGCGACAGACTGCTCCGGCTCTTCGACGAGGTCGAGCCGGCCGCGATCCTCTCCGTTGTCCCTCATGGCACTCCGAAGCAGGTCGCCGAGCAGATCGCCGCCTTCGGCCAGGCGGGTGCCCGCGTCGTGTCGGTGCTCGACTACGGCGGAATGGCCGGGCAGGCCTACGCTGCCGAGTCGGCGCGCAAGGTGCGCGAGGTCGAGGACGCACTGCTGCAGCTCACGGGAAGCACGCCATGACAACCCTCGACGCGGACGTCCTCGTCGCCGAAGCGCAGCAAGCGACCGGGCTCACCGACTTCGGCGATGACACCCTGCCCGCGCGCGTGGCGCTCGTCGTCGACAGGCTGAACAGCGCCGAACTCGACGAGACAGGTTCGCAGGCAGCCACCCGTACGATCGGCGGACTGCTGACGAGCCGCCTGCACTTCCTCGCCGACCGCGCACGCCTGCCGCTCGCGGCAGAACGGATCACCGCCCCACTCTTCGCCACCGGCGAGCCGCGGTCGGGGACGACTCTGCTGCACGCCCTGCTCGCCGAGGACGAGGACTCGTGCGCATTGCGGTTCTGGGAGGTCATGTACCCCTCGCCGCCACCCGGCCCGGCCGATGTCGACGACCCGCGCCGGGTCCAAGCCGATGCCGACTGGCGCGAAATCCTCGACCGCATCCCGCCGTGGATCGTCAGCCACCCCTACAACGATCTGCTCGGTGACGGACTGCCCGAGTGTGAACGCACGTGGGCCTTCGACTTCCGCGCGATGAACCCGAGCGCCTGGTGGCGGGTCCCAGTGAAGATCCAGTCGATCCAGACGATCCCGGCCGACCATCACGCGCAGTACGCCCTGCACCGCATGACGCTGCAACACATCCAACACACCCGCCCGCCGAAGCGGTGGGTGCTGAAGGGATTCCACGGCCGTCGCCTTCGAGCGCTCTTCGACACCTACCCCGATGCCCGCATCGTCTGGGTACACCGCGACCCGGTGCAGGTGCTCGCGTCGCAGATCGTGGCCTTCGGCCAGATCAACGAGAGCCTCGCCGGGACGCTGGACTGGACTCAGTACGCCAAGGACACGATCGAGGGGTCGCGGGCCAACTTTCACGCCTACCTCACCGACCCGTTCGTGGACGACCCGCGCATCCATCACGTGCGCTACCGCGACTTCGTCGCCGACCCGGTCGCCACGATCGGCGGCTTCTACGACTTCGCCGGACTGCCCTTCACGACCGCAACCGAGAAGGCGATGCGTGACTACCTCGCCTCCAACCGCAGCGATCGGTACGGCAAGTTCACCTACTCCACCGACGTCCTGCCCGTGCCTGTGGAGCAGCTGCACGAGGAGTTCGCCGCCTACCGCAAGCGGTTCGGCATCGACATCGAGACGAGGCACTGATGGCCTTCGGTGACACCGAGGACGACGAGGCGCTGCGCGCGGCGTGGCACGAGTTCTGCGACCGTCTCAAGGCGGCCGGAGATGCCGCCTTCAAGGACACCTCTCCGGCGAATGCCCTGCAGCGCGCCGACGCCTTCCGCTACCTGACCCAGAACCTCGGGCAGGCCTACGACCTCGCGCTGGAGACCAAGGACAGCCGCTTTCCGATGATCCACCCGTTCTGTGGCCCGAGCCGCAAGCTCGGCGGCGACAACGCCGACTTCGTCTATCTGCAGGCTTGGATCGACGGTGCATCGACGTACAGAATCGCGGGCAACCGGGGCACGGCGCGTTTCATCAACTTCACCGTGCAGGGGCCGCGTCCCGACAAGGACGTGTACTACGGCGCCGATCACCCGAACCTGCATGAGCCCTTCGGCGATACCCCCGAGGCGAACATCACCGGGGACGACCTGGCGACCGAGCCCGATGGCAGCTTCGTCCTCTACGTCGGCGGTGCGCGGCGAGAACCGAACTGGCTGCCGACCACACCGGGTTCGCGAAAGCTCTTCATGCGGCAGGGCTTCGACTCCTGGGAGGAGCAATCGGCGCAGTTCAGCATCGGGCGCATCGACATGGATATGCCACGTCCCGTACCGACCCCGCAGGATCTCATCGCGTCGATGCAGTGGGCGGGCGACTTCCTCACCGGGGCGATGACGGACTGGCCGGACCGCGAACTGCAGATCGGCTCGCTGTTCGGCGAGCCCGAGCCCAACGTAGTTCCCGGCGCGCGTTTCTCGGGCGAGGCGGAGCAACGCGATGCGCGCCGCGGCCGGCTCATCGTCACCATGCCGTGGCGTCTCGCGTCGGACGAAGCGCTAGTCTTCGAGTTCGCCGACGACGGGCAGTTCTGGATGCTCACCAACATGGGCGCGTTCTGGAACAGCATGGACTACCTGTACCGGCCGGTGAGCTACACGCCGAGCAGATCGGCGATCGACTCCGACGGCCGCGTGCGACTGGTGGTGGCCCACGACGACCCCGGCGTGCACAACTGGATCGACACGCAACGTTTCAGCGAGGGCTACCTCACCATGCGCGTCATCGGAAGTCGGCAGCTCCCCGAGGTGACCACCAGGGTCGTCCCCCTCGCCGAGGTGGACACCGTTCTGCCGGCCGACACCCGGCGCGTGACGCCCGAGGAGCGGGCCGCCCAACTGCACGCACGCTTCAACGCCATCCGCCGGAGGTACAGGATCTGACATGGACCCGAAACTCGAGACGCTCGCTGCATCGGCCTTCGACAACGTCTATCACGTGGGCCACCTCGTCCCCGATCTCTTGGTCGCTATGCAGACGCTCGGCGACGCCATGCAGATCACGTGGGCGGCGCCATTCGAGATGCGTAGCGGCTTCGCCCGTCCCGACGGGTCTCCTGACGACCAGACCGTACGCATCGCGTTCTCCGCTTCCGGCCCGCCGTACCTGGAGCTGATCGAGGTCGTCGCCGTCGCTGACTCGATCTTCGCCGAACCGAAGCTCGGCGGCATGCACCACGTCGGCTGCTACGCGCAGCGCTGGCGCGACGACGTCGCACGACTGCAGGACCACGGCTGGGAGTTGGAGCGCACCGGTGCCGGCGTGGCGTTCCTGCGTGACCCCCGCAGCGGGCTTCGTGTAGAGGTGGTGAGCTTCAGGGGCCGCGACTTCCTCACCCAAGTGCTCAACGGTGAGATGGCGAGGACTTACCCTCTGAGGGAGCGCCCGTGACCGCAGTGGCACACACCTCGCACGGAGCACTGCGCGGGGACGCCAGTGGCGACATTGCCGTCTTTCGCGGTGTGCCGTATGCCGCGGCACCCACGGACGAGCGTCGTTGGCGTCCAACGCAACCCGCGCCGAGCTGGACAGGTCTGCGTGACGCGACCGCGTTCGGGGCGATCGCCCCGCAGGACATCTCGCCCGAGCGGCTGGCCAAGCGCGGCCTGACGATGAGCGAGGACTGCCTGACGCTCAACATCTGGACGCCCGCGGCCGACGACAACCGCCGGCCCGTGCTGGTCTTCCTGCACGGCGGTGGGCAGACTCAGGGGTACGGGTCGGCTCCGCTGATCGACGGTTCGCGCCTGGCCCGGCGTGGCGACGTCGTGGTGGTGACGATGAACTTCCGGCTCGGTGCGCTGGGTGCGCTCTATGCGCGTGACTGGCACGGGGCCGGCTCCACCAACCTGGCGTTGCGCGACCAGCGGCACGCGCTGCAATGGGTGCGCGAGCAGATCGGCGCTTTCGGCGGTGATCGTGGCGCCATCACCGTGGCCGGGCAGTCCTCCGGCGCCGTCACGATATCGGCCTTCCTCGCGGGAGGATGCGAACTCTTCGACCGCGCGATCCTGCAGAGCGGCGGGCTGGAGCGGGTCCGCTCCACGGCGGCCGCCGCGGATGTGGCCGAGCAGTTCATCGCGAACGGCGCCTTCACGCGCGCCGACGAACCGGGTGTCGAGGAGATCCTTGCCGCGCAGCGCGGCATCTACCCCGGATTCGTGCCGCCGCAGGGCCCTTTCCACCCCTGCATCGACGGCGACGTCATTGGTGAGCATCCGTTGGTGGTTGCGCGGACACGTGCGATGCCGGCGATCCCCGTCCTCGCCGGGACAACGCGCGACGAGTGGCGGATCTTTGACGCGCCCCTGGACGAGGACGTCTTCACCGAGCAGTACGTGCGGGAGAGGGCGCAGGCACTCGCCGGAGACGGGCACGACGCCGACGCTGTGGTGGCGGCCTACCGCGCCGACCACAACACGCTGCGTGATGTCGCCAGCGCACTCGTCACCGACTACCACTTCAGCGCGCCGACCGAACAGTTCGTCCGGGCGCACGCCGAGCGCGGCAACCCGGTGTTTCGCTACGAACTGCAGTGGCCCTCGCCGCGGGCCGGGCTGGGGGCGTGTCACGACTCGTGCCTGGCCTTGGTCTTCGGCAACCTGCACGCCGCGCCCGCTCTCGCAGGTAACGACGAGGCGGCGCGCCGCATGTCAGACGCAGTTCAGGATCTGTGGCTGGAATTCGTCCGCGGGGGAGAGCCCTGGGAACGCTACGCCGGTGCCAGCGGGGCGACCATGCTGCTCGGCCCCGAGACCGGAACCGCCCGAGGGCACCGTGCAGCGCAACTCGCGATCTGGGAGAACCGCTATCCCGCCTATGGGTAAGCGCCGCGGCGAAACGCGCGCGTCGTCTCGGTGAGACGTAGACGTTTCGGCGGGCAGGTGGCAAGTTTCCGATGAGCGATCAACCTGACAAGATGGCGGCCAGACTGCGCAACTGCACAACTTATGGGTTGCACCTGAGCCGGGCCACCCGTGAGAGATCACCCCGGCCATCGGTCGGGGTTTTTCTGTTGGTTGGGAGAATCTCGCCGACGTGAGCGGACTCTTCGAAACCTTCCGACCGATGCCGAATAGTGTCCAGGCATGACTACCGCAGCCAACCAGCCGGCCGTTGTCGCGGGTATCGACGGATCGGACACCGCGCTCGGCGCTGTCCGGTGGGCCGCGGAGTTCGCCACCAGGCACGCGCTTCCGCTGACGCTCCTGCACGCGATCCCACACCTGGACTGGCATTTCGCCAGCGCTGACCAACTGGCCGAACCCGACCGAAGCGCTGACGGCGACAGGGTGCTCGCCGCGGCGGAGACTGCCGTGCGGTCGACGCATCCAGATCTTGTGATCAGCACGGCCGTCGTCAAGGGTGCGGTCGCGACAACCCTGGCGGAAGCCTCGGAATCCGCCAGGGTTCTGGTGGTGGGCACGGGTGCGGCGGATCATCGCGCGCTGGGCGGGCACGCTGTCCGGATCGTGCATCGGACGCACTGCCCTGTCGTGGTCTGGCGGCAGCCGGTTGCCAGGCGAACCGGCAAGCCGCTGCCCGTCGTCGTTGGCGTCGATGAGTCTGACGGGTCGGCCCGCGCGCTCGCAGAAGCGTTCAGCATCGCCGGCGTGCTGCATGCACCGCTGACGGTGGTGCACATGTGGGAAATCGGCGCGGCGGTCGGCATGGGCGATCTCGGCGGCCAGGGGAGTATGGATTGGCAGCTGCTCGATCTACTGCAGTCCCGGCAGCGCCAACGGATGGACGAGTTGGTCGAACCCTTCGCCAGCAAGTACCGGAACGCCCACGTGACCAAGGTCTTTGAGGATGTCAGCCCGGCAAAGGGGCTCACCGAGCTGTCCCGGCAGGCCCAGCTGGTGGTCGTCGGCCGTCACGGCCGCGGGAAGCTCGCCGACGCGATACTCGGCTCGGTCAGCCAGAACCTGATCCATCACGCCGACTGCCCGGTGCTGGTGGTTCGGTAGCGAATTCAGCTGGAGACGACGCGCGCCGCACGCTTCTAGAGATCATCCATCGAAGACACGTCGCTGGTCGCCGAGAGTGTATCTGCGTGTCGGTGGGACCTCACGTCACATCCGAGGTCCGAATCGCGGGCCGGCCCGGCCAGACGATCTATTCGTGCGGCGATGTGCGGGTTCGACAGTTCTGCCCATAGCTCCACAGAGGGTTCCGCAGTGGACTCGCCAGCCACGCTGGCGGAGAACTGCACCGGTGTGCGTTCCCGCGACTTCGGAGGTCTCGTCCCCGATAACGGTCCCGTTCGCCGTGCGGTATGTGATGATCGGAATTGACGTCGCCGTCGCCGAAGTAGCTTGCTCGCGCTCTGAAGCGGTGGCCTAGATCTGCGTTTTCGTGTGGCCTGCAACAGAGGGTCACGATGCGCTGGGAGGTTCATGTACCCGTCTGTTCGTTCGTGCACAGTTGGTTTGGCCGCCGCTGGCGCCGGCATCCTCACGCTCGGTTTGGTGTCGGCACCGCCCAACTTGGGTGTCGCGCTTGCTCCAGCCCAAGTCCCTGCGGTGCAACTCGCGGCGGTCACCGCCGCGGACATCGGTACCGAGGTGGTGAAGATTCCCGTCGAGTTCGCCGCGGAGGCGAAGGCGCCCAGCCTGGTCCCCGCGGCGGCGCGTTCGACGACAACGCCGGTGATTCAACCGGCAGCGGCAACCCAAACCGAGGCCAACCCGGCAGCGGCGAGCCTCAGCACCACCACATCTTCCGCATCTTCCGCGACGACAGATCTGAACTCCTACGCGGCTTCGTTCATCGAGAACCTCAAATATCTCGTGTTCAGCGCAACCGTTCTCGTCGGCGGCGCCGGCCTCGCCGGTCTCGCTGTGACGTTGTCGGCAGCCGCGTTCGCGTGGAACGGCTTTGCCAACCTCGTCAATCCAACGCTCGATGCCCTCGGCCAGCAGCCGCTGCAGACTATTCCCGTCTGCTTCTTCGGGGGCGTCAATTGCGGTGGCGAGTTGGCTGCACCGGCGCAGGCCCGGTTGGCCGCCCCCGCTGAAACGGCGGCCGAGCCTGCCTACAGCCCCACCGGGCCGACCGTTGCGGCCGCTGTGGGGAGAAGCAGCCGTGCTGGCGGGGCCGCCCAGCATCCGACCCGGTCTGTCGGCCGTGGGGACGAAAGCCTCATTCCCACAGCGATGTCGGTCCGCACCTTCCGAAGAACGCCCGGCCCCACGGTGTCGGTGGCCGCCAGCACAAACGAGAAGAACAACACCGCGGCCACGGAGGTCGGCAGTAGTAACAAGGCCGCCGCAGCCGCCCGGGCTTCGGCTGTCGGCTCCAGCAAGCGGGACAGGAAGACCGCCGCGCACTCATCCGCGGCCCGCAGCGTCGGCGGCAGCAAGAGGAAGAGCTAAGACCAAGACACTGCGGAGCGTTGCGGAATTGGCTCCGCCGCCCGGTCGGCTGGGCGTATACAGAAGCTCATGAGGGCGTCTGCGACTATCGGCCGGATCGGCGGTCTGGCCGTTGCGTTGGGGATCGGCGCCGCTTTGACCTCGGGAACCGCGGTTGCGTGGGCGGACACCGGGGGCTCCGCTAGGGGCCACTCCGCAGCTGGCTCAGCCGCCACTTCGGGTGGTCGTCCAGGTAGCGCAACAGGGTCGCGAGCAGCCGGGCCGAAGGCGCCCAAGCCACCCGGCGCCTCGGTGAACGAGACTTCCCGCCGACCGACACTGACACGCAAGTCGACGTCCTCGCTGTCGGCAACCTCGATAAGAGCAACAGCGGAATCGGCATCCCCGGCGACAGCGGTCCACATCGAGGCGAGTACTGCTAACGGTCGGACCCGATCGAGCGCCACGGCTGCGGCACCGCCTGCCGCCACCGCCCCTGTGACCACCGCATCGTCGGTACGCGTGCCGGCGGTGCACAACCAGCCTGCGGTGGCACCTCGGGATCCGGTCACCCTTGTCGCGACAGCGATCTCGAACGCCTTCTCGGCTCTTGAGCGCACATCCGCAGGCAACACACCGGCAGGGCCCGCGGACGTACCCCTGGCGTGGATGATGCTGGCCGCCGCCCGCCGCGAGACGATCGGTGCCTCGTCGACGCCGCGTGCCGCCTCCTCGGTGATCACGGGCACCACCGGGCCGGCGGCCGCGGCAGCTACGCACATACGGAGGCCTCCCAACCCCACCGCGTTGTTCCAGCAGCTGGTCTACGCCCCGCTTCATGCCGGTGTCGAGGCGTGGATCGGCAGTGATCTGGGCCGGCAGGTCGACGGTTTCATCAACGCGCTGGCCGGGTTGTACGTGATCGGCAATGGTGCGGACGGCACCGAAGCCGACCCCTCCGGCAGCGCGGGCGGGTGGCTCCTGGGTGACGGAGGCGCCGGCCGGGACAGCACCGAGGACGGTGTTGCCGGGGGTGACGGTGGCGCGGCCGGAATGTTCGGCAACGGTGGGGCAGGTGGGGCCGGCGGTGCGGGCGCCGCCGGTGGCGCTGGTGGTGCCGGCGGATGGGGTATGGGTATCGGCGGTGCGGGCGGCGCTGGTGGTGCCGATACCGCTGGTGGTGTCGGGGGTGCCGGCGGAGCCGGAGGTGCCGCGCCGAGTTGGATATTCGGTGTCGGAGGCCGCGGCGGCGACGGTGGTGAGGGCACCGATGGCGGCAGGGGCGGCAACGGCGGCGACGGCGCGAAGCTGTTGGGCACCGGTGGCGACGGTGGGAACGCCGGCAGCAGTGGGGTGGGTGGCGACCCCCTGGGGTTACCGACCCTCGGCGGGGCCGGCGGCACCGCGGGCTGGCTGGGCAGCCACGGCGCGGTGGGCAGGTCCGGCTCCCCGGCTGCCGCCCCGCAGGTTGCCGACGGATCGACGCCGGCGCTTTCGGCTACCGGCACCTGGTTGACCAACGGCGACGGACAGACCGTCATCTTGCACGGGTTCAACGAGGTGTACAAACTCGCACCGTATCTGCCGTCCGCCAGCGGGTTCAGTGCTGACGACGCAGCATTCCTGGCGGACAACGGATTCAATGTTGTGCGGTTGGGTGTGGTGTGGGCCGGCGTGGAGCCCGAGCCGGGCGTGATCGACACCAACTACCTCGACTCGATCCAGCAGACCGTGCAGACCCTGGCCGACCACGGGATCTACACCGTCATCGACATGCACCAGGATCTCTACAGCAGCACGTTCTACGGTGAAGGCGCCCCGACATGGGCATCGCAGAGCGGCGGGCTGCCCAACCCCGACGCGGGTTTCCCGGGAAACTACTACCTCAACCCCGCCCAGAGCCATGCCTGGGATGCCTTCTGGGGCAACGCCGCCGCGCCGAACGGACTCGGGCTGCAGGACAACTACGCGCTGACATGGGAACATATCGCGAGCTACTTGAGCGGCAACCCGGCCGTGATCGGGTACGACGTCATGAACGAGCCGTTTCCGGGCTCATCGTGGCCGATTGCCCTGCTTGGCGGCTCGTTCTTCGGCACCCAGCAATTGACCCCGATGTACAACCAGGTGGCCGCCGCCATCCGGGCCGTCGACCCGACCACGCCGCTGTACCTCGAACCGGCGAATCCGGCGGTGACCGAAATTCCCGCCATCCTCGGCGCCGCCATCAGCTTGGGCCGGGTTGACGACCCGAATTATGTTCTCGCATTCCATGATTACTGCGGCCCCATCGGTGGCAGCCTGTGCGTGCACATCGCCAACGCACTGGCCGCCCAGGCCCGGACGTACTCGCTGCACCACGATGTCCCGGCGGTCATGAACGAGTTCGGCGCCACCAGCGACACCTCAACGCTCACTCACCAGATGCAGGCCGGTGACCGCTACCTGATGAGCTGGGCGGAGTGGGCCTACACCGGGCAAGGCGACATCACCGGCTCGCCCGATGTGGAGGCGCTGGTGTATGACCCGGCGTCGCCGCCGGTGGGGGACAACGTCAATACCGGCAACTTGACGACGCTGGCCGCGCCCTACCCGCAGGCGATTTCCGGCACCCCGAACACCTGGTCGTTCACGAACGGCACCTTCCGGTTCAGCTACTCGACGGAGAAGGTCGACGGCTCTGGCAGTTTCGCCGCCGGTTCGCAAACCACGATCTCGGTGCCCGTCGTGGAGTTCCCGAACGGATACCAGGCGACCATCACCGGTGGGCATGTCGTCTCGGACCCCGGCGCGGCCCGACTCGTCATCGCCTCAGACCCCGGCGCGGCCACCGTCACGGTCGTCGTGAGCCCTACCGCAAACGGTCCGGGAGGGAGCTAGGGCGCGAGCGTCCACTCCCGGTGCTTACGGCCGTCGGGGGCTCGAGGTGGTCGGCGTGGGCGAGAATTGGCCGGGTCCCATCTGGCCGGGACCAGTCATTCCACCGGGTCCCATGGTTCCCCTGGGACCCATCATCCCGCCAGGTCCCATCATTCCGCCAGGTCCCATCATTGCGCCGGGCCTCATCATCGGGCAGGTGCCCATGTACCCACCCGGTCCGGTTCCCATGTACCCACCCGGCCAGGTTTCACCCCCGTAGTAGCCGCGATGCCAACCGTAGGGGCCGGAGGAGTGGCCGATGAAGAACCCGGAGAAGAAGACCACCGCGGCGGCAAGTAGTACACCGGCGACGATGCCTACCCACGCCGCGACCTGGCCCAGCCGATTCGGCTGGTATCGATCGGCGTAGTGCGATGGAACCTGAGGTGGCGCCGACCCCCATGTCGTGGTGGCGGGTTCGGCTCGGGTGTCTGGTGTTTCTGCCATGCTTTCGATGATCCTCCGGTGGAACGTCTGATCGATGCATTCTGCCGTCGAATTCCTGGGAGAAGCCTGAATAGCTGTCGATATCGCCAGCCACAACGGGCTCGGGGAACAGGGACCAACGGCCCTGGAAAACGTTGTGGCCGAAGCGCAGGCTGAAGCCATGTGCCTGAGGACGCGCACCGATACGCCGAGAGAGTGGCAGCGATGATGTATGACGGCTGGATGTGGGGCAACGGTTGGGGTTGGCCCGGCTGGATTTTGATGACCGGCTTCATGGTGGTGTTCTGGGCGGCCGTGATCATCGGTATCGTCCTGGCCGTCCGTTATCTGGCCGGGCCGCGGCACCCGAGCCCAGGCCCGCCCACTCACGGACCGTCACGCCCGGAGGCGATACTCGCCGAACGCTTCGCTCGTGGAGAGATCGACGAGGACGAATACCGGCGGCGCATGACAGCCCTGCGTGAGCACCGCTGATCCCGATGCGGTCCCGTCGGCTATGGCCCGTCTTCGCGATCGTGATCGCGTCACTGGCGCTCGGAATCGGAACCACCGCAGCCTTGTACGCCCTCCAGCCCTCCGGGCGCAACGGATCCGCAACCGCCCACGCCCCCTATCCGGCAAGTCCGGAACTCTGGGGGCCGGCGGCGGGACCGGGAGTGATGGGGCGTTCCCCGGTCGCGCCGCCGTCGTGCGCCGCACCCGCTCTACCGGGCACGGTGGTCGACGTGACTGTTACCGACATGGGCGCCATGATGGGGCCCGGCATGATGGGCCGGGGCATGATGGGTCCGGGCCGCAACGGCGGCTGGGATGGCCAGGGACCAGATCAAATCCAGTGGCCGCACATGGGCATGATGGGGAGGGCGGGGATGATGCGCATCTTCGTCAGCCCGGCCGAAGCCCCAGCGGGTCAGGTTTCGTTCCGTGTGCACAACACCGGGTGGTTGAACCACGAGTTGGTGGTGCTGCCCCTGGCCTCGGGCCGATATCCCGGCCAGCGCGCTATCGGCCCGGATGGAAGGGTCGACGAGTCCGCCGGCCTCGGGGAGGCCTCACGCACGTGTGGTGCTGGCGAAGGGGACGGTATCGCCCCGGGGGCGACCGGCTGGACCACGATCAGTCTGGCGCCCGGGCGCTACGAGTTCGTCTGCAACATCGCGGGCCACTACGGAGCGGGCATGTACGCCGAATTGGACGTCGTCGGTTAGCATCACGCCGGTCCCGCCTTGACGGCGGTGTCCACCGGAGAGGCCAATGGCTGACCGCGCATGACGAGCCAGTGCAGCAGCGCCGCGAGCGCCGCGCCGAACACCCAGGCGAATCCGGACAGGGCGTGCAGCGCGGGCACCCACACCGCGGCAATGGCGAACACTGCGGCGATGCCGAACGCCCACAGTGCGCGCACGTTCCAGCCCTTGGTGTAGTAGTACGTCCCGGCCGGGTTGGCCGAGTAGAGCTCTTGGATCTGCAGCTTCTGTTTCCGCAGCAGGTAGTAGTCGGCGATCATGACGCCGTACAGCGGCGCCAGTACCGCCCCCAGAGTGTCGACGAACTTCGGCAGCCCGGCGTTGCCGATCACCGAAACCCACAGTGCGCCGATAATGAAACCCATTGTGGCGGTGATGATTCCGGCGATCCGGAAATTGAGTTTGTCCGGCCTGAGGTTGACGATGTCATAGACGGGCGGGATGAAGTTGGCGACCAGGTTGATCCCCACCGTTGCGACGAAGAACGTGACTGCCGCCAGGATGGAAAGCCAGACGTTGCCGACCTGGCCCACGATGTCGGCGGGGTTGGTCTGCGGTTCGCCCTGCCCGTCCTGGAACACGATGTAGGCACCGGCGGTGATGAACAGCGACAGGAAGGTGAAGAACGCCAGGCTCACCGGAAGGCCGAGGAAGTTCCCGCGCTTCATCTCCTCGTTGCTGCGGGTGAAGCGGGCGAAATCACCGAAGTTGATGATCACCGCCGCGAAGTAGGCGATCATCGTGCCCACCACGCCGATGAAGGCGCTCACGGCGGCCATACCGCTCTTCTCCCCGGCGAACAGGTCGCCCACCGAGCGCAACAACCCGGAACCGGCCTGCCACCAGATCGCGATCAGCAGCAGCACCATCACCGCGTACACGGCGGGACCGGCGAAGTTGAGGAACTTGACGATCCCGTCCAGGCCGCGAACGAACAGCCAGATCTGGAACGCCGCGACCGCCGTGTAGGACACCCAGCCCACCCACGTCATGCCCAGGAACGTGGTCGTGGGCGTGGCGCCCACGACCGCGGTGATCGCCAACGCGACGGCGGTCGACGCGAAGTACGTCTGCGCCCCATACCAGAAGATGGCGACGATGCCGCGCACGGTCGCCGGGAACATCGCACCGCGCACGCCCATCGCCGCACGCGCCACCACCGGGTACGGCACGCCGTACTTGACGCTGGGCTGGCCCGACAGGTTGACGAACACCATCACCAGCGCGCCCGCCAGGATGATCGCGGCGATCACGAACCAGCCGTTGATGCCCGCGGTGATGAACAGGCTGGCCGCCAGGGTGTAGCCGGCCAGGCTCTGGACATCGTTGGTCCACACGTTGAAGATCTCGAACCAGCCCCAGCGTCGCGCCGACGGTGGCGTGGGCGCGAGTTCCTCGTTGTGCAGCGTCCCATCGCCGGAGGTGATGACGAAATCGTCGTCGACGACCACCGCCGACGGCGATGCCGCCGCGATCGGCGCTTCCTGCGGAGCGGCTTCGGGTTCGGCCATCGGGTTGTCCTTCCCCGGGCCGAGCTCAGCGGCCCAATTCGGGCCACGCTAGGCGAGGTCTGTTAAATGCGCGTGAGGTGGGTATTTCGCCCGGGTTGCGCCCCCACGGCATCACCCATTACACGTCCGATAGCAGTACTTCGCGGTTGGAAACGAGAGGCCCCAACGGAATTCGCGATGCAGTCCGACGCCAGCCGGCGACGGCGATATCGCTATCGCTCGCAGATGCCATCCACGACATTGGCGCACGTGGGCGGCAGGGGTGTCGGATTGACCCCGGGCGAATACGAGGGGCCGTCCGGGATGACCACATCCTCGCTGGGCATCGGCAGAGACGAACTCGGGGTCTCAGTCAGAGGAGTGGTGGTTATCGCCGGCGCAAGCGAATCTGTCGCCTCGGGTGGGGCGGTCTCGGGTGGGGCCGTCTCGGGTGGGGCGCTCGCAGGCGGGGTCGTGGTGGGCGACGGCATCGTCGAACTCGATGTCGAAGTTGGGGTAGTGGTGGGCGACGGAGACTCCTCGGTACTGCTGCTACTGCCGCAGCCCGCTGTCAGTGCCCCCATTCCGAAGACCGCTGCTCCGCCGACAAACAGTGCGATCTGGCGTGTCACGCGCGTAAGCCTCATAGTGCGTCCCGTCGGTAGTGTGCCAAGCAAGCAGTCAGATCCTAGCGTTCTGTTGGTGCAGTGGCCTGTTGCCTGCGAATGGTAGTGCCGATCGGACCCATCGTGAGAGGTTTTCGCGGTCGCAGAAGGGGGCGCAGAAGCCCTCCACCGGCGCCGATTCGAGTGTCGCGGCGGGGTCCGGACCCGTCCCGGCCGCTATGACTTCGCGACTCCGGGGCACCTGACAAGCCGATAGTATTCCGTCTCGATGGCCGAGACGGTGGACGAGGAGTCGGCGCTGGTCGCGGCGCTGAGGGTGGGTGACGAGAACGCGTTCACCGAACTGGTCGACCGGCACACACCGGCGATGCTGCGGGTGGCTCGTGGCTACGTCCGCAGCCACGAGGCCGCAGAGGAAGTGGTGCAGGAGACCTGGATCGCATTGATCAAGGGTGTCGCGAAGTTCGAGGGTCGGTCCTCGCTTCGCACTTGGCTTTTCACGGTGCTGATCAACATCGCCAAGGCTCGCGGCGTGGGCGACCAGCGCAGTGTTGATGCCGAGGTTGCCGCGTTCACCGGCGGTACGGTCGACCCGGCGCGGTTCCGGCCCGCCGGCGATCCGGAGTGGCCGGGGCACTGGAAGGACCACGCTGAGCCGGCGCCGTTTCCCGACACCCCGGAGGGCTCGGTGCTCGGTGACGAACTGATCGCGGTCGCCCGGCGAGAGCTCGACAAACTGCCGGCGCGCCAGCGCATCGTCGTCACCCTGCGCGACCTGCTGGGCCTGGATTCGAACGAGGTCTGTGACCTGCTCGGCGTCAGCGTCGCCAACCAACGCGTCCTGCTGCACCGTGGGCGAGCGGCCGTCCGACAAGCGCTCGAGGACTACCTGGGGGAGGTGTCATGACCACCAGGCCGATGGACTGCGATGAACTGGTCGAACTCGTCACCGCCTACCTGGAGGGATCACTCGACCCCGAGACGCGAGCGCGGTTCGACCTGCACCTGCTCGAATGCGACGGATGTGAGAACTACCTCCAGCAGTTCCGGGCGACCGTCAACACGCTGGGAAAGATCCGCAACGACGAACTCGACCCGGAGTTCCGCGACAAGCTCCTCACCGCGTTCCGCGACTGGCATTAGACAAACTTATCTCGTCGGGCTCGGGCATGGCCCCTGCGGGCCGGCCGATCGCCAAGCGGGCCAACGTGACACGTCCCTAGCTGCTGCTGCCGCCCACCTCGGCGGGCAGGGGCGGCGGTAGCGGCGTCGTGGGCGTCACCGTCGTCGTCGGTGCCAACACTCCTGGCGGCGGCTTCGGCGTCGAGGCCGTCCGCCCGTGGAAATCCACCCAGGCTTCGTCGCGGACCACTGTGCCGCCCACGCTGATTTCCAGCGAACTCGAGGTGACGGTGTAGGTCATTGCGTCGTTGTCGGCGACGAAGTCTCCGTCACCGGAACGCGAGGCCGGGGCGATGAGCCTGGCGCCATCGCGGACCCGCACGCCCCGGTATTGGTACTGGCCTCCCGGGGTCTTGCAGATCGCCACCCGTGAGGAATCCGTGCTCCCGAACACCACAACCGTGTTCGGCGCCGCGCAGCGTGCGGTGGAGTCGACGTAACCCTGGCCGTCGGACGCGGGCGCGGCAGCCGAGGACGGCATCCCGAGGGCAAGCAACGCCACGGACGCCGTCGCGCCGACAGCCAGGCGGAAGGTGCAGGACCCGGAGGAGGACATCAGGATCCACCAGATCATGAGCCGCCGGATTCGGCGACTGCCGACGCCGAGATACAACAGAATCGTTAGATCCCCGAGACACTCCGCTGCGCGCCCCGGGGAACGGGTGTCCTCGACGCGTGACCGCCGGCGCGCGCAGCTTCGGGTCTTTGTGCCCTTGGACACGACGGCCCAGTCGGCCGACGATCGAATCCATCAGCGGTTGAGAGGAACACACTGCTGATGCCCATGGAGGGTGCACCTATCCGCTCGCCCGGGCCGACCTGCCCTGCTCCACCGGTTCCTGGCGCGATGAAAGCGGGAGTGAACGGTGCGTCGGTCGTGTACGTGTAATAGCAGAGGACCGGAGGACGCGAATTGCTGCGACGGATTGCCCGGCTCGCCATTTCCACACCGCGGCGGGTCATCGCCGTCGCCGCGCTCGCCATGGTGGCCATCGGCGTTTTCGGGATCCCGGTCGCCGACAGCCTGTCGGCCAGCGGCTTCGCCGACCCGAACTCCGAGTCTGCCCGGGCCACTCAGCTGCTGACCGACAAGTTCGGCCAGGGCGAGGTCCAACTGCTCATCACCGTCACCGCCCCCGATCGCTTCGACAGCGGGCCGGCGCGGGCAGCGGCCACCGACATCGTCGACGCGTTGCAGCAGTCCGGTCATGTCGCGACCATCACCTCCGCGTGGACGTCGCCGCCGGAGCAGGCCGCCGCGCTGGTCAGCCGGAACCGCAGGTCGGGCCTGATCGTCGCCGGGATCACCGGGGACGAGAAAAGCCGCCAGGCCTACGCGCAGACCCTGGTCGAACGGGTGGTCCACGACCGGGGCGATATCACTGTCCGGGCCGGCGGCCGGGCGATGGTCGACCTGCAGATCACCAAGCAGTCGCAACACGACCTGTTGCTCATGGAGTCGATCGCCCTGCCGCTGAGCTTCCTCGTGCTGGTCTGGGTGTTCGGTGGGCTGTTCGCCGCGGCGTTGCCGATCGCTGTCGGAGTCATGGCGATCCTCGGAGCGCTCGCCGTGCTGCGGGTGATCACCTTTTTCACCGATGTGTCGATCTTCGCCCTGAACCTCACCACCGCGATGGGCCTGGCACTGGCCATCGACTACACACTGCTGATGATCAGCCGCTTCCGTGAAGAGCTCGCCGCCGGTGCAAGCCGGCAGGACGCACTGACGCAGATGATGGTGTCGGCCGGCCGCACGGTGCTGTTCTCCGCGACCACCGTTGCACTGTCCATGGCGGCGATGGTGCTCTTCCCGATGCATTTCCTACGCTCGTTCGCCTACGCGGGGGTCGCCACCGTGACATTCGCCGCGCTGGCTGCGATCCTCATCACCCCGGCGGCGATCGCGTTACTCGGCGACCGGCTGGACGCCCTGGACATGCGCCGGCTCGTCCGTGTCGCGCTGGGCCGGGCCGAACCCGTTCCCCGCCCCGTCGAACAGCAATTCTGGTACCGCTCGACGAGATTTGTCATGCGACGGGCTTTGCCGATCGGAACCGCGGTCATTGCGCTGCTGCTGCTCGCCGGGGCCCCGTTCCTCAGCGTTCGCCCAGGATTCCCCGACGACCGGGTGCTGCCCAGTTCGGCGTCGGCGCACCAGGTCGGCGATGAACTACGCCGCGGCTTCGCCAACAACTCCGCCACAGCCGTGCCGATCGTCGTCACCGACGCCGCCGGACTGTCCGACGAGGCCGTAGCCCGATATGCCGCCGACCTGTCGCGGGTTCCCGACGTCTCGGCGGTATCGGCGCCGACCGGTACGTTCGTTGCCGGAAAGCCGGCCGGACCACCGTCTGCGGCGGCCGGCTTTGCCTCGGGCAGTGCCCTGCTCACCGTCGACAGTGCCGCGCCGCTGTACTCCGATCGCTCGGAGGCGCAACTCGACCGGTTGCACGAGGTCCCGACACCCGACGGCAGGTCGGTCCAGTTCGCCGGTGCCGCGCAGACCAACCGCGACAGCGTGCGGGCCATCACCTCACGCCTGCCGCTGGTGCTCGGCCTGATCGCGGTCATCACGCTGGCGCTGTTGTTCCTACTCACCGGCAGCGTGGTGCTGCCCGTTAAGGCGCTGTTGCTCAACACCCTTTCCTTGACGGCGGCGTTCGGCGCGATGGTGTGGATCTTCCAGGACGGCCATCTCGGTGCGTTCGGCACCACGTCGACCGGGACGTTGGTGGCCAACATGCCGGTGTTGTTGTTCTGCATCGCCTTCGGGCTGTCCATGGACTACGAGGTGTTCCTGGTATCGCGTATTCGGGAGTTCTGGCTGGCCTTCGCTGCCAGGGGAATGCAGACCGCCGCCGACAACGACGAGAGTGTGGCTCTGGGCGTGGCGCGGACCGGTCGTGTCATCACCGCGGCAGCCATGATCATGGCGGTTTCCTTCGCTGCGCTGATCGCTGCGCACGTCTCGTTCATGCGGATGTTCGGGGTGGGTCTGACCCTGGCCGTGCTCGTCGATGCGACACTGGTACGCCTTGTGCTGGTTCCGGCGTTCATGCACGTGCTGGGCAAGTGGAACTGGTGGGCCCCGAAACCGCTGGTCTGGCTGCATGAGCGGATCGGTATCAGTGAGGGGGGTGCGCCGCGGCCCACGGCAACGGATACTGGTTAGGTGACGCACAACATTTCTGAGCCGTTGAACCGTACTGAACCGGAGGACCGGGAGTCTCGTGTCCAGGGTATGGGTCCGATCAGTGTTATCGCCGGCGTACGGGGCGAGGTCCCACCGCACCGGTACAGCCAGGACGAGATCACCGATGCCTTCGTGGCCCTTCCTGCTTTCGCCGGCTACGAGGATGTCACGCGAAGCCTGCACCGCAGCGCCAAGGTCAACAATCGTCATCTGGTGCTGCCGATGGAGCGGTACCCGAATCTGACCGACTTCGGTGAGGCCAACGACCTGTTCATCGAACACGCCGTCGATCTCGGCTGTGCGGCGCTGTCGGGAGCCCTTGACGAGGCCGGTCTGCGCCCGCAGGACGTCGACGTGATCGTTTCGACGACGGTCACCGGGGTCGTCGTGCCGTCGCTCGATGCCCGTATCGCTACCCGGCTGGGCCTGCGGTCCGACGTACGCCGGGTCCCGATGTTCGGCTTGGGTTGTGTCGCGGGCGCGGCGGGGGTGGCACGGCTACACGATTACCTGCGCGGGGCTCCCGACGACGTCGCGGTGCTGGTGTCAGTGGAGTTGTGCTCGCTGACCTTTCCGGCGACCCAGCCCTCGATGGCCAGCCTCGTCGGCAGTGCGCTGTTCGCCGACGGGGCGGCGGCGGTCGTGGCGGTTGGCGAACGCCGCGCCGGCAAGATCGGGGCCGCCGGCCCCGACGTTCTCGACTCCCGGAGCCATCTCTACCCGGACTCATTGCGCACGATGGGTTGGGATGTCGGTGCCGACGGCCTGCAGCTGGTCCTGTCAGCCGACCTACCTGCCGTCATCGAGCGCTATCTGAGCGATGACGTGAACGAATTCCTTGCCGCACACGACCTTGTGTCTGATGACATCGACGTCTGGGTCAGCCACCCGGGCGGCCCGAAGATCATCGAGGCGATCGTGGCGGCCCTCGGCCTGCCCGATGACGCACTTGAGCTCACCTGGCGATCCCTGGCCGAGGTCGGCAACATGTCCTCGTCATCGGTGCTACACGTCTTGCGTGACACCATCGCCAAGTGCCCACCCAGCGGCAGCCCCGGACTGATGATGGCGATGGGCCCCGGTTTCTGCTCCGAGCTAGTGCTGCTGCGCTGGCACTGATGCGTCTCCGAACCCTATGACCTGGTATGTGCTCCTGATCGTCGCAGTTGCTGGTGAGCGTGTGGCCGAGCTGGTCGTCGCCCGACGCAACCTCGCGTGGAGCCGTGCTCATGGTGGCGTCGAGTTCGGTGCGAGCCACTACCCGGTGATGGTGGTCCTGCACACCGGCCTGCTCGTGGGTTGTGTGGCCGAGGCGATCGGGCTCGGGCGGCCGTTCCTTCCGGTGCTGGGCTGGCCGATGCTGGCGATAGTGCTTGCGGCGCAATGCCTGCGCTGGTGGTGCATCGCCGCCCTGGGGCGACAGTGGAACACCCGTGTCGTCGTCGTGCCTGGGGCCCCGCGCATCACTGCGGGCCCGTACCGTTTCCTGCCGCATCCGAATTATGTCGCGGTGGTGGCCGAGGGCATTGCCCTGCCACTGGTGCACACCGCCTGGATCACTGCGCTGGTCTTCTCGGTGCTCAACGCCGCGCTGCTACGGACTCGGATCAACACCGAGAACGCAGCGTTGCGGAGCTTGGCGTGATCGACCTGCTTGTCGCTGGTGGGGGCCCGGCCGGGCTGGCTACTGCGCTGCACGCCGCACGCGCCGGGCTCGAGGTTGTCGTCCTTGAGCGGCGCAGGGGCCCGATCGACAAGGCCTGCGGCGAGGGCCTGATGCCGCACACCGTGAGTCACTTGGACCGGCTCGGTATTCAACTACACGGCAAGCAATTTCGCGGCATCACCTATCTGGATTCCAGCTGCCGGGCCAATGCGCGGTTCCGGTCCGGGTTCGGGCTGGGCGTTCGTCGCACGGCGCTGCACGCGGCGCTGAGCGATGCGGTGTCGGCGGCAGGTGTTCGGCTTGTCCATACCAACGCCGGACCGGTCAGCCAGGATTCGGCCTCGGTTCGGTGCGGGCAGTGGCAGGCTCGCTACCTGGCCGCCGCCGACGGGCTGCACTCGCCGATCCGGCGCTCGCTCGGCCTGGCCGGGCGAAGCCATGGGCCGCGACGGTGGGGGATCCGGCGCCACTTCCAGACAGCGCCGTGGAGCGACAACGTCGAGGTCTATTGGGCCGGCGGCGCGGAGGCGTACGTCACACCTGTCGCCGAGGACTGTGTGGGTGTGGCGATCCTCACCTCACGGCAGGGCGGATTCGATCAGCATCTCTGCGAGTTCCCCGCTCTCGTCGCACGCCTGCAGGGCAGCCCGCACGGTCCCGACCTGGCGGCCGGCCCACTGCGGCAACGGGTTCGGTCCCGAACCGCCGGACGCGTGTTGCTCGTCGGTGACGCGGCAGGATACGTCGACGCCCTGACCGGTGAGGGTCTTGGGATCGCGTTCGGCGCCGCCGAGCTGCTGGTGGACTGTGTAGTAGCCGAGGCAACAGACGACTACGACGCACAGTGGCGACGTATGTCGCGGCGCTACCGATGGCTGACGGCGGGGCTGCTGCAGGCGAGCCGTTGTGCGCCGGTGCGTTCGCGGGTCGTGGCGGCTGCCGCCGCGTTGCCGACGGTCTTCACCAGGACCGTCAACCTCCTCGCGTACTGACCGGTGAAAGCGGGCTGCTGGTCGATGCCACCGCGATTCGCAGTTCTCAGGGCCGTCTCAGTTACTCGACAGTGCCCGCTCAGTGAGACCTCGGATCATGATCATGGAAGTGTCTCGAGGAGTTGTTGCGCATGTGGGCTGCGGTGTACCTAAGTGGTGTCGCTGTCGTGGCCTTGGGCGCGTGGGTGTTCTCCGACGCGGTGCGCACCGGTGAGCCGATCAGTGTGGTGGCCCAAGCTCTCTGGGCAGTTGTAGCCGGCATCTTGTGGCCCGTTGTGCTACTCGGTCTCGCCCAGCTCCTGGTGCTGAGGGTGGTGGTGAAGCGGCTGAAGCCGGCGTCGTCGGAGCGTTCCGATCAGCTGCCGCCCACGGATCGCGAGACCATCCCGGTCCAAACGTAATACATTCGTTCCTAGTCTGTTTCGATACCTGCGTCAGCCCAGCGTGGCCGCCTGCCGGGGTCGGTGCGCGCCTGGTGAGGTCGGGGTTCACCGGCATGCCGCTCGCCTGTGCGAGTGTCCATTCCGGCTGTCGCCGGAATTGGTCCGGGTGCACGGGGGCATAGGTAACCTCGACGCAAATGACTACTCAGGTCGGCACGCGATGACAGCGCCGGGTAGCGATCGAGGCCTGGCTGCTGCACTGGGCGCGACCCCGGAGCTGATCGCAATACGCGCCGACGGCCTGGCCGCCATGGACGTGTTCCAAGGCTGTTCGCCCGACCAACTGCGTTCCCTGGCCGAGCGGCTGCACCCGTTGAACGCAGCCACCGGACAGGTGCTGATGCGCCAGGGTGAGCAGGCGGTGTCCTTCTTGCTCATCGAGTCCGGCAGGGCCGAGGTCCGGCATGCCGGCGAGGACGGGGCGGTGATCCTCGGCGAGGTGTCGGCGGGAGCCATCGTTGGTGAGATCGCACTGCTTCGCGACAAGCCCCGGACCGCGACGGTCACCACCACCGAGCCACTGGTGGGCTATATCGGCGACGAGACCGCGTTCGCGATCATGGCCGAGTTGCCCGGCATCACCGAACGGTTGGTGCGCACAGCACGACAGCGGCTGGCCGCTTTCGTCACCCCGATCCCGGTTCGGCTTGCCGATGGTTCGGAACTGATGCTGCGTCCCGTGCTGCCCGGCGACAGCGCGCGCACCGCTCACGGCCCGATCGAGTTCTCCGGCGAGACCCTCTACCGCCGTTTCATGTCTACTCGCGCCCCAAGCATGGCGCTGATGGATTACCTGTTTCAGGTCGACTACGTGGATCACTTCGTGTGGGTGCTCGTCGACGGCGTGGATGGCCCGGTGGTCGCCGACGCGCGGTTCGTCCGGTACGAGGCCGACCCTTCAATGGCCGAGATCGCCTTCATCGTCGGCGATGCCTACCAGGGCCGCGGTATCGGGGGCTTCCTGATGGACGCGGTGACCGTTGCCGCCCACGTCGGCGGCGTGCAGCGGTTCTCGGCACGCATGCTGTCGGACAACCTGCCGATGCGGACGATCCTCGATCGCTTTGGCGCGCAGTGGGAGCGTGAAGAGCCCGGCGTGGTCACCACCGTGTTCGACGTTCCGAGAGACGCTACACTGGGCCTCAAACCGTCGATGACAGCTAGGATTCGCGACGTGGCTCGGCAGGTTATCCAGGCGGTGGGCTGAGTTGGCGAAGCCGCTGCTGAACAAGGACACCCGGCTGTGTATCTCGCTGGCGTCGCGCCCGAGCAACATTGGCACAAGGTTCCACAACTACCTCTATGAGCTGCTGGGCCTGGACTTCATCTACAAGGCGTGCACCACCATCGACATCGCCGCCGCGATCGGTGGGGTGCGAGCGTTGGGCATCCGGGGCTGCTCGGTGTCGATGCCGTTCAAACAGGACGCCATGTCACTCGTCGATGACATCGAAGAGTCTGCGCGCGCCATCCAGGCCGTCAATACGATCGTCAATGACGACGGAGTCTTGACCGCGGCAAACACCGACTACATCGCCGTGCAGCGCCTGATTGCCGACCACGGTCTCGATCCGCAGAGCACTCTGCTGATCCGCGGAAGCGGCGGGATGGCGAGTGCGGTGGGAACAGCGTTTCGCGACAGCGGGTTTCATGCGGGCACGATCGTCGCACGCAACGACGCCGCGGGTTTGGCTCTGGCCGAGCGGCTCGGCTACGAATGGCGTCCCGATATCGGCGATGCGCGTGCAGCGGTGGTGGTCAATGTCACGCCGATCGGGATGGTCGGCGGTGCTGACCAACACAATTCGTCCTTCGACGACACCGTGATCGGCTCAGCTGACACCGTTTTCGACCTCGTCGCGCTGCCGGCCGAGACGCCGCTGATCGCGGCGGCGCGTGCGGCGGGAAAGAGCGTGATCAGCGGGGCCGAGGTGATCGCGTTGCAGGCGGCCGAGCAGTTCGAGCGCTATACCGGGGTGCGGCCCACGCCCGAACAGGTCGTGGCCGCCTCGGCGTTCTCCCGCAGCTAAAGATCCTCGTTGTCGCGCAGAATCGTTCGGGGTGGTGACAGTCGTTGGTGCCGCGTTTGAGGGCCATGTGGGGGCGGTATTCATCCGGTGTCGCCATCGGGGTTTCCGGGTGGATACGGTGTCATCAACTTCCAATAGGCGGCTTCGACAAGGCACAAGCGGCCTTGCTCGACGAGATCGGCACCGTGCCAAGCTGCTTGAGCTCGGTGAGCCGAAGGCGTCGTTAAGAGGCTCTTCGCAGATGAGGGTGTAGAGGTGGTCGGCGCGTTGCTGCGGAAATAGGGGTCGAGGTCTTCCGATGATGGGAGTTCTTACGCTGCCCATCCGAAAGACCTCGACGTGTACGACGCTACCGGCGGTGCGGGTTTTGCCCGTGCCGATGTGACCACTTTCTGCCGCCTTGATGAGCTGGGGTTGGAGGTG
>Ga0210086_1000125_pt1 | contig 47913 bp, 73 predicted proteins | sample China_Galinas_PW_3_FD_184867 | JGI IMG/M metagenome (GOLD analysis project Ga0210086, IMG submission 184867) | Wetland microbial communities from San Francisco Bay, California, USA, that impact long-term carbon sequestration - China_Galinas_PWB_D2... | ecosystem: Environmental > Aquatic > Marine...
CGCCTCGGCCGACCCACGACGGCCGACCCCAGCTGCGTCTCCATTACTCAGGCGCCTCGGTGAAGTCGAGGTAGTAGCTCTTCCCCAACTCGAAGTGGTCCCACGCCTCCCGGTTCACGACACCCAGCTGGAGGCTTCCGGACGGACTCGCATCCCAGAACTTGCGGTTCTCGGATTCCGGGTCGTCCGAATACACGGGCGTGAAGTTGAGCGTTCTCTTCTCCTCGGGGACCGGCCTGTCCGTGTCGGCTCTCGTCGCCACGACGTTCCCCTCGGAGTCCTTCATCTCCTTCTTGTGGGGATAGGTGTTGTACAGCTCCGTCGTGAAGGAGTTGAGCCGGAACTTCGCTCGTACTGCCATCGCGGTCCTCCCTGTTGTGGCGCTGTTCGTGGCCGCGCCTTCGCCTCAAGTCTTCAGGCTCCCCAAGAACGAGAGGAGGTCTTTCGCCTGGGCCTTCCAATAGGCCACGTCCTCCGCCGTGAGCCAGCCGAGCTTCCAGGCCACGACGGCGATGATGATGCCGAGGAAGATGAGCGTGTACTGGAACACCTTCTCGTGCTTGACGATGGAGAGGACGAGCTCCGCCAGGAATCCGCGCTTGACAGCCGTGTCTTCGCTCACAGTCCGACCCACAGGAAGATGGCGACCCACAGCGGGCTCAGGTCCCCGAGCCCGTCCCAGAACCAGCCTGTGTAGGGATGCGTCCTCGCGATCCAGAAGGCGGCCTTCCAGCCGTCCGTCTTGATGTGGTTCCTCGCGTTCCAGATCTCCCGCGGCACGTAGAAGCCGACGGCCACCAGCGTGAAGAACTCGCGGAACCCCTCGAGGAACGAGTACGAGCTCCAGAGCGCCAAGGCTCCGCCGACCAGGCCGGCGAGGGAGGCCCACAGGAGATGCTGGAGCCAGCTGATCGGGTTGCCACCCTTCTTCCACCCAAGCCACGCGAGCTTCGGCGGCAGCTTGCGCTCCACCGTGTCTCCGAACGTGTTGAGGACTTCGAAGTGGTCGTCCTTCCAGCGCCAGACGCACGCGGCCAGGAGGAGGAGCTCGAGGATGCGGAACCGGATCACTTCAAAAGTCCTGTTCGAGCAGCAGTGTGTAGCTGAAGCTGTTCCCGTAGAGTGACCGTGCCTGCTTCGCTAACGCAAGGAGAAAGGCGTGGTGCTCCGGGTCCTGGACGACTTGGCAGCCGGCGCTCCACTTGTCCACTTGGATCGACGGGCGCACAGCGTTGGCCCGGTGGATGTCGATCCCGAAGTTGCCGGTATCCTGGGGCTGACCGGTCACGTCGAGCACGTCGTCTCGGTTCGCGTCCCGGTAGACGGTCAACAATCCCTTCTGCACGAGGGCCTCGTCTCCCTTGTGCAGCCCGATCTCGTGAGAGCGGTGGTAGTGACCGGGTTTGAGGATCGCGGTCCCGTGAACGTTCATCGGGTATTCCCGCCAGAACGTGCCGGGGTCAGTGGTCCCGGGGAAGCCGAAAGAGCGCCATCCGTGATCGAACCAGTAGGTGACCGTGATCCAGTCGTTGAAGCTGTTCGCCGTCAGGTCGGCCGTGCGGATGCCGATAATGTTTAGGTCGTAGCCGCGCTCGTCCTGGAAGACCGGATAGCCCAACTTCTCGAGAACGCCGACGATCTCCGATGCCTTCGGCGCCTCCCTCATGGAGAAGGCTTCTTCACCATCGGCAAGTACGAGGCCGCGGCCTTCGCGGCGGCCAAGACATCAGCCTTGTCCACGATGAAGAGGCCGAGGCCCATGATGGCGAGCGGCGGCCAGCCGTGGTCGCCGAGCTTCAGGTAGGCGTACAGCCCGGCAACGAGCAGCACGAGTCCGACCAGCGTGTTGATGATCCTGCTCACGGGGTCCCCCCTCTCCTTGGGATTGCGTCTAAACGTTCCACGTCCTTTTTCAATTCCTTCACCTGATCCACCAGGCGGTGTAGGACTTGGCGAGATAGGTCATGGCTCGTCCCTCAGCCTGCGGACGCCCAGGATGCGGCTCGCCTGAAAGGCCTCGACCGTCACGGCGTTGCCCTGATTTCCGCCGAGCAGCAGCACGCGGTCGTTCTCGATGCCCGCGAAGAAGCCCACATGCCCGGGCGCATCGATCACCTCTGGCCCGGGTTGGGGGCCTTCGCCGCGCTGCAGAACGACGACGTCCCAGCCAGGCCTCGCCTCCGCAAGATGGATCGAGCGGCCCACGTGCAGCCAGGAGCGGGCCCGTAGAGACTTCGAGCGCGGAAGTCGCAGGTGCCAGGTGATCCAGTTGACGAATGCCGAGCACCAGGGCGTCCCATCATCCTCCGGCCATTCCTGGTCGAGGCGGAGCATACCCAACACGGTCGCATTCGACTTCGAGCCCGGCACCTCGGCGAGGCCGACATAGCGCTGGGCCAACCAGAAGGCGGTGATGTTCATGAGGCAGCCTTCCTCTTGAGATGGTCCTCGATCACGGTGGCGGCATGCGTCCCGAGCAGTGCGCCGCCCAGGAACGCCGCATAGGCCTCGAACGAGGCATGGAGCACGATGGCCATTGCCGTGATCAGCAGGGAGAAGAGGTAGCTGTTGAACTGCTTTCTGCCGCCCACGGCTGCATAGAAGCGGTTCGGCGCCAGATCCGTCATAGCTTTTTTTCCCGGTCGATCCGGTCGCGCAGATCGTCGAGCGAACGGCCGAAGGCCTTGTCCCGCTCTTCACTACGCGCATGGGCCTCGGCGAGTCGATCGAGCCGCCCTACGATCTTGTGAAGGGGCTCGAGGAACACCTCGGCCAATCGTTCCGCCTGCGCCTGCTGCTGCATCTTCCACTCCTGCCGGGTAACGAACAGATCCGGCTTGAACTCGCTTTTCGAGACCCAGATGCGACGGCCCCGCATCTCGATCAGCACCCAAATGGGGAAGGCGATCGCGCCGGCCAGCACGATCAGCTTCGCGATGAAGTCCACCCAGTCCCGGACATCACCCAGCATGTCGTGCCCCTTTCCAGTAGTCGCTCTCGAGCGAGTTCCACCCGTCCCCTCGCAGTCCGATGATCTGCCGGAATGCCCGATCGTAGAGCATGCTGACCGGCTCCAGCCCATACCTACTTCGCGCACGCTCGGCGATGTATGCCCTGTCCAGCTCGGGTGCTCGATCGAGTGCGGCCAGAAAGTCCCCGAGCGTCTTGCAGCGGAAGCCCGTCTTCCCGTTCTCGACGGTCTCGGTGAATGCCCCGTAGTCCGTCGTGATCGCCGGCGTCCCGCACATCTGCGCTTCGGCCGCGACGCCTCCGAACGGCTCGGTGAAGAGCGTGGGCACGATGATCGCACGGGCATTGCCGAGATAGGCGCTCCGCTGCCGACCCGAGATGGGCGGCACGTAGCGGATGTTCGGCGCGTCCTGGAGCCATGGGCCCGGGTCGCCCTGGCCGCAGAGCTCGAACTTCAGATCACGGCGCCGGCGGGCGATCTCCCAGATCGTATCGAGGCCCTTGATCTCGCAGATCCTCCCGAGGAACACGACGCGATTGCGCGGAGGGCTGAGCTCGACGTCCCAGGCCTCCTCGTCGTAGTAGTTCGGGATGACCCACTCGTAGTTCAGGCCGTTCCGATCGGCGCGACCCTGGTGCCAATGCCTCCAGGCCTCGGACTCGAAGACCTTGTGCGCCGCGTGGGCCAGGTGGAGATAGCCGATGCCTGATTCGACGAGCTGCATGGCTGGGATCCCGTCCACCCCCTGGCTATGCCCTGCGCCGAACGGCATGAGCACCAAGTCCTCGTCAGCCACGCGCTCGCGCAGCAGCTCGTTCAGCCGGCGGTTGAACTCGAGGTAGAGCGGGCTGCCGGTGTTGCCGTCGTCGCTATAGAACTTCGCGGGGTCGTTTCCATCATGGCCGCGGAGCTCGTTCTGCTCGTCGCGGCTCATGATGTCCACCTGCTCGGCCGCTTCGGTCTCGGCTCCCTCGACGCCGTAGTGCACGACCCTGTACTCGGGCTGATGGCGAGCGAACATCTTCGCGAACTTCAGCACCTTCTCCGTGAACGCGCAGTGCGAGTACTCCTCCGTCGTCACGGTATGGGGCAGGCCGGGGAGATGCAGCGCCATCATCATCCGACCACCGGATGCCATTCGGCCCTTGAATTCGTCGAGCTCCACTTCACGACGTAGCCGTCGGAGGGGATGCCATTGACCACGAGATTGCCGACTCCCGTGGCCCCGGTCGGCCCGGTGGCGCCTGTGGCGCCTGACGCGCCGAGCGGTCCCTGCGGCCCCGTGGCCCCGGTCGGCCCGGTGGCCCCGGTCTCGCCGCCTGCGGACACCACGTCCCAGTAAGTGCTGTTTCCCGGCCCCTGAGATGGTCCGAGGGCCGGCAGGATGCAGATAAACATGCCCTCGCCGACGAACGGGGATGGATCCCAGTGTACGCCGTCGCCCGGGCTATACGACGTCGCGGAGCTCCAATCGCCACGCCAGTTCATCCCGATGACGCCGGTGGGACCCTGCGCTCCCGTCGGCCCGGCGGGCCCCTGGACACCCTGAACGCCAGTAGGACCCTGCGGCCCTTGGGAGCCCGTCGCCCCGGTTGACCCCTGACTACCCTGGACACCCTGCACGCCGGTGGGGCCCTGTGGACCTTGGGCTCCCGTAGCTCCCGTGGAGCCGACGGGCCCTTGGACGCCCTGGACACCCGTAGGACCTTGCGGACCCTGCGGACCTGTTGGCCCCTGGACGCCTGTGGGGCCTGTCGATCCCTGGACCCCCGTGGCGCCCGTCGATCCCTGCCGAGCCACCACGTTCCAGTACGTCGGGTTCGAGCTCGGAGCATGGTTCGTGTTCGCCAGGAGGCAGATGTAGGCCGTGCCGTTGTACTCCACGACGTTGGTCGCCTCGTAGGCTGTCGCGCTGTCCCACGGCCCGATCCACGTGGCTCCGACGGCACCTGTTGGGCCTGCTACTCCCGTGGGTCCCTGCGCTCCGGTGGGGCCCTGCGTGCCGGTCGCACCGGTGGCTCCGGCCGGACCCTGCACGCCCTGAACGCCCGTGGCGCCCTGAGTCCCCTGAGGGCCCTGGGCGCCCGTGGCACCGGCCGGACCCTGCACACCCTGGACGCCGGTGGCTCCTTGGGGGCCCTGGGGTCCTTGTGATCCCGTCGCGCCGACCGTTCCCTGGACGCCCTGCACGCCGGTGGGCCCCTGCGGGCCCTGCGGACCGGTGGGCCCCTGGACGCCCGTGGGGCCTTGCACGCCGGTGGCCCCCTGCGTCCCGACTCCTGTCGGACCCGTGGTCCCCTGCGGTCCCGTCGCCCCGGTCGGCCCGGTCGGCCCGGTGGCGCCCGTCGCACCGACGGAGCCGCCCGTCGCGCTGAACGTGATGCGCGGCCGGCCCTCGGTCGTGGTATCGACCGAGACGTCGCCGGCCACGACGAGCCGGTCCCCGGCAATCACACTCGAGTCCGATGGATTCTCTATTCGCGCACCCACGAGCCCGGTTATGCCCCAACCCTCGATCGTGCGCTTGATGGACGGCCCTGAATCGCCCGAGCCACCCGAGCCTCCAGTGTCATCGTAGGGGGTGAGGGTGACGGTGATGGCCTCGTCTGCCGGCCAGCTTACGAACAGGCCAGCGGAGACGATCACGAATTCACCATCGTCTGTCAGATCGATGTTCCCGGAGTCCGGACCGTAGGTCGCACTCACTGCCGACCAATGGAACGACTGCACGGCCGAGCTGGCTCTCTGCACGTCGGCCCAGAGCGTGTGCACGGTATAGTAGCCGCCGGGCGGCAGGCTCTGCTGCGTCACCACCCAGCGCAGCCCGAACCCCTTGAGCGCGTTCGTGCCGCTCGTCGCCGCGGTCGTGTTCGAGACGGTGGCCCAGCTCGAGGTGCGGCCGAGCGAGTTCTCCGCCTGGACTTGGACGTCGTAGTCGACGGCGTCCGTCACCGGGCCGATCAGCAGCTCGGTGTCCGTGGCGAGCAACGGAGGCAGCGCGGTCCACACGCTGTCCGAGCTGCGCTTGTACCGGACGTTGTAGCGCCGGATGAACGGGCTCGTCGACGCCGTGAAGGACAGCTTCAGGCGCGGGACGTAGCCGCCCTCCTGGGTCTTCAGCGCCGTCGTGCCGTCTGAGAGGACGGAGACGCTCGTGGGCGCATTCACGGCGTCGAGCGGGTTGAACAGGTCGGTGCCGGGCAGCGTGTCCCGGGTGTTCTGGGCGTCGAGCGTGTACGTCTCGTCCGTGTACTCGGTCAGCACCAGCCGGACCTGGGCGTCCTGCGTCATGCCGATGGCTCGCACGCGGAACAGCTTCTGTGTCCAGGCCGGCGTGGAGTGCGTGAGCGGCACCACCTGGCCGACGCGCAGCTCGAGTGCAGCCTCCTTCACGGTCACGCCGACGCCTACGTCGTTCCTGGCCTCGCGCAGCGCGACCATGCCGATCTGCTGGCCCATGTAGTAGTCGGTCGTGAACGGCAGATCGAGCTGGGCCACATTCTCGAACCCGGAGTCGTCCGTCAGGAAGTCGTTCGTGTCGCCCGGCTCGGGCCACGTGACGTCGTTCGGCTGCCAGCTCGCGTCCGCGTCGACGAACGTGCAGGCGACGCGGTTCGGCACCTGGTCGGTGCCGGCGCGGAAGAACTCCCAGTCGCCGATGATGTTGTCTTCGGTGAGCTCGAGCGAGGTCGGGGTGGCCACGCCCGGGATCGACATCGTGAACCTGCCGCCGGATGGGTCGATCCTCCCCCGACACGAGCTCAAGAGGTCCTGGAGGTTGCGGCGGAGGTCGCGGCTTGGGTCGAGGCGGCCGTTGCACGTGAAGCGCTTCTGGGTTCCGCCGGGGATCGAGACCGTCTCGTCGCAGTAGTTGGCCGCGGTGATGAAGCTGGCCTCGTCGATCTCCTCGCGAGTCCCTCCGTCCCGGGCAGCATACAATGCGCCCAGCCCGTAGCGCTTCGAGGTGAGGTAGTCGAGCACGCAGAGCGCCGGATTGTCCGACCAGACCCACGTCGAGCTGCGCGGATCATAGACCTTCTGGCCCTTGACGATCGCGGTGATCGTCGGGATCCCGCCGGGGAACGCTTCCTCGTGGTAGCTCAGCCAGAACGCGCCGTAGGCGATGCCCTTGCCGGGCGCATCGGTCGTCCATTCGGTGAACGTGTTGTCGAGCTCGGCGTCGACCGTCTGAGTATCACTGCCTGCGTGCAGGCCATACTCGACCTTGTCGTTGCCGTCGACGATAAAGCTCGACTGCAACCCGTCAGAGCGCGGCTCGCCTTCGAACGAAGGGGAGCTGATCGCGAGCCGCTCGTCGAAGTAGATGTCCTCGATCGACTCGATGCCGCCGCCATTCTCCGAGCCGAGACAGAACGCGCCGACCACGGCGAGCCGCTCCCAGTTCGACGAGCTCTTGTCCACGCGGACGTCGGCCAGCCTGAGCCCGACCTTGGCCGTCCCATACACCACAGGCAGCGTCGCCTGGTTCGACACGACGTTCTGGAGGCCGCCTTGCTGCCTCTGGCTCAGCCCGCGCCGACCCAGGAGCCGCTCGAGGCCGCTGCTCGCCAGGTAGATGCCGGCGCGGATCGCCCAGCCCTGACCGGTGATCGCTCCGCCGACGATGGCCGCGGCGCCCACGATCGTCTGAGCGACGGCGCTCACGGGAGCCTCCAGAGCTGCAGCCGCTCGGGGAGCTCGCGCACGGACATGAGGTGCACGCCATCGTCGGGCAGCGTGTAGAGCAGATTCCCCGCGACCATCACATAGAGCCGTGCGGGATGGGCGTTGCCCTCGCGCTCGACCAGGAGGTCCCCGCTCTGCGCGAATCGGATCGGGAGCTCACGGGCGCCCACCTCACGCAACGCTGTCTCGAGCCCGCCCAGTGCCTCCAGCGCCTCGAGCGCCGTCTCCTCGCTATCCCAGGACAGGTCGCCAAGGGGATCGGCCTCATACAGCGCCCAGAGCGCTCCACGCGCCAGCGAGCCACAATCCGTCAGCCCCCAGACGTACGGCTCGGCGACGAGGCCTCGAGCCCACTTGATGAGGCGCATGTCCCAGTTCGGGACCCGGGCGAGCTGGGCGACGTTCATCGCCGATGGCCCGTCCTACCCGTATCGACCCCATGATCCGTCGGCTGATAGCCGGCGGCCGCACGGTTGGCCCAGTAGATCGGTCGGTTCACGAGTTCGGGCACGAACTGGAAGAACGCGTCAGCCAGATAGCTCGAGGCCAGGCCTGCACGACGTAGCATGTCACGATGCGAATGCAGGTTCGTTCGCACGGCACGCACCTGGCCGAGCTCGTCGAGCCTCGACGCTATGCGGGTGTTGATCGTGACGGTGCCGGCGCGGTTGCCCTCCGTGTCGCGATGCTCGCGCACGTCGAACTTGCCGTTGAGGAACCCGCGGAACAGTTCGAGAGGATCGGAGACGATCGCCCATGAGCTGTCGAAGTGCACGAGGTAGATCACCGCCTCGCGGCCGCGCACGTGGTTCGTGAGGATCGTGGCGATCAGCGTCTGATCCACGCCTGAGAGCGTGAGCGTCGTCCCCGTGCCGCTGCCGTCGTCCTTCTCCTCGATGTCCCCGATGCCCAGGACGCCGCCGATGCCTACCCACGTATGGCCGTCCCAGTCGATGTCGTGGGGCGCCGTGCAGAGGTAGAGCGTGCCGCCCGAGGCGTTGACCTCGAGCAAATGGGCGATCGCTCCGGTCTCGGCCGCGATCGCGGCCTGCATGCCGGCGGTCATGGAGCGACTCATGGGGCCTCCCGGAAGGTGACCCTGAGCCCACTGATGAACTGCCCGGGCCGGCCCGGAGGCTCGGCGTAGTCCACGATGAAGGCGCGCAGTGTCACGCCTGTGCGGGTGATCGCGGCGCCGTTCACCGGTGAGTTCCCCGAGGCGATCGGCGGGTTGAGCTTGATCGTGGCCAGCCCGGACCCGTCGGAGTCCGCATCCTCGACGACCTGCAGAATCTGGTTCAGTCCGGCGATCTTCAGCACGTCGCCGGCGCGCACGACATTCGTCACGTTCGCGGACCAGCCAGAGGTATCGATGTCCTCACCGGTCTGGCCGCCACCCGCAATCACCGGCGTGCCGCCGCCCGCTCCGAGCGGATCCTTGCCGGATCCGGGCAGGGCAGGGTGCTTGACGTTCAGGATCTGCTGCGTGCTGTACGCCCAGGCGATGAATGCGAGCAATGCCTCGACGTCGGCACGGCCCAGCCGGAGGTCCGGCCACGTCTCCTCCCAGATGCGACCGACCTGGAGTGTGGTGCGCAGCTGCGGCTTACCGGATCCGCCCAAGGCTGCCAGCCCCGTCGGGACCCGCGGAATCGTCGCCCGCTTGGGCAGCAGCGTCCTGGGGAACGTGGCGGCCATCTCAGCTTCCCCGGACCGCGGCGCGGAACGCGTCGCTCTCGCGTACGCCCTCGGCCACCATCTGCAGAATCTGGCCCTTCTGCTGCCTGAGGAGCGCGGCTACGCCCGGCGCGTCGAGCGCGGCCACATTGAGATTCTGCGTCTGGTTCACGACCATCACCCGGCCGCCCGCTCCCGCGAAGGATGGCCGGGTGATGCGCGAGGCGTTCTCGACTCCGGGCGTGGTATTCGACGTCGCGCCGCCCCCACCCCCGCCACCACCACCTCCCCCCCCCATGGCCGCATCGAGCAGGCCGGAGATCCAGTTGGCCAGCGGCTCGGTGATGGTCTTGCGAGCCACTAGCCGCTCGATCTCGCGGATCATCTGGGCGAACGCGTCGACGACGTCGCCCGTGCCGGCGATGATGTCCTCGAAAGCGGTGGTGAAGTCCTCGGCCATCCGGTCGGCCGTCTGCTTGATCTGCTCGTATTCGGCCTCGAGCTCGGCGAGTTCCTTCTGCTTGAGCTCGCGAGCTTTGGCGGCCTGGTCCTGGAGCGCCTTGTTCGCGTCGAGCAACGAGGCCGCAAGCGCCAGCTGCTGGGCGCTGGCGCCCTGGGCCGCGAGGCGATGGAGTACGAGCGCCTTCTCACCCTTCGAAAGCTCGAGGTTCTGCTCTTTCAGGCCGGCGATCGCGTCCTCGATGGCCTTGCGTCGCTGCTCATCCTCTTTGGCCGCGTCCTCCTTGGCCTTCTGCTCGTCTTTGAGCACCTGCACGTGCTTCCACGCCGTGACGACCTGGTCCTGCGCCGCGCCGGTGATGCCCTGCTGCGCGAGCTCGTAGCGGAATCCGGCCTCCGCGCCCTGCTCGAGCTCTCGGCGCTGCTGCTCGAGGCTCGCCGTGATCTTGTCGATCGCGTCCTGGGCTGGATTGACCCCGCCGCCCCCGCCCCCACCTCCGCCTCCGCCTGCGTGCACGATGTCGGTGATGCGCTGCTCGATATACAGCAGGATCTGGCTGACGTCGCTCGCCGTGAGCCCCGCATTCTTCAGGACCTGGTCATTCTGCTGGATCGTGCGGTTCGGGCTGGGCATCAGCGCCGCGAACTCGCCGTAGCGCTTCTGCAGCGTCTCCACGCTGGTGACGTGGCTGAGCGACAGCTTGGTGCCGGTAACGTTCGGGTTCTCGCCGAACCCGCCCAGCCGCGCCAGGCCCTCGGCGATGATCAGCCAGCCTCGGCCGGCATCCGTGACGGAGCGCAGGGCCACCGCGAGCCCGCTGCCCATGGCAGTCGCCAGCCCATCCGTGTTGCTGATCATGTCGTCGAGAGAATGGACGATCTTCACGATCTCCGCGTTCAGGCCGGAGTCACCGATCATCTTCGCGAACAGCGCCGTGGTATCCGAGAGGTTCGAGATCGCACCGTCCAGGGTGTTCATCCGATCGGCCATCGCATCGGGGAACTGCGTGTTGCCCATCTCGGCGAGGAACCTCGAGACGTTCTCGGCCGTGTTCTCCATCGTGCGAGACACGCCCTTGAATGAGAGCGTGATCTTGTCGCCAGTGACCTGGGCGTCGACCCCGAAGCGTCGGAGCGGCCGGGTCATGCCGGCCGAGGCGCTGACCACCGCGTCGGAGAGATCGGTGATGTCTGCGGTGAACGCCGCGGCGAAGTTGCCGAGCCCATTGAGCTCCTGCTTCGATGGGTCGAACCCGCGGACGCGCAGGTTGATGAACGCTTGGGTGAGGTTCGCGATCTCGAACGGCGTCGTACGTGCGAAGTCGGTGATCAGGTCGAACGCCCGGGCGCCGTCCTCCGCTGAGCCTGTGACGGTGCCGAGCGTCGCCTGGAGCTTCTGGAACTCGACGTTCGTGTTGAAGATGAACCGTGCGGTCCTCTCGAGCCCCCGGAACACGCCGTAGGCCGCGGCGACCTTCAGGACCTTGCGGCCCAGCCCGTCGAACTGCCCCTGCGCCCGATCGGCCGCCTTGCCCGAGGAGTCGACGGCGTCCTCGAGCGAGCCCAGCCGGCGCTCGGCGCGCTGGATGGCCCGCTCGTACTCCCTGGTATCGAATTCGAGGCCTACGACCTCGAGATTGTCAGCCACCGCCGCATCCTCCCCTCAACCCGTCAATTCTCTCGCTGCCGGCCCTCCTGGAGCCATGCGAGCCACAAGAGCAGTTCTTCCCTGGGCATGTCGCCGACCTCATCGAGGCTCTTCCCCAAGGCCTCCCCGACCATCAACCGGAGTCGGAGTCCTCCGTCCTCTCGGACTTTTTTTTTGCTTCCTCCTCGCTGTGCGCGGTCAGCGCCGAGCGATACATGAACGCGACCACGCGCTGAAGCACGTCCCACTCGGCCGACTCCATGAGCGTGATCCGGTCGCCCCATTCGAAGGCATTGGAGCCGTCTTCGAGCTCGGCCTTCTGGATCAGCAGCACGACCCTGCGCTCCAGCTCGTTCTTCGACGCCTCCCTGCCTTCGTCCTGCATGCGGTCGGCAACGGAGATCATGTCGTTCGTCGTGAGCGGGCTGAAGTAGAGCGTTTCGTCCCATTCCGGGACGAGGATGCTCCGGCGGTTCTCGCTCCTCGCCTTCAGGACCTTGTCTATCGTCCTCATCATCAGACCCAGTTCGGTGTGAGTGCGCCTTCGCCCTCGAAGTCGAACTCGACCATGAACAGCGCGCCGCGCTGCCCGGTGATCTTCGCGTTCGTGGGCATCAGGTCTCCCCAGCACTGCTTCGCCGAGGAGACCACGAGCATGACAGCGAGCGCGGTGGCGTCGGCGTTCGAGTTCACCGCATCGATGAACGCCTTCTGCTTCGCGTCGCCGTAGTCCATCTGCACGGTGACGCGACCGGCCCAACCCGGGACGTCGAGCGTGATCCGCTTGCCGGCGTCGCCCATGGTGGTGTGCTCGATCACGGGCCGGGACGGCGTCGCCTCCCATGCGGTGACCTGCGCGATCGAGTTCGAGGCGAGCGTGACGGCCGCGTTGTCCGCCCAGCCGCCCGCGACCTGCACGTTCGGTGTGAACGTCACGTCGACCTCGTGGGCCGTGACGGCACCCACGACGCCACCGGTGACCACCGTGTACGTCTGTCCATCGCCGGCCACGGCGAACTGATCACCGGGCCGCACGACGCCTTCGAGGGCCGCGCCATCGAACGTCGCGGCCGAGGCGCCCTGGGCCGTAGCGCCCTGCACGAGCGGTGAGCCCGTGACGACGCCCCCCAGGGCGGCCTTTCCCTTGACCCCCCGGTATGCGGCCATGGATCAGGTCCAGTCGATGGTGATCGCGCCGTCGCTCTCGAAGTCGAACGTGACTTCGATGTGGCCGCCCACCTTGGCACTGATCGGCGCCGACGTCGGGAGGATGTTGCACGAGATCTGCTTCGGGCCCGTACCACTCACGACGCCGAGGAACGCGATCGGTGTCGGGTCGTCGTTCGAGACGAGCATGTCGATGATGGCCGCCTGAGCCGTGTCGTCGTAGTCGAGGCGAGCCGTGATCCGGCCGGTGCCGCCCGGATAGTCCAGGTCGCCCTTCTTGCCGGCGTCGCCCAGGGACGTAGCCTCGATGTACGGCCTCGAGGGGGTGAAATCCCAGCCCGTCACCTCGCCCATGGTGTCGCCGCCTACGCTCACCGAGCCCTTCACGCCGCGGTACTTCGCCATCTTCGCCTCCTCCCGTTCCGCCGCCTCCGCGGCTCGTTACACAGTCCCTACGCCACGCTCTCCGTCACTTCGAACGCGGCCGAAACGTTCACCTGAAGCCAGGCCTCATCGTCGGATTTCACTTCCACCGGTCCGCTCGCCGGCCTGAACTCGATGCCGCCGTCCATGTCGACCAGGTTGAACACGTCTCGCGCCGCATCGCCCAACTGCGTGAGCGGCCCATAGCCGCCGCCGGGCTTGCCGAACAGCTGTAGGATCACAACGCCGGTGATCCGCGCATTCGGACCCTGACTGTCCTCGAACGCGTCGCCCCAGCGGATCGTATGGCGCACCCAGCTCGCGTCGGGCGGCTCGAAGTCGCCGCCGCCGTAGTCGACCTCGGTGAGTGCGGCCCAGGCCGTCTCGAAGTGCTGCTCGATCGTCACGGCGACGCCCTGCATATCACTCGCCACGGGTCACCTCCGCGAGCACCTTGCCGACGAGCGGCCGCATCTCGGCTGCCGTGACCTTAACCATGCCCTCGGGCGCCTGCTTCGAGCTGCCGTTCTCGAGCGGCGGGATGTAGGGCAGGGAATTCGTGATGAATGCCCGATCCCCCGCCTTGAAGTCCGCGAGGATCGTGGCCTGGCCCTCCTGGATCGCGGCGCGGCCCGACTTGTCGAACTTCTCCGGGTTGTTCGAGCGATCGATCTTGTCGACGCCGACATTCCAATTGGCACGTGCCCGGCCGGTGCGGACCGGCGTGCGCATGACGAGCCGACGATGCGCCTCGAGCAGCACGGCGCGGACCAGCTTGTTCGAGCGGTCCCGTATCCCGGCCTTCACGCGGCCCGTGCCCTCGAGCTTCATCCGGACACCCCCACGAGTCGCCTGGCCCGGCCGATGAAACGCTCGAGCCAAGGCTGGCGCCGAGGCGCCGCACGAAGCAGCTCCGCCTCGAGGTCGACATCGACGTCCGCCTGGGCATTGAGCACGAGCGTGGCACGCACCATGTCGGGGTGCCTCTGCCGCACATCGGACTCGACGCTGAATGCCACGACGCCGTAGAGCGGCCGTCCGTCCAGCTCGAGATGCAGGGTGGAGCTTGTCGGCCCGCCCGAGATCTTCAGCGTGTGCTGGCTCATCGCTTCACCCTCAGTTCGTAGAGCGCGGGGAGCCCGCCCGAATAGGTCGGGTCGACGCCGCTGATCTCGAACTCCTTGTCGCCGATGACGACGAGGTCCGCCGGCGTGGGCTCACGCGTGAGACCCTTCGCCGCGATCATGAGCTTCCACTCCTGGGTCTTCGAGCCACCCGGTCCGCTCTCGCCCTTGGCACGGCGCGTATCGAGCCCCGGAGCCTCCAGCAGCGCCCGGGTCGTCTGGTCGGCCGTCGAGCGCGAGTAGGTGCGCGTGGACGTGTCGTAGGACCCGGTCGTCACGAACCGCAGGACGATCTTCTTGCCGAACTTCGCGATGAGCTTCTCGGCGACGTTGCGGAGCGGCCCGTCGAGCGGTGTGGTCGGGACGCTCTCGAGCCCGGTGTCCAGGCTGAGCCCCAGGTCGCCGATCGCGATCGAGACATCCGCGCCGGCCAGCGTGAGCTGGCGAGCGAGCAGCAGGGCCAGCGAGCTCACGCCCACCGAGACGCCGACCGCGTCGAGCGGGAACGACGTGGGGATCGCCGAGTAGCGGAGGCTCAACCCGGATGCGCCCAGGCTCGTCGAGGCGGCCTCGAGGCCGATGAGCCGGCCGTACAGCAGCCCAAGATCCGAAGTGCCCAGGAGCATGGCCGGGACGCCCAGCGCGATCTTGCGGCCCATGCGCAGCCCGAGATCCGAGGCGTCGGACGCGATCGCGACGGAGCCGAGTAGCAGGGTGACGCCAGCGCGGTAGGTCAAGCCGAGGTCCGATGCGGCCAGGGCGACCGCTGGCGCCCCCAGCGCCAGACCGTAGGCGCGGCGCATCCCAAGGTCCGACGCGGCCAGGGTGGACGCGACGGACTCGAGCGGGACTCTCCGATTGAAGCGGAGCCCGAGGTCGGAGACGCCAAGCGACGCCCCGACCGAATTAGCAAGGACGGTGAGCGTGAAACCCAGGTCGGATGCTGCGAGCGATGTCGTGACGGATTCGACAGCCAGCCGCTTGACGGATACCAGGCCGAGATCCGATGCACCGAGGCTCGTCGCGACGGAACCGAGAGCGAGTGAGTAAGTGGAGCCGCCGCTGATATACTCTGAGGCACCCTTGGTCCAGTTGATGCGGGTAACGCCGTTGATGTCGGTAGTGAACGGATCGGTGGCGTCTGCACTCAAATCGAGGCCCGCAGTCAGCACACTACCGTTTGAGCTGAAATCCAGGCCAGCAGCGTTCGTGAACGGGTCGCCGATCGACTGTTGGCTGTTGGAGCCGGGGGCGTCGGTATAGTCGGACGCGTTGTAATCCGATCCGGCTGCGGCGGTGTTCAAATAACCGCCCGTCACAGCCGCGAATGAGACGTTATTGCGGGCCAAGATGCTCGAAACGTTGAATCCGTATCCGCCGCCGTATGCTGTGTTGTTGTCTAGAGCTGTAACCGAGGGTGTCTCAAAGACCCTCGCTGTCGCATTCGTGCTGTTGGTTACACCGATGCAGTTGCGAATCGCTTGGGCTGACGCAGCGGTTGCGAAGAGGATCGCGAGATTGCTGCCGCCTGAGCGGTGCAGACCGAATGCGCCGTCGATGAGGCCGTTGCCAGACCCGTCCCCGAAGTAGACCCCGCGCCCGGTCCCTGTGCCGGTCTTTTCGATCTGAACACGACCGAGCTTATGACCACCGATATGGAGAATGCCGCCTGTAAGAGATGGGCCCTGGAAGATGTAGATCGTGTCGTCCCAAGTGTCCGTCGCTTCCTGACCGCTCGCTGGCTCGATGTCGATTAGGTGGCCGTTCGTCGTGATAGCGGAGAAGTCCACCGTGGCGGAGACTACGTCCGGCGTGCTGCCCGTCGAGTCTTTGAGGTAGATCGTCCAGTCGTCCGCGAGACTCGCACCCATCTCAGTAACGACATCGGTGATCGAGGCATAAGCCGCGTTCGCACCAGACAGAGCGGTCGTGGTGCCGTCGCCTCCAGCGCTGCCCGTATCTACGTAGCGAGTCTGCATCAGCTACAATCCCTCTTTCGTTCGGGCCACTTCCTCGCGGCGATCTCTGGAAACGCGACATCGGCAAGAGTATGGGCCAAGTCCGCAACCGACATCAGACCGTTGATGGGTGCGGATACGTTGAAGGCGTCATGCACCCCGTCCGCCGCGCAGCGGTACAAGAGCGCGTCTGATCCGCGCAATCATACTGACCACTCCACAAAGTCCCACATGTACTGGGTCTGATCTTGGGGCGGGCAGATCCACGTCGGGCCCCCGAACTGTTGCTCGCCGAGGTTCAGTGTGCCCATGGGCATGGGGCTTAGGTCCCAGAGAAGGGTATCGTTGATCCATGCCTTGTATGTCCCATCCCCTGCTCCAGCCGAAGACTCCGGCTCAAAATAGAGAGTGAAAGTTACGATTTGGTTGTTGTATGTGTCCAAGTTGACCGGTGCGCCATTGAGGTAACCTTCGATGCTGCCGAAATTCACCCCGTTCTGCGTCCACTCAGGACTGGCACCGATGGCCCCAGCGAGACCATTGTCTCCGTTGTAGCCGAAGTACAGTCGATGCGCGTTTCCGATGTCTCCGGCACGGAAGATGATCAGGAGTTTGTGGCCGCCGCCGTTGCTGAAGGACCCGACTGTTGAGCTTCCTAATCCGCCACCTGATGCGGTCTGACCGAACCATGTCTTCCACTGGACGTACGTCCCGCTGCCAAGTGAAAGATCACGGTTGAAGTAGATCATACTGTTTTGCTCACCATTGGCGTTGTAGCATGGGTCGGGCCCGGTGTAGCCCGCATGATACGTCCAATTGAACCGATAGGCGTGCGTGCTGCTCCCGTCATAGTTCGCTGTAAAGTCTAGGGGATAGATCGTATAACCACCCGAGCTTCCGTTCTTGTACCCTGCACTCATCACCGAGAGCGCAGAGCCCAGGTCTTCTACCCCCGCCGCCTGAATGTCCTGAGATCCCCCCGATCTCGTATCGAAGACCAGGTTCGCGTCACCCACAGTCGGAGCGGTAGGGGGGGCGAGCGAAGCTCCCGCGCTCGGCGTTCCCGTAGCCGTATTCGAGTAGGTGACGTTTGTCCCGTCGGAGGCCACGACCCGGAAGTCGTAGGAGTTGCCATTCACGAGCCCGGAGGGCTGGACGGTTTCAGCACTGCCCGACAGCGCGTTCCCGATGTTCGTCCAGGAGCCCGAGCCCGTGAGCCTGCGTTGAGGTTGAAGTGACGTCGCGTTGGCTGGTGCGGTCCACGTCAGCGTCGCCGTCCCGTCACCAACGGACGAGACGGCCAGGTCGGAGATCGTGCCGAGCGTGTGATCTCCGATGCGCATGACGTAGTGACGCGCACCGACGGCCATGGGCGCGTCAGGTGACGGTCAGGATCTCGGTCCCGACGTCCAGGTCGAAGCTCTCGGCGTCCGCCAGCGTGATCGACGAACCGTAGTCCCAGGTGCAGATGAGCGGATCAGCCGGAGACGTCGGCGTGTCGTTGTAGTACACGACGTACCGGAACGGACCCACCGTCCCACCCGAGGCCGTCACGGTCGCGTCGACCGCGGTGATCGAGGTCACGCCGCCCGTCCTGCTCAGCCCGTTCTGGGAGTCGATGGGCGCAGCGTAGCCGTTCTCCTGCGTGATCTCCGCGAGATCGGCCTTCACCGCGTCGGCCGCGGCGTCTGGCGCCGTGTTGCTCAGGTACCAGTTGAGCGTGTCGGCCGAGAGATCGTGGACGCCGCTCGCCAGGTCCTCGCTGAACTGCTCGAATTTCGTGCCGGTGGCCATGGATCAGCCCTCCATCTTCTCGAGGAGCTCCAGGGCGGCACGCTGGTCACGCGGAGGCTTGTCGGCCCCGGTGACCTGCATCCACCGCTTCACCTCGCCGTCGGAGAGCACGCGGCCCATCCGATCGGGAGCGTTCGCGCCATCGGCCACCCAGATCTCGCGCTCGGGCCACCAGCTCAGGTGATCGACGCGGATCTTCATGCGCACGACGCCGGCGGCCGAGGCCTGGCGCAGCTCCTCGACCTTGGCGTTCACCTCGTCGGGCCAGTCGCCCTTGTGCGTGGCCATCTTCTCGCGGAGCTTCGCGAACTCCTTCCGAGCGGCCTTGCGCGCCTCGTCCTCGGCCAGGTCTTCGGCTCTCGCGAGCTCGCGGCCGTCGTCGAGCTTGATCAGCTGGGTGATGGTCAGCAGATACCCGAGGAACCTCACGAGCTCGCCGACCTTGGGCTTTCTGTTTGCCATAGCCTCGTCCCTCCTCAGGATCTCAGCATGCGGAAGGCCAGACTGCTCGAGTCGACGAGCAGGGGCCGTAGATATCGCAGTACGTTCTCGGGTAGCTTCCCGGCCGGCCTGGAGAGGCGGGGGGTCACGGACAAGGGTCCCAACTTCACGTCCTCGAACCCCTCCAGCCCTGTATCCGTGAGCGAGACCCCCCCGCCGAGTATCTCCAGCGCCAGCTCATACGTGGCCTTCTTGACCGGCTCGGGGATGACGGTCTCGAGGTACGCCCAGCCCTCGTCGCTGATGCAGCCGTAGCGCGGGAACCTGAGCGCCTGGGTCGTGCCGCTCGAGGTTCCGTTCAACGGGTGAACCGGCGTGCCCTCGAAGTCCTCTTGGTCGATGCGCCACGTCGCCATGATCAACGCCTGCGCCTTCTCGTCCGAGCTCGCGCCCGTCCAGTCCGAGGCGTCCTTGCGGTTCGCGAAGTACGCTTCAGCCTCCGCCATCGTGGCGTAGGCATTCGCGTCGCTGGCGCCGACCGTTGCGACCAGGCTTGCAGCCATCCGTCAGTCCCGGCGGGAGCAGGCCCCGGGAGAGCGGGGTCCCCGGGCTTCCCCGGAGCCCCCAGCTCCCCGCGTGGCGCTACTCCGTGCCGGCCCCCTTCGCTGCGTGGGCCACGGCGAACTCGAGCGCGGCGTCGCGGCCATGGAACTTGCCGTTCGACGGACCCTCGATCAGCACGTCCTCGGGCCCGTAGAGATGCCCGTACGCGCCATCGGCTTCGTAGCGGTATCCCTCGGGGAACGGCGTCTCTTCCTTGCCGTTCTCGTCGCCCTTGGACTCCTGCTTCTTCGGGGCCTTCTTCTTCGGCTCCTCGAAGCGCTTGTGGACCTTGGCGTCGAAGTCCGACTCGTTGATGACGATGAAGGACCCTTCGGAGTTCGGATCCTTGATCTTCACGGTGGGGAGCTTCATCTGCCCACCTCCTCGGAGGGGTTCGGTTTGCTGATCCCGGGCGGGGCCCCGAAAGACCCCACCCGCTGATCAGCGCTTCAGCTCAGGCCGCTATCCGGCCAGCCTGCAGGCGAGCTCCCGGCGCACGAGCTTCACGCCATAGAGGATCCGCCACTGATACTTCGTCCTGGCATACTCGCGGCTCACCTCGAGGGTGAGCGTGAGCCCGGAGATCGGATCCACGGCCGCCCGCATGACGTTGCCGCCCATGAACCCGTCCGCCGGGCCGAGCGTGCGGGTCGCGAGCGCGAACGCGTCGCGATGGAATCCCAGGTTGGCCACGTGGCTCGACTTGACCGTGATGGCCTCGGAGCCGGCCAGCGCGATCTCGAGGCCGGGCTCGATCGCAAGCGTCACGTCCGTCGCTGCGGAGGCCTGCGTGGCGTCGGCGGTCAGCACATAGGTCTGGCTGTGGCCGGCGATGTTGATGATGTCGCCTTCCTTGAGGGCGCAGGCGCCGGTCGACGCTGCCGTGGTCGCGGCGAACGACTTCGTGCCCGCCGCAACGGCGGTCGAGGCCTTTGCGACGAGCCCCGTGGTGATGGTCCCGGCCGTGTGGGTGGGGATGTTCTGATCCATCGCCCACATGAACCCGAGCAAATCGCCGATCATCGCGGACGACAGCGTGTCCTCTCCGGCCCTGCGGAAGCTGGCGTCCTGGACCGCCCGGACGAGCAGCGCGTTGGCCTTGGCTGCCGTGCCGAGCACCATGTTCCGCGGCTCGGTCGGAGCCAGCTGGTCGTTCAGGACCCTGTCGACCGCCACGGCCTCGGCGAGATCGGGCGTGCCGCCGCCGGCGAACGGCGTGGTCCCCGCGGTCCCGGCATACCCGTACACACCCTTGTACAGGGCCAGGATCTCCGCGTCGACGTAGTTCGCGAGCGCCTTCAGGTGCTCGGAGAGCTGGAGGTCACGAGCGCCGACGGCGACCTCGCGGGCCTCCTTGTCCGTCACGAACATGTCGGACTTCTTCCACCGGTCGAGCACGATCGCCACGCTGGACGGCGTGCTGTTGCCGCCTGCAGGTGGGGTCGGCCCGGGAGTCACGTCGCCCACGATCACAGCGGAGGGGACCGGCACGTTGACCGTGTCGCCCTGCTTCGCGACCTCGGTGCTCCAGTCGGTATTGATCAGCCTGGGCATGATCGCATGCTGACGAAGCGCCAACAGACCTCGTGCGAAGATCTGATTGACGATTGCGTCGAAGGTGTTGGCCATCTTCGGCTCCTGGTCACCGGGGGACCCGTCATCCCATCCTCAGCGGATCCTCTCCCGCGTTCCCCCGGGAAACGCGAAAGGGCAGGGCGGCTTGCCCTGGCTCACGATTTCTCGTGCCCTCGGCACAGCCACCCCGCCCTCGGCGGAAGCCAGTGGGCCGGGAGATGTCCTGCCTCTGCGTCCCTCGATCGAGCGGCGCCTCCCGGTGCGCCGCCCGATGACCTAACTCAACTGACTCCGGTCTCGCCGGAGGCGATCTTCTCGGCGTTCTGGCCCCAGGCAAGCGCGTCGTTGCCGTCAATCGTGCCCGCGGCCGGCAACCCTCCGCCGCCCGGCTCATGCGCGCCCGAGCCGCCACCCTTCGCGGGCATGTACGGCGCGGCCGCATCGCTCGTCGCCCAAGCCTCGACGTACTCGTCGATCGAAACGTCACGCGGGATCCCGTCGGGGTCCTTGCGGAAAACGCCGCGGAAGGAGCCATCCTCCTGGACCATCTCTGGCCCGAGCTCCTTCAGCATGGCGCGAACGGCAGGCCGGTATTTGTCCACCACGCCGACCTTCGCGATGGCGCGATCGAGGCCGGCGTCGACCGTGCTGCCCCGAAGCGCAGTCATGGCCGTATCACGCTCGCCCGTGATCTTCTCGAGCTGGCGGTTGAACTTCGCCTCAGCGGCCTCGACGCCCTTGCGCAAGCCCTCGGCGATGCGCTGCTGGACGTCACCATCCTTGTCCCCGCCACCTGCCTGCAGGGCGTCGTGCACGCCCTGCGGAGTGAGGGCCTCGCCCTCTTCGCCAGCGAGCTCCTGCAGCTCCTGCCACGACCTCGCCGCAGGCTTGAGCTGCCCGAGCTCACGCTTCTGCTTCTCGACCGTGCTCACCAACCCCTGGACCGCTGGGTGGGAGTTGTGGTCCTCGATCTGGAGCACGAAGCTGTCCCCGCTCTTGGAGTAGAGCTCGTGGAATGCCTCAGGGATACCCTCGAGCGAATCGAGAACCGCCTTCAGCTTCGCCACGTGACCCTCGCCTGGTCTCGCATCTGGAACCTCCGGAAACGACGAAGGGCGGCGCGCACGCCGCTATGTCAGCCTGAACTTACGTCAGGCGCGGATTCAATGTCAACGGTTTCTGCCAGCTGAGGGCCGCACTCAGCCTTCAACGGTGCGCCCTCGTGGACCTGGACCCGTGAGACGGAATGCTCTCTGGATCTCCTCGGCCGATAGCGGCGTCCTGACCGCCAACAGCGCTACCTGCTCTCCCGTCGGCGCCGGCACCTTCACGCCGGCATCCCGCATGTATTGCACGGCCCCGAAGGCGTTCGGCGCTTGGCCGAGGATGAGCTGGAGGTTCACTACCGCGATGAAGAGCGCCTCGATGTCAGTCCACGGCGCCGGCTTGAGCTCCGCCTCGGCATCATCGAAGATCGGACCGAGGAGTCGCTCTTCGAGGCGCTGAGCGAGTGCCCAGGCTTCAGCCTCGCCCACGCCTTCATCCTGGAGCTTCTGCCGGTACGTCGCGATCACCTTCGCGACCCATTCAGTGATGTCCTGGACGGTGCCGAGGAGATCGGGGTGAGGTGGTACGCGGCGGTGGTGGATCATGCGCCACAACCTACCGCCACCTTTGCGCTCGCGCACTGACTCTATGTGTCTCCCGTGTCAGTAGCCGGAGCCACCACACCAGCCTTCTTCCTCAGCTCGTCCACCGTGACGATCGAGCGGTCCTGCTTCACCAAGTCGCGCAGGTTGATCTTGCCGTCGCGGAACAGCTTAGCGCGTCCAGGGCCCAGAATCTCGTCCTGCTTCGCGGCCGGCTGCTGTTTTAGCCAGTCCTCATAGGTCGTCGACGACTTCACCGGCCCGCCGTCCGAGGAGCGCATACCCGGGTCCGGCGGCTCGATGCCCAGGCCCTTCCAGTCGATTTGCGCGACGACGACGGTGCGGCATCCGTAGTGATACGGCGGCAGGTCGCTCGAGTCGAGCGGCAGGACCGTGCCGTCCTTCGACATGCAGATGAACGTCGTATGCGAGTCGAGCACGGCGACGACCTCGAGGCCCTTCACGACGTCGGCGTTCTGCCGGTACGTCTCGACGTGGCCACGGTTCGCCACGAAGTTGATGGCCGTTCGGGCAATCGCCTCCGTCTCCCGGGTCGTGGTGCCCAGGACGCCGCTCGTGAACCCGCCGTGGCCGTTCGATCGGCCGCGCAGCCGGCGCACGATCTGGTCGAGCGTCTCGTTCTGCGCCATGCCGAGCTGGATCTGGCGGCGAGCTCGCCGGATTGTCGCGGCCTTCTGGGTGTCGGCCCAGCCCTTCAGCGTCTCACCCTGGAACGGCTGTGAGTCGAGGATCGATTTCATGAAGTTCACGCCGATCCGGCCGGTCGTGATGTCGACGCCGATCGAGCCGACGGCGCCGAGCAGCTGCTGGCCGGCCCAGTCGGCCTGCTGTGAGCCGATCTCCGCGAGGCGCTGGCGGAGCGTCTTGCGCACCTCCTCGAACGTCTGGCCGACGAGCGGCTCGATCTCGCCGAGCAGCTTCTCGAGGCGGAGCCGGCGATAGGCCTCGCGATCTGGCGCCGTGGGATCGAGCTTCGCGATCTGCGCGGCCAGATCATCGAACAGTGCCCGCAGGAGCGGCTGGACTTCGCGATTCAGGCCGTTCCCGAGACGCTGCAGCGCCACGAGGTTCTGGATCAGGCCGCCGATCGGGTCGTGCGGGCTCGCCATCTCAGGCTGCGCCCCCCGTGCCGCCCGAATCTTGGGCTGGCGGCGTCTGCTGAGCTGCCGCCTTCGCCAGCGCCGCGAGCGTCTGCAGGTCGCCCTCCTCGAGCTTGGTGCGCTCCAGCTCGGGGTCGAACGTCTCGGGCAGGATCTCGCCCTGCACGAGCAGCTCCCAGAACGTGTCGAGCGACATCTTCGCCGGGACCAGCGCGGCCAGCGCTGTGATCATCTGGGCGTCGAGGCGGATGAGCTCGAAGTCGAGGTTGACCTTGACCTCGCCGCCCGAGTCGAGGCCCATCCACTTCGCGTGATAGTAGAGCGCGAGAGTGAGTCCCATCTGCAGGCTCTTCGCGGCCTTGGCGAGCTGGGAATCCGACTCGGACTTGTCGATCCGCTTCGAGGTCGCTGTCTCGGCCGCTCGCGACTCGGAGTGCAGCATCGAGAGCCCGAGCAGCGCCATCCGATGCTCGGAGTCCTTCAGGCTCTCCCGCGTCTGCTCGAGGCCGGCGCCCTGGATCTCGACGTACGCCGCTGTCGCTTCCTTGGGGAGTGCCATCCCAACCGTCGGGCCGACGCTGAATCCCTTCACGTCGGAGTAGTCCACGCCGGTCGTGACGAAGATCGGGACGGACGCGACGTGCTCGACGTTGTCTCGGTCGGAGAGCTTCTGGAAGTGCCGGATGTTCTCGGTCGCGAGGTCGAGCAGGGGAGGCTCGGCGTCGAACGCCGCGACGCGGTTCGTGTAGACGGGCGCGAGCGGGATCTCGTCCATTTGCTCGCCGAGGAGTTGGGGCTCCCCATCCATCACCCACTGCCGCTTGCCCTTGTCACCATCCTGGAGCTTCCAGGTCCTCCAACGGACCCGGCGAACCTCTGCTCCGCTTCCGTCCTCCGCCGGATGAGTCACCAGGTTGTAGGCGCGCACCCTGGGCACCTGAATCTCCTTGAACTCGTCGGCCGGATCCGTCTCGGTCGCGAATTCGCGCCAGCGGATGGCGGTCACGACGTCCTTGCCGTTGATGCGCTCGGTGCTGATGCCCAGCACGTCCTTGAACTCGACGGCGATCCAGTAGGGGCGCTGGTCCTGGTCACGCGTCGCGCCTTCCGGGATCGGCGGCTTGTCGACGAAGATGAGCGCCATCCCATCGGCCCATGCCTCGTCGAAGAGGTCCTGCGCGAACGTGGGGAGGTCGCGGCCGGCCATGTCGACGTCATCCATGTGGGCCACGATCTGCTTCGGCACGTTCTCCTCGAGCTTCGGGTCCTTGCGCATGACCATGCCCGAGAGCCCTCCGATCGTGCGCTTGAACCAGTTGAAGAGCACCGAAGAGTTCACACGGCGCCGATAGTGGGTTTCGTCCTCCTTAGGGAACCTCGGCAGGTAGGTCGACGCCTGCTCGCGCAGTCGCAGCGTGCCACCCAGCACGTCACGGCAGATCCGGATCGCCTCTTCGCGGTCCTTACGCCGAAGGCTCTGGCGCCCCGGGCCCTCATTCAGCCATTCCATCGTCCCCCTCCCATCCTCAAACCGTGTGCTGCGTGACCGAGGCGCTGCGCTTCGGCGCCGTCACCCGATACCTCGTCTCGTCGCCCGCGTGGTCCTCGGCGTTCGTGTCCACGTCGTCGATCTTGCGCGAGTCGCGGGGCAGGGTGGGCACCGTGCGAGCCCATTGCCTGCACGTGTCGAACGCCGCGAGCCAGGGCGCCTCCGGATCCAGCTTCGCCCGGGCCTTCATCATGTCGTGCATGCGCTTCCAGCCGCTGATCCTCGAGCCCGGCCGCTTGTCTGCCTCGGTGAACGAGACGCCGTGCTTCAGCATCGTGGACGCGATCGATGTCCCGTCCGTGTCGAGCTGGAAGATCTGCGAGTCGGCCGGCCCGGGCCGGACTCGCTCCCGGATCCCGAGCTGCTGCTCGCGCTCGACGATGCCGAGTGCGATCTCCTTGTCGCTCATGCGCAGCCCGACGTTCGGGGTGCGCTCGTCCCAGCCGTACCACTCGGCGATGCGCAGCGCAGATCCTCGTGGCCAGATCACGCCGTCTGGCCCGACCGTTCCATCCGGCTCGGCCCACCAGCCCACGGAGAACGGCTTCGACGAGCCCCAGTCGTACGAGCGATCGATGCGCCAGCTCTTCGGAATCGCGAGCGTGCCGTCCTCGTTGAGCCACGGCTTGATGAGATGCAGCGGCCGATCCCACACGTCGTCGAACATGCCGCCGGCGATGACGTCCCAATCGTCCGAGAGCCATGCCTCCCTCTGTGCGTTGGAGGTGGCTGACGCTTTGATGAACTCCGGGTAATCCGGCTGCGCGGAGAGGAGCGCACGATTCTCGCTCCAGTGCCCGCGGAGATTGACGCGCCTCAACCCGGTCTCGGAGCTTTCGACGACGACGCCTGGGGGCGCCGGATCGATGAAGTAGGCCTTCACGGCGTTGTGGCCGACGCCCCATGGATTCGCGGTCGCACGGACCCGTTTTGGTACACCGGGCATGGAGCTTCTGCAACAGGCCTTCATCCGGTGGTAGCACTCGAGGTCCGGCCAGTTCGTGAGCTCCTCCCAACCGATCCAGGGCACTTCCCAGCCGTGGTAGTTCCAGTAGTCCTCTGGGTTGTCCATGTACCGGAAGAGCAGGGTCTCCCCGGCGGGCCAGCTCCACCGGTATTCGGCCTTGTTCCAGGTCGCGCCCGGGAAGATCTGTCGGAACCATTTGTTGCTCTTCCGGACCACGTCCTCGAGCTGCTGGTAGCTCTGCCGGAATAAGATCCCGAGCCAGGCCGCCCCATAACCGCGCCCGACGTCGCGAGCGAAGTCCATAAGGAGAGCGTCGGTCTTCCCGGGGCCACGCGTTCCTCGATAGAGACACTCGAAGACGGGGCATGTCAGAAAGAGCGCCTGCGAGCCTGGATGTGGGCGCCAGACGACATGAGTTGCTGGTTCGTGCTGACCTGCTGCGGCCTGGCCGGTCGACATGTGACTCACTCACCGACCCACCTGCTTCCCGAGCTCGGACTGCTGGTTCTGCGCCTCTCGTCCCCAGTTCCTCAGGTCGCCCTCGGCCGGCACCAGGAGCACGCCACCTTGGAAGTCCACGGTGTGCTTGTCCGCGATGCCGAGGTGCTTCCCGATCTCACGGAGCGCTCCAAGCTTGTCATGCGTCTTCAGCTCGAGCTTGATCTTCGTCTCGGTCGTACCATCGTCTCGCGTGTATCTCGTCGTCTCTGCCTTCACGGACGCCACCGCGGCAGCCTGTTCTTCGGTGAGGTCACGAGACGAAATGAACGTCGCGCTCTCTTCATCCCACTCGAAGAGGTCCCGCACGTTCGCGAAGCCGATTCTGGCAAGCTCTTCGAGCACTCTGTCGGCGGTGATCTCGACCCGCTTGGCGCGCTCGACCTTGGCCTTGGCGATCGCTGTAGCGATCTGAGGTTTCTTGAGGTTATCGGCACCGGTCCGGTATGCCGTGCGCTTGCTGTACCCGGCGCGAATCGCGGCCTGTGTGGCGTTGAGATCGACCAGATATTCCTGGACGAAGGCCTCTTGCTTCGGAGTGAGCTTCATCGAGCTCATCCGACCCTCCGGATCTCTTCCCGGAGCGCTGTCTCGCGAGAAGTACGCCCGTCGCGCCCGAACGCCGCGATCATGTTGCCGAGCCCAATCCTCACGCGCTCAAGACGCAGCATGTGGCTCACATTGACACGGAGGCTCGTGTACTGCTCGGGTGTCATGGCGTTCTTCATACTGCGCTTCTCCTCGGTTTGCGGATCCACGGATTCTCGGCCCATCCGTGTAGCTCATCAGGCAGAGCACCACGCCATTCGCATGTCTTCAGATTCGCCTCGATAGGTATCGCGACGAGCTGCGGCCCGTAACGATTTTTGTCAACCAGCATCCACATGCGCTTTAAGTGCGGCATGTGCTCGTCTACACGGACCGACGTGTGGTCGAGCATAATCACCTGCGAGGGGTTGCTGTACATCGAAGTGCCACCCCACAGGTCGTGGAACCGAGGCACTGACGCTGAGCGCAGTGTGTCGGTGACCAGTTGCGAGAACGCGATCGTAAGTGTCCGATTACGCTTCGCCCATTTCCTCAGGCCCTCGCTCACCGCAGTAGCGGCAGCTGCTATGTGCGCCGTATCGCCCTTGACCAATTGCAGATGGTCGAACAGCACAACCATCGGCTGGCCTAACATTTCGTCCCTGATATCGTCCAGGTAGCGGATGATTGATGGCAGTTCCTCGTTCTCAATCTCGTCATTTATCGCGACCTTGCCAGCGTAAGGCGTCAGCTCGATTAGCTGACGACAGCGGTGATCATCGAATCGGGAGTACGTGAAGTCGTAATACCCAAGCGGGCTCGTAGCAGCATACAGCCTGCGCAGAATCTGGTCAGCTGGCTCCTCCAAGCTCATGAGGCAAACAGCGAATCCCTGGCTGATTGCTTTGAGTGCAAGCGCGATCATGAGCTGCGTCTTGCCTACGTTAGATGCCCCGCCTACGACCAGATACCAGTAATCGTCGAGGCCGCCGCCTGTATCATCGCAGGCCTTGTCCCATTCTTCGATGCCCGTAAGCAAAAGCTTCGCTGTCTGCGCGCGCCGTTCGAGATTTCTTGCGTACGAGCGCACGGTGTCCGGGTGAAATGCATCCAGCCATATCGTGTCCCGGCCATCGTCAACCCCCGACATAGAAGCCGCCTCCAGGCATAGGTCGGCCGTTCGGAAACTTCGGATCTCGTGCATCTCCGTTGGCGCGTCTGGGCGCCACGTATTCCAGCCATGGCTCGCCAGGTCCCCAGAACGTCGAAGCTCGAGCAACGAACTCCGTGGATTCCTTTCCTGATTCTGCGCAATACGCAGCGTAATGCTCGGCAGATGCTATCAGAGCGTGAACGTCGTCACCAGCTCGAACTCGCGATCGGAATGCTTTGTAGGCTGCGACCTTCGGGTTGCCGCCACCGCGTTGCGGGTATCGCGCCCACGCTGTCTCGAAATCCTGGGGATATACGTAATGCCCGTTCTTGCGTGCTGGCTTAGCTGGCCATTTCTGCATGGGTGCATCAGCATGCACCAATGTAGTTTTCCTTACTCCATTTCCCTCTTCCTTATTCCTTATTCCCACGGTGAGCCCTCCGTGATCACTCACTGAGGACTCACTGAATTTCTCTAAGTTGTTGGGTGGCTTTGGGTAAGAGGATGCTGTCGGCCTGTTGATCTTCTGGTGTTCACTCCACTTGCTGATGGCCCCGTAACGCTCCCCGTCCACCGTGTATACAACGATCCGACCGAATGCCGCGAGGGCCCTCAGTGAGTCCTCAGTGAATCGTTCGTCGAGGTCTCGGTCATGGGGGAAGATCGCACCCAGCAAGAGCCGCGCGTTCGCCAAGAAACGGCCTTCGTCGTCGGCTTGGTTCCATAGCCCTATGTAAAACAGGCGCTGGTCGCGGGTTAGGTTGGTGGCAAGCTTCTGGTCAAGCCAGAATTGTGGCTTTATGCTTCGTATTCTAGCCACTGTACTGGCTCCGGAAACGCGTGAGCGGGCTCCCGCAAATCCTACATCTCGCGCCGTCGTGTTCCCATATCCTGCGTTTCTCGGTCTCTTTCAGTGTTCGGGCCCGTTCGTGGCACGCGCCGCTCGGGGCAACGAATAACCTGGCACGTAATGCGAGATAGCTCACACCCGCCCCCTGACGCACGCCAGGTACTCCGACATGCACCGACCGCAGGGGCAGTCACGATGGGGCGTGTATGGGCCATGGAGCGCGTCTGCGACCGTTTCCCGTGGTTCGGGCGGTAGGTCGTTCAGGATGTCGGTGATGATTTCGGAGACGTGGCGCAGGCGGGAGTGGGAGCGCCGGGGGATGTCGGTCATGCCGTGGGGGCCTCTTGTGGAAGGATTAGGGTAGAAGGCGCGGGCGGCGGGAGCGCCACAAGTCGCGCCCAGACCGTTCCAGATGTGGGGAGGCAGATGCCCGTCGGCATCTCCCGCCCGCCCTTCACTGCGTAGTATATGTCGTGTGCGCGTTCCATCGCAATGGTAGGCTGTCTCACTTCTCGCTCACTTGTCACCTCCGGGTGTGTCGCTCTCGGCGTTGTCACCTCCGGGTGCTAAGCGCGCTTGGCGATAGACTTGGGCTACGACACCATCATTCCGGTATTCAAACTGTTCTGTTGGAACAAACACGATGCCATCACCTTCAGGAACACTGGATACGTGTTCCGGAATAGCATCTATGTCATACCATATACCGTCTATAGGTAAGCCCTCGCCACGAATAACAATCATACTCGGCTCAGTTCCCCGTGCTTTGTTCTTAGCCACTTGTCGTCTCCGGGTGCTGGGTCGTCGGTTGCTTGGCAATGAACTCGTACATCGAGCGGACGACATCTTCTCTCTGTGCGTTGGAGACGTAGGTCATCCATCCGTCGTCGCCGAAGGTGAATGTGAGAAGTACGAACCCGATCCGTGGGCTGTCGGGGTTGGCGTCACTGTGAGCGTCCAGCACTTCGCCGATGCGTTGTCCGATGGCTTGGCAGGTCTGCTCCATGGGACTGAGCACAGGTTCGGCCATCAGTAAGGCACCGCCTTCAGCATCATCCTGCCACGCGACAACAGCTTCTGGATCTTCCACTTGCCGCCGCGCAGTTCAATCACCTCGCCCTCGCTGAACACGGGATGAGCTTTGCCCGTCTCTGCTTCCAGTTCGGCGGCACGTGCTTTCAGAATTTCGATGTCCAGCAGTGCGAGGCGAGCGGCGATCTCGTGTGATAGGTACGCAACTAATTCGTTGTCTCCTTCTCGCTCTGCTTGTAGCAGCCTCTCGATCACGCCGTTATATGTCTCGCTCATCATTGTCTGGGCCTCCCGCGGCATCCCAACGGCGCCGCAGTCGAGACAGTGCCATGCACGCGCGGGTAGGTGCTCGGCGAGTTTTCGGTTGTGGTGCTCGCAATTACGCATCGTTGTCTCCCGGATACGTGACATGCTCTTCAGGTAGTAGAGGTCGTGAATGCTTCGGGATCGTCCGGCGGGATCGCACCGGTGCGGCGCAGATGGGCCCAGACCTGGTCCCGCCTCGAGTAGTAGCGGACCTCGCGCCATAGGCCGTCGAGGCCCTCGAACTCGAGCTGGAACGTCACGGCGCCCGGAGCTCTGTCGAAGGCCTGGACCGGCTTCGTGAGCCGCCTTCGGTCGAGTTTCCAGCGGTAGCGCCGGCCGTTGGTCCAGGTGAGTTCCTGGAGGCCGACCTCGTCCGCGAACCTCCGGTACGTCGGATGCCCTGGGTGATCGTCGCACTTGGGGCAGGTGCGGTCGAGGGAGAGATCGAGCTGAGTCATAGGACCAGCTCCGGATCAGGGATCAGTGCCTTCTTCCCGATGCGTCGGATGGCCCGCTTCGCGACCGCCAGGCGTTTCTTCGCGTCCTTGCGGCAGCGGATCAGCTCGACGAGACGAGAGCAGGACGGGCAGGAGCGGACCTCGGGAGCGGCCGCGATGTGATCGAGCGTGACGAAGTTGACGGGGGCCGCTCGGCTCAGTCGGTAGGCGGCCACGTCCTCCAGCCGCTCCTTCGCCGCGGTGAAGTGCGTCCGGTGCCCAGAGCCGTGCCAGTCATCCCAGGCGTCGGTGCCGAAGACCAGGCCCTCGGGCTCGATCTCGTTCGGGCACTCGCATTCCGAGATTTCCTTCGTGAGCCGCTGGACGAGCCAGGACCAGTAGTCGTAGTCGCGGCAGGCTTCGAGGGCCTGGGTGGCGAGCTCAGGCATGGGTCTTCTCCGCTGGCCCCACGCGGCCTCCGCATGTGGGACATCCCATTGACCCGCAGACGAGCGGGCCATCCGGATCCGGGACCTCGATGATGCCCGGGCCGAGCTCGGGGGTGACATCGTATTCGTCGATTCGTGCCCGGCAGCTCATGCAACCCTCCTGGTCGGCAGCATCCCCGGATGCGATGGATCCTCCTTCGCCGTGCCTCCCTCGAGCACCGCCATGCCGTGCGCGATCGCCCAGGCCTCGTGCCCATCGATCCCGCAGCCGGACGCGTCCTCGAAGTCCCAGGAGCCGAGCTCGGAGAGCTTCGCGGCGATGCGCTTCACGGTGCGGAGCGTGCGCACGTTCCAGACGACGCGGCGCCCGGTGGGTAGATGGGTGAGTGTCCAGCCGCGGCCCGTCTGGTGCGCAGCGAAGCAGACCGAGACGTATCCCCGCACGGTCGCCCAGCTGGTCCGTATGCCGCTGTCCTTGCCGGTCGCGATCCGGAAGACCCGCCGGCACCAGGTGAGCTTGGGCTTCACGAGGCCTCCTGGAGGTAATGCTCCTCGAGGTGGGGCTGGCCTAGCGCGAGCAGCTCGGGCAGCATGGCCTCGACCTGCTCCCGGGTGAGCTCCTCACCGAGGATCGTCGACGCGTAGTAACCGGCCACGTAGGGCCGGAACCATTCGGAGTGCGGATGGAGGTAGGTGGCTTCGAGCGCGACCTTGGCCTGGATCTCGAGGTGACAGACCTGGCAGAGCGCAGCGAGATTCCACCAGCAGAGGTTCGCTTTGTTGTTGTCGAGGTGGTGGACGGTTAGCGTGCGCTGGCGACAGTCGTGCCGGGGATGCCCGACGCACCGGCGGTCGCAAGGCAAGACCCCAGAGCGCACGTAGGAACCACCCGCCACCCGATCGATGCGCGGATGGAGCGTGGCCACCAGGCGCTTCGAATAGAGCGTCCAGACGTAACGCTGGATATCGCGTGCTTCCGGAACCCAGCGGGCACCCGGATGCCCGCACCGGACGCATCGGAAGCGTGCCGCGACCTTCACCGCGAGAGAGACATCCGCCCATTCCGGCGGATAGCTTCCCCGGAAGTCCGGCCTACCCATTGAGGTCCTCCACGGCCAGGGCCTGCTTCCCCGCGTCGGTGAGCTCCCAGTTCTCGGATGCCGTAGCGCCCGGGGTTTCCAGGTATCCGAGATCCACGAGCCGGTCGGACGTTCGGAGGAACGCCGTGAGCCTGGGCCCCGTCAGCCCGAGCTCGTCCCGGGCCAGACTCAGCAGCCGACCAGGGGCGTGCAGATCGATCGCGTTGAGCACGCGGCGATCGCTGATCGTGAGGGGGGCGGCGCGGCTGCTGCCGCCCGTTGCAGTCAAGTGACTCATCGTTCAGCGCAGGACCGCGAAGTCGCCGACCTTGCCCTCGAGCCAGGCCGCGATCGCTTCCACCGCGTCGAGCTGCCACTGGCCGCCGTCCGCCTCCCAGAGCCCAACGATCGGAGCGGACCCCTTGCCCTCGACACGCAGGATGAACTTCGAGGCGGGCTGCGCGACCTCCCGGAACGTCCGGTAGGGTGCCAGCACCACCGGGTTCGGTACGTCGCTCTGTTCCTTCAGGCCGACCCGGGTGGTCACGTTCTGGCTCACGCCGTCGTCCTCGACCTGGACCTCGGCATCCCCGGTCACGTTGCCGATGAGCTTCAGCACGGTGGCGCGGTCCCCGCGATCCTCGAAGAGCGCCTGCAGCGAGATGTTCATCTCCACGAGCTGGCGGTATGTGTCGAAGAAGTTGGCGTCGAGGGCGGTCGTCTTCGCCTCGACGTAGGTCATCCGCACGGCCCGGGCCTGAAGCTTTGAGACCACGCGGACGGACGTGGGGGAGACCACGTGCACCATGCAGTCCGCGCCGTTGAGCTCGTCGCGGTTCGCCTCGATGTAGTCGACGAGCCCTTGGAGCGAGTGGACCACCAGCGTCTTCGGCTCGTCGGGTGGCAGCTCCTTCGGCATGCGGTGGAGCTGGAGAGAGCTGAACTCCTCGCCGGTTGCGCTCTGGAAGAGGACCTCCTCGCCCGCGGCCAGCTGGGCGAGTTCCTTGATCGCGTTGACAGCTGTTCCGTCCATCGTCTGATTCTCCTCTCGCGTGAGGTGGTGAAGTGCGGAAATGCGCAATTCCGCATGGCGTCGGTTCGTGCTTTATCAGTTGGCGGTTTCGCGCCGTGACCTGATGTCCAGGACCTCGCCCGTGCGGGCGTCCACGACGTCCTTCTCGTCCTGCGCCTCGCCTGCGCCCTCATCGAAGGGCAGGTCCTCCTGGGCGGTGTCGTGGGTGGTGGCGCGCGAGCCGTCCTTCTGGTGCCGCATGAAGACATGCCCGGCGAACGTCTCGAGGGAGGCGAGCTTCAGCTTCGATTCGAGGCGGCATGCGGCTTCGTTGCGGGACTTGTGGGGCTTGAACTTCACGGTCAGGGTGATGCTCCTGACCTCCTCCGGATCCGTGTTCGGATCCCGGATGTTCTCGAGCACCTTCTGGAAGAGGTGATCGAACACCTTTGGGGCCATCCGGCCGGCCACAGTTTCGAGCGTGACTTCGGTGAGGTCTGTCATGCCTGGGACCCTCCTGCGTGTAGATTCACGTGTAGATTCGCGGGCACGGAACGCGCTTCTCCCGACCCCCGCGATGTGCGGAAAGCGTTGGTATTACTGGCAATTGTGTATGGGCGAGGTTGTCCCAGAGCGGCCTTTACGGGACTTTGGAACCGGCGGTGGTGGTTCGAATCCACCCGGGCCAATCTCAGAAGCCGTTGTGCGAGAACGGCTCCCGAGGGCCCCCGAATCGGGGGCCGATTCACGTGTAGATTCACGTGTAGATTCATGGCCGTTTCGGGGCCTCCTCCGGCAGGACTGGGTGCCCGCAGGCGCCGTCCGCAGCCCAGTCGTCGGGGTAGTGAAAGAGCCCGACGCCAGCCGGAGGCTCCGTCGTCGACACCATCCGGTCCTGCGACCAGTTCACGTGCTGCAGGATCCCAGCCCCGAGGTCATGCGGCCCGGGTCCAGGCTGGCATTTAGGGCAGGGCGCGGCGATGAACGGGACCGGGAGGACGAACCTCCCGGATGCCGTCTGGGGGACAGTGTCGGGTAACCGGTCCCGCACGACCTTGGGTGCGCGAGCGCGACGCTCCTCCCACTCTGGCGGAATCGGCGCCTGGTGATCTCTCGGGCCCTCGCAGCCGTCCTCGAGGAAGAACTCCAGCTCAAAGCCGCAGTGGTCACAGCGGTACGTCATGACGTTCCAGTAGTGGCGCTCAGCCATCCCTCTGGCCTCCGGTCGTTAGAAAGTGGAGGGCGAAAAGGAGCAGGAGCCCGGCGATCGCCAGGCCGAAGAGGTCGCCCGATGGGGGATGGAACGTCGCCGTCGCGATCCCGCCGAGCGTCATGATAGCGACGCCCGCGAACAAGCCGGCCAGGGCACCGCGTTCCAGGGTGGTCATGCGGCCGAGTCCTCCGAACTATCCGGGGTAGTGGAGAAGAGCGGGACGAATCTCCACCATCGGGACTCCCTCCCGCGCTCGTAAGATTCGCCGGGTCCCGGTACCGCCTCCACGGAACACGTCACGCGGTACCATTCGTAGATAGTCAGCGAAAACTCGGCGTCGAGGTCCGTCGGGATGCGCTCACCCCGCGTCAGGTCAAACATCGGGTTCCTCCCTCTCGGGGGTGGCGAGATGTTTGCCGATCCAACTGACCACGTTCACGGTGACTGCGTTGCCTAGCATCCGGTAGCGGGGTCCATCGGCTAGATCCCTGCGCTTGCCGTCTTGATCTACGCCCCACTCCGTCCATCCGTCAGGGAATCCCTGGAGGCGTTCGCATTCTCTTGGCGTAAGCCGGCGGGGGACGGTGCCACGCACGACCATGTTCCGCGGCATCGAGTCCTTGCCCGCGCTGGCTCCGTGATGCTTGTGGAATGAGGCCGTGATGGGATCAGCTACCGCCTGCGCCACGATCGGCGTTCCCCGGCCCGTGCCGTCCTCGCTGGCGTCGAAGCCTTCGGCGCGGAGGCAATGGGCGATGGCTGGCGCGTGAGCTCCGGCCGCGAGCGGGTGGCACGGGTCGCCCGCCTTCGGGTTGCTGTAGTTCGCCGCGCTGGTGATCTGAGTCGTGTCGAAGGCGATGATGTTCCCGTTGTCACAATTGCTGTTCGGCCCCTTCCCTTCGCCGGCAGTAAGTGGGTGGGCCAGCACGTTGGGGTCCTGCCCCCGGCTTTCACCTACTCTTGCGACACCCCGGCCCGAGCCTGTAAGGCTTGGCGCAGACTCACGGGTAGTTCCTTTCCCCGCTTTTCGGCTCGGCGCAGGATGCCCCGACAGGCCTTCGGGGATAGCCAGTATTTCTCCGGGACATGGGGCTCCAGGATCTCGTGTAGCGAGCACAAAGACCCGGTGCCGTCGCTGGGCCACTCCGAAGTATTTAGAGTCCAGCACCCGCCAGGCCCCCACATACCCGAGGTGCGCCAACCCATGAAGGACGACGGCCATGTTGCGGCCCGTATGAGACGCAAGGAGTCCTGCAAGGGCATGGCACAGATCGCACTCGACAGCCCCCGAACGCTCGCGGACCCTTCGATGGATTCGGCGGATTCGCGCAGCGGATCGGCAACTAATGCAGCCACATCCCGACAGAAGCCCAGGGACGTTCTCGATGAGAACCCAACGGGGAGCGCACTCAGCGACGATGCGATGGAACTCGTACCAGAGCCCACTACGCTCGCCGTCAAGGCCCGCACGGCGGCCCGCAACGCTGAGATCCTGGCACGGGAATCCGCCGCAGATGAGATCAACGGGAGCGAGGCTTGACGGTCCGACATTATCCACGTCCTCATGTAGGTCCACGTCCGGCCAGTGTCTTCGGAGCACGGCCCTCGCCTGCGGGTCGATTTCGACTTGCCACGCGCACCGCATCCCGGCACGCTCGAGGCCAAGGTCCATGCCGCCAACTAAATGCCCGCGAATAGCGAACCGAACGTAAGCGTTCTAGTCGCCATCGCGGGCCAACCTCATGCATTCGATGTTGTTGATTTTCCCGTCGTACTTCCGATGACAGGATCGGCACATTCTGCGGTAGTCTTCCAAGTCTTCGATCTTCCCCGTAAGGTTGGCCCAGTCGTATGACCTGCGTCTATCGGTAGTACCGCATACATCACACCGCTGCGGTTGCCCGAATCTTGTGGTAAGCCTGTGGTGCATGGCTTTATATGTGGCATCATCCCCTTTCCACATATGGTTTGCTTCTCCCCACTGGTCCCGCTTGGCAGCGACCCTCGCGGGAATACCCCACCGCCTCATGGCCCTCCACACCACCTTTTGCGTGGTACCCCACTTGTTCGCCACCTCTGCTTGCGTCATGCCGGAGTCGTAATCTCGGCGCAACTCTTCTTCGGAGAATGGCACGGAATAGGTGTGCTGGTTGCTCATGCGGTGAACGTACCTATGCCAGCTATCGTAGTCAACCGCCGATGCCGGAGAAGAGGCTTCCGAATATCACGTCCCCTCCCCGGTGTGCCCCGTGGGGGCGGCGGGTAGGGCATCGTACTCGCTGGCGGGCACGGGGTGGAAGTCGTCGTAACCGTGTCTGTGTTTGTTCAGACTCCACGCCTCCTGGACCGCCTCGCTCCAAGTGGTATATCGTGTGATCGGCGTCCTCCAGCGGTACCCTCCCCATGAGGCGCGGCAGGCTAGTATCCACCCCGGCTCGGGAGCGGGGACGACCTTCCATCCGTCATCCCATTCGAGCGCGATCCTCCCCGAGCCTTCTGGGTTGTAGGGGATTGTGACGGTCTCTCTGTCCTCCTCCTGGGGCCGAGCGCGTGAGCATGGCTCCTTGGCTTCCTGGTCGGTTGCGTCGTATCCGCATTGGCGACAGACGCCATCGGGGGTCGGTAGGTGCCACAGGTGCGACGGGTCAGCCTGGGCGGCGATGTCGTATAGGCTCCCCTCTGCCCCTTGGCGGGACAGGGCGAAGAACGACAGCACCTCGTCTGCGGTAGCGGGTCGAAGCTCTCCGAGCCACCACTCGTCACCGACTAGGCAACCCTCGCTGCGGTAAGTGTCGCCCTCTCCGCCGGCCATATCGGCTTCAGTCAGGCACCACTTTCGGCCTTCCCAGATGCTCCACCCTTCGGGCGCGTTCTCCACAACATTCTCTGGGGCTTCGTCGGCGCTCGTCATCCCTATCCCACCGGAGTCGCGCCACCAAATGGTGGTCTCTTGGAATTTGTCGGTGAACCACAACTCCTCTACGTGGCGCTCCCGATCCGTCTGCTCCCGCCTCTCGGGGACGCGGCGGTAGGTAGCAAGGACCATCAAGGGGCGAAAGCAGCAGCTATCGAGAACCGGATGGGTGCAGCCCTCGTCAGGCGACCACGAACCACGGAAGTACCTATGGCCACGATCACATCCAACATAGTCCACACGGTCGGGTCCGATGCGCTTCTCGCTCATTCGGGTTCCTCCCCACATGGGTCTGGGATGGCCTCCACGGAACAAGTCACGCGGTACCACTGGCCATCATGTTCGATTTCGTGGACGCCGATGGGGGTGCCTTCGTCGATGAGCCACACGAAAGGGTACTCGCCGCTCGGGTCGTCCGTCGTTAGGCAGAACTCGGCGTCGAGATCGGCGGGGATGCGCTCACCCCGCGTCAGGTCAAACATCGGGTTCCTCCCCGTCCAGCACGGCGCCCCTGAGGTCGGCGCCCCTGAGGTCGGCGTCCCTGAGGTCGGCGCCCCCGAGGTAGGCGTACCTGAGGCTGGCGGCCCCGAGGTCGGCGGCCCCGAGGTAGGCGCCCCCGAGGTTGGCGCCCCTGAGGTTGGCGCCCCCGAGGTCGGCGTACCTGAGGTCGGCGCCCCCGAGGTTGGCGCCCCTGAGGTTGGCGCCCCTGAGGTCGGCGCCCCCGAGGTCGGCGCCCCTGAGGTCGGCGCCATCCTCCAGCGCGGCTGTCACCGCCTCACGGATCGTCGGGGTATCCTCACTGCGGTACAGCACGTCTCGGGTATAGCGGTGTCTGATCTCGATCTGCCGGGCGCTCATTGGTCTTCCTCCCTCCAGATGTGCCCCGTGATCCATGCGGGCGCACCGTCAATGTCCCACTTCGCCAGCTCAGCCCGTGCCCATTCGCGCTCTGGGTGCTCCCTCTCGGGGGTGGCGGGACGAGACGCGGCGAACCCGGAATACGCTGGATGGGTCCCCACCTCCAGCGCGTGTAGCGCCCATCCGGGCAGGGTGCGCCTCGTCCCCTTCACGCGCTGCCCGCAGTTGTGTGCTGCGGCGTCGAGATCCTTTCCTTGGGGGACGGAGCGGAGAATGGCGGCGATCTTCCCGGTTGCGGCCTCGAGAGCGGCCAAGGCAAGATTGGCCATACACGACCCGCACCAGTCTTCGCGGTAGTCGTACATCTCTGGACAGGACTTGGGCTCACAATCGCGGGTGAGACAGGTTTCACTCGCCGAACGATGCAGGGCTGACATCACCAGGTCCCACGCCCTCTTCTCCTCCAACCCATTGCTTTCTCCCTCCCCGGTATGCCCGGTATGCCCCTTGGGCTGCTCGATCTGCCGCGCTTCCATCTTCACGCGCACGTCGGCCCAATCAGGGTCAAATCCGTGGAGGTGCCCGCTTTCTTCCGGGCAGGCGTGGTGCCTGGCGTCTTCCCCGCAGATGCACGTCCGCAGATTCCAGTACGCCGACTTGGCGTCATCTAAGTCTCTGCGCTCCTTGGGCTGGGCACGGAGAGCGGCGATACGTGCCACGGGGTCGTAACTGCGCCGATACTCGGTCCACGCTGCGTGCGCGCCACCGTCGTCCTCGTGCTCATGGTGGCGGTGCGTGGCGCTCAGCGTGTACCCGGCCCAGAATACGCTGCGAACTTCAGCGTCAACCGCGTCCACGAAGTTGTCCTCCTTCCCCTCTGCCCCTTGGCGGGACAGACGAGCAACCGGGAACTGACTGTCGGCGTCATGTAGAACGCGGCATAGGTATGCGCCACCTTGGCCTATGTACCGAGAAGTGATCCGGTCGTAGAACTCGGACGCAGCGGCAAGTCCCATCTTGTGAGTCACCGTCAGGGGTCCACCGTCCTCCGTGACGTGGACAACGACGCAATCCTCCCGCTCCTCCTGCTCTTGGTCCTTCAGCTTCTCACTCATTCTTCCTCCCCGTCCAGCAGCTTGACGGCGCCCCCGAGCTCGGCGTCCTGGTCGACCGGGCGCGACACGCGGTCGAGTTCCTTCTGGCCTTCGCGGAGCCCGTGGCGCGTCACCCAGCCGAACGGCACGCCGATGCAGAGTCCTACGAAGATCCATGGGAGCGCTCCCATGCGAATCCTCCTCACCCTCGCTCTCAGTGCAGCGCCCGGCGGATCCGGTCGCCTGCATTTGGGGTCCAGTTGTCCGGCAGCTTGTGCCGGGTGGCGGTGGCCGGGCCGACGAGACGGGTCGCGAGCGCGACGAGTCCCACCAGCGCCACGAATCCGGCGCCGGAGACCGCCGCGACGATCAGGTCCGTCAGCCCGGGCGTATGCATCAGAACGGGAAGTGGGTAGATGGGTGAGTGTCCAGCCGCGGCCCGTCTGGTGCGTCGGGGCTATTGGCCTCGGCCGTCGCCAGACGCCGGCGCTCCTCCTCCCATTCCTCGAGCAGCTCGCCCGAACGGGCCTTCTCGAGGTCGATCTCGTCCATCGGATCGGAGACCATGTTGAGCCCGTGATCGTCGAAGACCGGGATCGCGACTCCTTCGCCGTACGGCCCATTGCCGTTATGGAGCATGACTTCGGCGGCCCGGCGCGCCACGCTCTCGGAGCAGGGCGTGATCCCATAGACGGATCCCCAGCCGAACTCCTTGATGAACTGTGGGTTGTTCGGCGTCTCCGGGATGGTGATGACGAGCATCTGCCCACGCTCGATCGAGCCAGCTAACTTCCGATGGCCCAGGAGTTCCACCACTGCCCACTTCTTCTCGTCCATGTCGTTCTCCGTGTCCCAGGGTGGGGTGCGGGCTCCGACTGCTTCGGTTGGGCCCGGCCTTGCCCAGCCCGCCCCCCTGGCCGGCTTCGCGTCGTGGGAGCCCCTTCTCGGTTTGCTACCGGCGTCTGGCAACCTGGCAGGCCTCGAGGCCCCGGTACTTACGCCCGTCCGGCTTCGTGCTCCCTCTCGGGATTTCGAGCTTGGGGATGGTGGCGACTGGCCGGAGCTCGGCCTGGGCGCTCATAGCCCCAAGCCTCCCTGGTGAGCCCGGGCTCCGTCTCGGTCGACGTACTCGATCTCACCGGTCGCCTCGTCGACGAGCCCGTAGCCGTCGAAGTAGCGGAGGAGCAGCTGCGCCATCACGGGCCAATACTCCTCGCTGACCCACCACCCGCGTGACTCCGTCCACCAGCGTCGATCCGAGGACGGCACCTGCTCCTTGAGGTCGTCGATGAACGCCTCGGAGTAGGGCGTGTGGACCAGAAAGCCCTCGCGGTCGTCCGGGCCCTGGAACGGCTCAGCCTGGGCGCTCTGGCTCATCCGGCCGCCTCAGCGCTCGAGCGCTCGGGCTCGCGGTACTCCAGGAGCCCGCGGTCGACCATGGCCAGCGCGAGCTCGTAGTCGTCGACCGTCCAGTCCTTGCAGGACGACTTCCCGACTCGCTGCTGCTGCCAGATCTTCCGCTCGGCGTCGCCCCAGTCCGGGCGCTTCTCACCGAGCTTCCCGAAGTACTCACTGTTCAGCTGGCGCAGCGTCTTGCCCGTCCTCGAACCGCGGGGCTCGTCGGGAGCTGCTTCCGGCTCAGGCTCGGCCTTGGGCTCGGGCTTATCCTCCGGCTCGTCGAACGGGAGATCGTCGTCCACCTCGAAGTCCGGGCCGTCCTCCTCGGGATGGACCTCCGGCTTACCCTGGACGACGGGGGGAGAGGCGGCGTTCTTCTGCCGGATCCGCTCTTCGAGGCTCACCTGCGGGACCGGATCGTCGGCTGGGGCCATGTTGGCTGCCTCGGGGAAGTACTCGCCGCCCTCGGATTCGGCTTCTTCCCGCATCTCCTCGGTGAGTAGCTCGACGTAGGCTTCGGGATCGCCCACCGTGCCGGCCAGGAGCTTCGCCTGCTTCCAGTCCTGGGCGGCGCCGGCCGCGATCTGTTGCGCGTGCTCAAGAGACCCCTGCAGGGCCAGCGTGACGATGGGCTGGGTCGTCGTGCCGCCGTCTCCGTTCCCGTTGCCCTGATAGCTCTTTGTGGCCGGATAGACCTTGAGCTTGAGCGGGAGCCATGCGACCGTGCCGAACTGCTCGTAGAAGAGCTCGAGCTGGGTGCGCAGATTCGCGATCGACTCCCAGGACGTCGTCTTGAAGACGTGAACCGTGCCCCATTCGTCCGAAGCCTCGAGCCATACGCTCAGCACGCCACGCGGCTTGCAGACGAGGCCAGAGCGCGGGTCGGCCCCGAGCCTCGGGCAAGTGCACTCGCGCTCCACCCTCGAACCATCCTGCTGGACCTCGAGCGCCGTCTCGCCGTTGCCCTGGCAGACCCAGCGCTTACCGTCGTGGCACCCGAGGTGGGTGACCAGGTTCTCGTGCGGCTTGGGGAAGAGCAGCCGAACGCCGAGCTCCTTCGGCGCCTCGCCGATCTCGCCGTGGATCCGCTCATCCCGCTGATAGCCGCGGTCGAGCTTCCAGGTCCGGCCCTTCTGCGGGTCCTTGGGGTGCGAGACCTCTTCGATCCTCTTCTCGCGGGTCGTGATCTCGAAGCGGACAGGGTCCACGTACCGCGTGGGGAGGAGCCAGGGCCCGTTCCTGCTCCAGCGAACCCTTTGGTCATGGCCGCCGACTTTCACGTATCCGGCGACGGAGAGCCTCGGCGGCACCAGCTCTCGGCTAATCTGGGTGAACGGCATGTGGTTCACGCAGCCACCCCCAGGCCCCTCAGGGCCTCGATGCGCAGCTCGAGCGACTTCATCTGCCAGTCGGTCGGCTGCAGTTCGTGGAGCCCGCCCGGATATCCGGGCCAGACGTCCAGGCGCTCGCATTCGGCGTAGCGCTCGAGGAGCAGGTCCATCTCCTCCTCGCCGGCCACGAGCCACTTGTCTGGGACCTGGTGCACCCAGGTCAGGTAGGGCGGGTCCTTCTCGATTGCGATGACCGCGAAGTCCCGCTCCGGCAGCCCGAGCAGCGCCGAGTATCGGATGTAGAACGCAGCCTGCCGGTAGTAGCGCAGGTCCTCCATCTGCCGCCCGAAGTGCTCGGGTCTCGCGTCCGTCGTGCTCTTCAGGTCGGCCAGCACGCCGAGGCTCGGATTGCGGATGTCGAGCCGGAACTTGGCGCGGAATCCGTATGTCGGATCAGTGGCCACCCCGGACTGCTCGACCTCGGCGCCCTCGAGTAGCGCAGCGGCGTCTGGATTCGACCAGACGGCGTCGCGGATCCGTGGGAGAGCATCGTAGTTGTCGCCCTTCAGGATCCGGAGGAACGGGTTGTCGGCCAGCATCGCAGCCACCCGGTCCTTGTAGGCGTTCGAGTTCGGGTGACCCTCCGGCCTCGGCCTGAACCACTTGTCGAGCTCGTCCGGCTGGAGCACGGCCATATGAATGGCCGAGCCGAAATCGAAGTTCTGCTGCTTCTGGGGCGTGATCTCTGGAGGATTGTCCTTCTCCTCCTTGTACTTCGCTGGAGCGATCTCGAACGTCTTCAGCGCCGTCTGGCTGATCGCGTCCCATTGGTGGTAATGGAGGTCGAGGACGTTCGTGTAGAGCCCGTCCTCGGCCGGGAGGATATGCGGATCCTTCGCGAGTTCGCGGGCGGTCATCGGAGCGCCTCCTCCGCCTCGCCGATCGGCTCGACGGTCAGCGGTCCGTCCGTGACACGCGTGACGACCGCCTCGAGGCCTGCGTCGGCCACCGCATCCATGAACAGCTCGTAGGTCCGCTGGTCGAGGCATTCCATGCCGTCCATGCAGACGAGGGGGACCTCCCCGGCCCGGAGCTTCGCGAGCTGGACCGCGAGCTCGACCTGGGCGGCCGTGTTGAGGCGCGGCACGGGGATGCCCTCGCGGTAGACCTCGCCGTCGCGGATCTCGACGCCAGGGATCGGCATCTCGGCCAGCAGCTTGCCCTTCAGGCCTTCGAGCTTCGTCAGGGCCGCCGTGAGGGCCCTGGACTGCTCGTCGGCCTTCTCGGCCTTCTCCGTGGCCTCCTCGACCATCTTCCGGGTGTTCTCGTATCGTCCCTGCGCCTTGAGGCGCTCGCGGGCCGCGGAGATCTCCTCGCCGAGCCGATTGATCGCCGGCTGCTCGTCTATCTGGGTGTCCTGCTTCCGGCCATCGGCGTCACTGCGGATCTTGGCGACCTGCTCCTCGGCCTCGCGCTCGAGCGAACGGATCTCCTCGCGGAGCTGCTCCGTGACTTCGTGCAGATGGTTCTGGGTGTCCTGCTTCCGGCCATCGGCGTCACTGCGGATCTTGGCGACCTGCTCCTCGGCCTCGCGCTCGAGCGAACGGATCTCCTCGCGGAGCTGCTCCGTGACTTCGTGCAGATGGTCCTTGACTTCGGAGACGGCCTGCTCGGTCTCGGCGTCCACCTTGCCGAGCTTCTGCGCTAGGGCGCGCTCGTACTCGTGGCGCTTGTTCTCGAGCCATTCGAGGTCTGGCGCGTCGCCGTCATCGTCATCGGGCAGCGAGGCGCGGAGTTGCTCGGCGGTCGTTCGGTTCTCGCGGACGACGCGGTTCACGGCCGTGCGCTCGTCGTACACCGCATGGTGCGCGCTCGCGATCGCAACCAGCGGATGGACGCCTTCCGTGCTCGCCCCGTTGAGCTCTACATCGGTGCCTGCCACCGCCTCCTTCAGCGCTTCGCGGTCGAGCTCGAGTGGCATGGCCTCCAGGAGCTTCTGGACGCGGTCGGCCGGCGAGCTCGCAGTGAAGAAGTCGAGCGGGTTGATGGACAGCTGGTCCATGAGCCCGTTCAGGTAGGTCTGCGGCGTCGAGATCTTGCCCATCGTCGGGTGCCGCACGTCGACGTCGCTCGTGTGCGGCCGGACCCGCTTCGTGACCTCGACGTCGTCCTCGAAGACCCAGACGACGCGTCCTTCTTCGGCCCCTTTGCGGATCAGCGTGGCGTCATGGCCGCCCTTGGCTACGGCCTTGAGGGCCTCGAGCACGGACGTCTTCCCCGTCCCGTTCGCGCCGGTAATCAGCGCTCCGTGCTTCCCGGGTCGGATCTCCAGGTCCTCGATCCCGAGGATATTCTGGATCCGAATCAACTTGACTCTCATCGTGTCGTTCCTCATCGTTGGGTTGCATCACCTCGTGTGATTGGCGGCTCAGCCGCCTCAGCCCTCGACCAGTTGGCCCTGGTCGGGGGCTTTCTTCTGTCCCTCCTCGAAGCGTTCGAGCTCCGCGAGCCTGCCCAGGAGCCGCTGGTGGTCGTCTTCACGGCCGCTAGCGCGGAACCGCTCCACTGCGGAATGGAAGGCAGCCTTCAGGCGGGCATGGATTGGCTCAGCGGCCATCTGATCACGCACCCGCCCCTGCCTGTAGCGGATCTCGTGGTCGAGGCGCGGGTCGATCATGACGACGCCTCGGCCGGCACTCGGCCGTCCCTGCTGATCCGGATCTCGCCTCGATCCAGCCGATCGGCGAACTCCTGGGCCTCGCCTTCCGTCTCGAACTGCACGAAGCCGCCACCCACCTTCCGCACCAGCTGGCCCTCAGGGCTCTGCACGAACCAAGGGACGTCCGCACCCATCCACGTCGGCTCGAAGCTCGTGATGATCACGACGCTGCGGCCTCTTCCGGCGCCCGCCGGAAGGCATCCACGTATTCCCGGACGTCGGACCGGCGGAATCGAAGCCGGCTCCCGATCTTCAGCGAAGGGATCTCCCCGGACCGGGATTTCGCGTAGACGGTCTGTGGGTGCAGGCCGAGATATTCCGCCACCTCGTCCACCGTCATGAGGGGCTCCAGCTCGTTGCGTTCGCTATCGGCCATGCCTATCTTCCTGGGTTGAGCTTAGAGGCGCTTAAACGACTTTAAGCATCGTGACACATGACAACGTAATATCGTGGGGCGCTCAATGTCAAGGGCATGGTGCAGACCGCCTCCCTGCGGGGCCAGGAGCTCGTGCGCTACTACGGGCATCAGTTGTAGTTCGCGCAGCTCGGCGCTCCCTCTCCCCGGGCGAGCGTCGCCTGATAGCTCGGAGCGCCATCGAGGGACGCGTTCCCGCGGATGGTGTCGGCCGCGGCCCAGTGTCCGCCGAACGACCATTCGTAGGCGTATTCGGTCGGCGTGCGGATCCAGACGCTATCGCCCTCGAGCGCGCCGCCCACCGGTGCGATGTATCGGTCGTACGGATGATTCTCGGGGAAGAAGTCGAGCAGAACGCAGCCGGTCAGGGCGCCGGCCGAGTCCGACGTGATCCCGAGCTCGACGATGTTGCTGTCCGGGTCGAGCGCGGTCATCTGCCAGAACCCCACGAGGCTGGCGCCTGTTGGTGTGACGGGGTCGGATGCGGTGGTGCAGGATGCGACGGACAGCGCTGCGATCGCCAGCGCCAGGGCGGGAAACTTCCTCATCATGATCTCCTTATCGTCCTGGGTTGAGCTTAGAGGCGCTTAAACGACTTTAAGCATCGTGACACATGACAACGTATTATCGTGGGGCGCTCAATGTCAAGGGCATGGTGCAGACGGTAGTGGTACAGTTTGAATCCTAGCCCCGGTTGCGTCGCACGGGAGCGGCCCCATCTTTCAGGTATGGCCAAGACACCGAAACGACCGCGTGACATGAAAAGCGCGACAAGCCCCGGGCTTCAGCCCGCGGGAGAACGTCAATTCACGCCGCATGAGGAGGCCGCGATCCAGGCAGCCCTCCCGTACTACATAGCCGCGAACCGCCACATTTCCGAGGGGGGCGGAAGCCCTGGCCAGTACCAAGGGATGACGGCCGACGAGGTTCTTAGTGCTCACGGGATCCGGCATGACTTGAGCTTCACCGGCCGATACTGGCGGTACGGCGAGATCGTGGCCGAGATGCAGAGGCGTTCCGGGATCGTACGCGGAAAAAAACGGACCCACCAAGCGCCGTCGATCTCTAGAAGCGCAGGAGGAGGGCCATGATATGAAACGCTCGATACTGCTGCTCTGCGTCGTCACGTTTGGGGCTTCTCACGCCGCAGCTCAGGTACCCAGCCTGCGCCAGGCGCGCCAGCGGGCGAGCTACCAGGTCGCGCGCATCGAGAACGCGCTCCAGGAGGACTCCACAGCACTCGATCACGCGAATCGGCTCTACGCGATGCTAGACTCGATGGTCAAGGCCGACTCGCTGGCCGCTCTCTCGACCGCCTACGACACGATCCGTATCGGCTACCTGCCGCATACCGCCAACCCGTCGCTCATGAACTGGCGGTGGAGCGATATGGTGCTCGATTCGATCAGCCTGCGCGGCGAGATACGCGACGCGGATACCGGCGCGCTGCTCGCGGCGGGCCAACAGGTAGACGCGTGTGCCTACATGCTGATCGACGGCGTGATCGTCGCGAAATCGTACGACTACTGCCCGGACCCTCCCGCGACCGCCATGGCGTTCCAGCCGCTGCTCGTGGACACCTCCACAAGCTGGGGCCTCGGTGGATGAGTTCTCCACGACGAGCGGCCGCAAGCCGCGCAACCCGGCCATCCTCGCCAAGAAACGCGAAGCCGTCCTCGAGGCGGCGGTCGAGATGGCGCGTCGGGTGGTTGAAGCGCGCGTCGAGCGTCTTCACGAGCTCGAGCAGGAGCTCGAGCACGCGCGCAGGGACGCCGACCAGTACCGCCCGGGCCGGCTAGCTGGGCGGGGGGCCGAGCGCGAAGGGCTCGGCCCCCCAGCCCAGCTTTAAGGTGGTGTAGGCGGGGTAGTGGACAAGGTCGCTAAATCCTGAGCCCTCACCGTTGGGCCTGAGTCTTACTACCGAGGTACTCGTTCAGTCGGGGATCGGCACAGGCTCAAAATCTGGACTGCTAGTTTCTAGCAGGGTTTGGATGAACGGTGCGCGTACTATCCGGCGTTGTAGGACGACTGCGCAGCTGGGCGCTGGAGGTGCGGTTCGACCAGCAGTTCCCATCCGGCCACGAAGAGTGCGCTCCATATCGCCTTCTCTTTCGGGTCGCGCACGAGCTTCACCGCCCACGAGGGATGGGCGGCACGCTTGTAGACCTGGGTGGCCTGGATCTGCGCGGCCAGGGCGGCGTTGATCTTCGTGATCGTGGAGTCGGCGGCGTTCCAGCCGGCTCGTAGATACTGGACCTGGACCTCGAGCGTGTCGCCTCGTGCCTTCTGCGCGTCGCGCTCGGTACGTAGCGCGGCGACCTGGATCCTCCACTGCTCGCGCTCGCTCTCCACGGCCTCCTGGACCTGTGGCTGGTTGGCTATCAGGGAGTCGAGCGTGCGGCCCACGTTGACACGTCGCGCTTCCGCCGCCTGAGCGCGCCTCCCGGCCGCGTCAGCAACGCGGACGAGCGAGTCGATCACCAGGGCCTTCTGGATGCTGTCGGCCCTCTGAGCGGCACGTAGCGAGTCAGAGACGCCCTGCGCCTGGTGCGCCACGGCCACAGCGGAGTCGGCCCGGAGCTCCACGGCGTTCTGCTGGTGGTTGGCGTGGACGATGGCCGCCGCCACTCCGCTGCCCGTGCCCAGCAGAAACCCGATGAGGAGCCACTTTAGTGCCTTCATGGCGCGCGCCTCGGCCGACCCACGACGGCCGACCCCAGCTGCGTCTCCATTACTCAGGCGCCTCGGTGAAGTCGAGGTAGTAGCTCTTCCCCAACTCGAAGTGGTCCCACGCCTCCCGGTTCACGACACCCAG
>Ga0210086_1000126_pt1 | contig 47749 bp, 40 predicted proteins | sample China_Galinas_PW_3_FD_184867 | JGI IMG/M metagenome (GOLD analysis project Ga0210086, IMG submission 184867) | Wetland microbial communities from San Francisco Bay, California, USA, that impact long-term carbon sequestration - China_Galinas_PWB_D2... | ecosystem: Environmental > Aquatic > Marine...
GGCGAGCAGCACAAGGCACGCGCCGGAGGCCAGGATCAGCGTCGGCGCGAGGACGAACAGGTCGTGTGAAGTGAACGAGAACATCTACTTCTCCACCGCCTGCTTGATCTCGGCGAGAGTGTGGGTCGTCCGGCTCGTGAAGCTCGACGGGAACAACCCGATCCAGAAGAACAAGACCACGAGCGGTGTCAGCACGAGGCACTCGCGCAGGTTGAGGTCCTCGAGCTTCTTGTTCTCGCTGTGCGTCAAGGGGCCGAAGATCACGCGGCGGACCATCGACAGCATGTAGACCGCGCCGAAGATCACGCCGAGCACCGCGATCGCGCCGATGACCGGGTTGACGAGGAAGGTCCCGATCAGGATCAGGAACTCGCCGATGAACCCCGACAGGCCCGGCAGGCCGATCGACGCGAACGTCGCGAGCATCAGGAAGAACGCGAACCGCGGCATCGACCGCGCGAGCCCGCCGTACTCGGAGATCGCCCGTGTGTGACGGCGTTCGTAGATCATCCCGACGAGGAGGAACAGCGCAGGCGTCGCGACTCCGTGGCTGATCATCTGGATGACCGAGCCTTCGAGCCCCTCCTGGCTGACCGAGAAGATCCCGAGCACGACGTAGCCGAGGTGGCTGATCGACGAGTAGGCGACGAGCTTCTTCATGTCGCCCTGCGCCCACGCGAGGAACGCCCCGTAGATCAGGCCGATCACACCGAGGATCATCAGCGGCAGCGCGTAGAACGCCGTCGCGAGCGGGAACATCGGCAGGCAGAACCGCACGAGCCCGTACGTCCCCATCTTGAGCAGCACGCCGGCCAGGATCACCGAACCCGAGGTCGGCGCCTCGACGTGGGCATCGGGCAACCACGTGTGGAACGGCACGGTCGGGACCTTGATCAAGAACGCGATCGCGAACGCGAGGAACAGCCAGTGCTGCGAGGCCTCGCTGAGCTGGCCGTACTTGATGTGGTCGAGAATCGACGAGCTCAGCACGAGCCCGTCGGGCGTGGGGATCGGGTTCGAGACCAGGTAGATGATCGCGAGCAGCATCAGCACGGAGCCCGCGACCGTGTAGAGGAAGAACTTCATCGCCGCGTAGCGCCGGCGCGGGCCGCCCCAGATCCCGACCACGAAGTAGAGCGGGACGAGCATGACTTCCCAGAACACGTAGAACGCGAAGAAGTCGAGCGCCATGAACACGCCGAGCATCCCGCACTCCATGACGAGCATCCACACGAGGAACTCGCGGTGGCGCGACTTGATGTGGCTTCTGGCCGAGAACATCACGACGACGCCGATCAGAGTCGTCAGCAGCACGAGCAGCAGCGACAGCCCATCGATGCCGAGATCGAAGTTGACGACGAGCGACTGGAAGCGGAACCACGGGAACGTCGACCTGAACTTGACCCCCGCTGCATCCGGACCGTAGCCGAACCAGAACGGGATCGAGATCAGGAACGTGATCGTCGCGATCGCTTGCGCGAGCCGCCACAGAGCCGTGCCACTGTCGTCCTTCGAGGGCGTGATCAGGACGAGCAGCGCCCCGATCAGTGGCAGGAAGGTGACGAGGAGTGCGAGGGATTCACTCATTTGTATCTCAACCCTGGAACCAGGCCTGGATGATCACCCAGGTGATCAGGACCGTCGTGCCGCCCGCCATCCACAGGGCGTAGTGCTGGAGGTGCCCACTTTGCAAGCGACCGCTCAGATCACTGAGGCGCCGGCAGGAGCGTCCGATGCCGTTGACGACGCCGTCGACGACGTGGAGGTCGAACCATGCGGCCGCCTTCGACAAGAGCGCGAGCGGCCCGAGGATGAACAGCTCGTAGAGTTCGTCGATGAACCACTTGCCGAGCAACAGCGCGTGCGCGGGGCCGAGACGTCGGGTCAGGCCGGCGAGACGCTCGGGACCACGGCGATACAGCGCGAAGCCGGCCGCGATGCCGACGACCGCGATGACGGACGAGATCGTCATGAACATGACCTCGCCTTGGTGCCCGGCGTGCGGATGCGTCCCCGTCCAGATCGCGGTCCCCGCAGCCAGCGGGGCTTCGAGCCAGTGTTCGATCCAGTTGGCGTTTTCGGCGATGACGGGGGGGATGCCCATCCACCCGCCGAACAGCGCGAGAACTGCGAGGATGACCAACGGCACGGTCATGACCTTCGGCGACTCGTGCGGGTGCATCTTCTCCGGATCGAAGCGCGGCTCGCCGAAGAAGGTCAGCGCGACGAGCCGGAACGTGTAGAACGCGGTGAGCAGCGCGGTCAGCGCGCCGATTCCCCAGAGCAGATGGCCGGCCGTCTGGCCGAAGTTGACGGTCTTCCACAGGATCTCGTCCTTGCTGAACCAGCCCGAGGTCAGCGGGAACCCCGCGAGACCCAGGCCGCCGATCAGGAACGTCACGAACGTCGTCGGCATCCACTTCTTGAGGCCGCCCATCTTGAACGAGTCCTGCTCGTCGTGCAGGCCGTGGATGACCGAGCCGGCGCCGAGGAACAACAGCGCCTTGAAGAACGCGTGCGTGCCGACGTGGAAGATCGCGGCCGACCATGCGCCGACGCCGCATGCCAGGAACATGTAGCCGAGCTGGCTGACGGTCGAGTAGGCGAGCACCTTCTTGATGTCCCGCTGGACGAGCGCGATCGTCGCCGCGAGCAGCGCGGTCGCTGCTCCGATCGTCGCGACGACGGCCATCGCGACCGCCGACTGCGCGAACAGGAACGACATCCGTGACACCATGTAGACGCCGGCCGTGACCATCGTCGCCGCGTGGATCAACGCCGACACCGGGGTCGGGCCGGCCATCGCGTCGGGCAGCCATACGAACAGCGGGATCTGCGCCGACTTGCCGGTCGCGCCGACGAACAGCAGGAGGCAGATCAGTGTGATCGTGCCCGCAGCCGCGGTCGGGTTGGCCGCGATCGTCGCGATGTCGAGCGTGCCGAACGTCTTGAACAGCAGGAACATGCCGATCACGAAGCCGGCATCGCCGATGCGGTTGGCGATGAACGCCTTCTGCCCGGCCTTCGCCGGCCAGCCTTCGTCCTTGTCGTACCAGAACCCGATCAGCAGGTAGCTCATCGCGCCGACGCCTTCCCAACCGACGAACAACAGCGGGAGGTTGGCGCCGAGCACCAGGAGCGACATCGCGAAGATGAACAGGTTGAGGTAGGCGAAGTACTTCGCCTTGCCCTCGTCGTGCGCCATGTAGCCGATCGAGTAGACGTGGATCAGCAGTCCGACGCCCGTGACGATCAGGGCCATGAAGCCTGACAGTTGGTCGAACGTGAGCTTGAACGGGATGTGCAGGTTCCCGGCCGAGATCCACGTGAAGCCGTCGTAGACGATCGCGGACTCGCCGAGCCGGAGGAACAGCGCGACCGAGCACGCGAGCGCGAGGAGAACCGCGGAGCTCGCGATCGGGCCCGCGAGCTTCCTCGCGTCGCCGCCGCGTGCGTGCAGCAGGCCGCAGATCACGGCACCGACGAGCGGCAGGAGGATGATGGCAGGAAGCAACACGATCAGCCCTCCAGCTCCGTCGCGACCTCGATGTCGAGCGTCGCCCTGTGGCGGAAGAACGCGATCAGGATCGCGAGCCCGACCGCGGCCTCGACGGCTGCGACCGTGATCACGAGCACCGCATAGACCTGGCCGTCGGGATCGAGCATGCGCTCGCGCGCGGCCGCGAGGAACGTCAGATTGGTCGCGTTGAGCATCAGCTCGATGCTCATGAACACGACGATGAGGTCACGCCGGATCAGGAAGCCGAGCATGCCGAGCGAGAACAGCGCGGCTGCGAGGATCATCAGCCACGAGGTCTCGATCTGCATGCCTCGACCAGCCTGGACCGCGGCCTCGGTGACGGCGGAAAGCGAAGCGATCATGCGGTCCCTCCTCCGGTCGTCACGACATCGGGATCGGGTTCGGGGGTCGGCTCAGCGATCACGGACGGCGCAGTGCTGGCGTCACCGGTGTCGCTCGGGCGCTTGGCGGCCGCGAGGACGGCGTCGAGATTCTCAGAGGCCCGGTGGCGGCGCTTGGCCAGCAGCACGACCCCGAGGATCCCCACGAGCAACAGCAAGCTGGTCGCTTCGAACGCGAGCAGGTTCTTGCTGAACAGCGCCGTCGCGAGCCCCTTGCCGCCTTCGGCGGCAGTTTGGCCCATGGCGCGAGTCGGGAGGTTGCGGGTCGAGACCTTTATGTCGCCGAGCACGGTCACGAGCAACGCGACGATCACCGCGGCGAACAGCGGGGCCAGCATCGTGGCCATCGGAGTGTCGCGCGGTTCCTCCTGCCGGAGGTCGAGCAGCATGATCACGAACACGAACAGCACCATGATCGCGCCTGCGTAGACCATCAGCTGCAGCGCCGCGAGGAACGGGAACCCGATCAACAGGTAGATGCCGGCCAAGCAGAAGAACACGCCGACGAGGTTGACCGCGCAGATCGCCGGGTTGCGCCGGAACACGACGTTTGCCGCGAACACGAGCGCGCCGGCAGCCAGGATGAAGAAGATTACGACCGCCACTTGTCGAACTTCCCCTTCGTGAACTTGATGCGTCCCGACAGCTCGCCCACGGGAGTCAGCAGTCGGTCCTTGTGGAAAACGAGGCTCTCGCGCGAGAAGTCGGCGAGCTCGAGGCGGTCACTCATGATGATGGCCTCCTTCGGACAGACCTCTTCGCACAGGCCACAGAGGATGCACCGCAGCATGTCGATCGAGAACTCCTCGGGCTCCCGCTCGATGAACCTCTCGGTTTCGCCGCCTTCGATCGTGATCGCCTTCGGTGGACAGACGACCTCGCACAGCGAGCAAGCGACGCACCGCACCGTGCCGTCCTCGTTCTCGACGAGCAGCGGCTGGCCCTTCACGGCCGCGGGCGCGTCATAGGGCTCTTCGGGGTATTGCCGCGTGACCTTCTTGCGGAACATGATCGTGAACGTGAACCACAACCCGCGAAGGATCTCGGGGATCGCAGCGCGCTGCCAGAAGGTCAGCCGTTTCTCGACGCGTTTGACCTGCACTACAGCACTCCGAGCGCCACGAGCAAGCCCGCGAGCGCGATGTTGGCCAGGGAGATCGGAAGCAGGATCTTCCAGCCTAGGGACATGAGCTGGTCCCAGCGGAACCGCGGAAGCGTCCACCGGACCCAGATGAACAGGAACAGGAAGAAGCCCATCTTCGCGAGGAACACGGCGATGCCGAGCACTGCGCGCAGCCACATCGAGTCGACGCCCTGGATCAGGCCGAAGAAGCTCGGGCCACCGAGGAAGAACGTCACGAGCAGGCCCGACATCATCGCCATCGCCGAATACTCGCCGATGAAGAACAGCGCGAATTTCATCGACGAGTACTCGGTGTGAAACCCGGCGACGAGCTCGGTCTCGCATTCCGCGAGGTCGAACGGATGGCGGTTGGTCTCGGCGAACGACGCGATCAGGAAGATGCCGAACGCGATCGTCCCGACCGGGAAGCGCAGGACGAGCCAACCCTCCTTGAAGATGCCGGCCAGCCCGCTGCCGTGCGCCGGGATCTGGGCTTCGAAAATGCTCGTCAGGTTCATCGATCCTGTCAGGATCAACACCGAGATCACCGACAGGATCAGCGCGAGCTCGTAGCTGACCATCTGCGCCGAGCTGCGCAGACCGCCGAGCAGGCTGTACTTGCTGTTGCTCGCCCAGCCGCCGATCAACACGCCGTAGACCGCGAGGCTGCCCATCGCGAGGAAGAACAGCACGCCGATCGGGATATCGGCGATCGCCATCGCGTAGCGGGTACCGTCGAGCAGGATCGGGAACGAGAACGGCACGACGGCGACCGTCATCATCGCCGGGGCCGCGGCCATCGCCGGAGCGATCTTGAACAACGCACGGTTGGCGTTGTCAGGAATGACCTCTTCCTTGAAGAAGAACTTGATGCCGTCGGCGACGGGCTGCAGCACGCCCCACGGGCCGACGCGGTTCGGCCCGTGGCGGCACTGGATCCACGCGGAGACCTTGCGCTCGGCAAGAGTCATCACCGCGGCAATCGTGATCGTCAGTCCGAAGAAGACGACGATCCTGCCGAGCAGGACCAATACCTCGGTCTCGCTCACGCCTCACCTCCCGCGGGTTGGGCGACCCCCGGTTGGGCCGTGCTGCCGGCGGTGCTCATGACCGCGTGGGCGTTGGCGACCTGCTTCGCGATCTCTGTGAACAGCTCCGCATCCGGCGTGACCCCCGCCGGCCCGCGCAGGGCGGCGCGGGTGTACTGGCGCCGGCCGTCGATGTTGGTCCAGTAGCCGGACTTCTCCAGCGGGCTCAGCGCCGGCAACGCGACCTTGACGAAGTGGAAGTGTCCGAGGTTGAAGCCGTGGAAGAAGAAGTTGGTCGCGGCCTTGAGCGCGACCTTGCACACGTCGGGCAGGAGCTCGTCCAGGCCGAAGCCGAACAGCAGCACGTTCTTGTGCTCGGCCAGGCCCGAGAGGAACGCCTTCGGCGGAATGCGCTCGAGCCCGAGCTCCGCGAGCCCGCGTGCGTTGGGCGCGGCCTCGCTCGTGCGCAGCAGTTCGTCCTCGGTTCCGCTGCCGACGGGGTCGAGGAAGCCGAAGCGGACCTCGTGGCTCATCAGCTCGGCGATCGCGGTCCACGCATCGAGGAACGCCTGGCCCTCCTCGTTGGTCGCCCACGGCGACAAGAGGGCGGCAATCGGCGACTCGTCGAGCGCGATGCACGAGGCCAGCGTCGTCAGGGCCTCGTCACGCGTGCACGCGACGAGTCGGCCCTGGTCGTCGTGCGCGTGCTCGAGCAGCCGCCCTTCGTTCTCGGTCAGGTTGAACAGGTCGAAGTCGAGGCGCCCGTGATCGCACATCCAGTAGCCGTTGACTTCGGGCTCGTGCCGCGGCCGAATCCGCAGCACGTTGCCGTCACGGGTCTCGACGATCGTGTTGCAGCCGCGCGAGCACATCCCGCAGACCGCCTTGGTCTCTTCGAGGAACCACACGCGCGACTCGAATCGGAACTTCTTGAGCGTCAGCGCTCCGACCGGACACAGGTCGACGATGTTGCCCTGGTAGTCGCCGGTCAACGGCTCGTCGAAGAACGTCGTGAGCACCGAGCGGTCACCGCGGTCTGCGACGGTCAGCTGCGAGTCACCGGTGACCTCCTCGAAGAACCGGACGCAACGCGTGCACAGGATGCAGCGCTCGTTGTCGAGCAGGATCGTGTCGCCGAGGCTCTTGCGCTTGGGCAGATGACGGCGCGGCTCGTGCGAGCGGCCTTCGTTCTGCCCGGTCTCGTAGGCGGTGTCCTGCAACATGCACTCGCCGGCCTTGTCGCAGATCGGGCAGTCGAGCGGGTGGTTCATCAGCAGGAATTCCATGACGCCGCGGCGAGCCGTCTTGGCGGCCTCGCTCTCGGTCAGGATCTCCATGCCTTCGACGATCCGCTCGCGGCACGAGACGATGCATCCCGGCCGTGGCCCTTTGCCCTTGCTCTCGACCTGGCACTGCCGGCAGCTCGCCGCGACGGAGAGGCCGGGATGGTAGCAGAAGTGGGGGATGTCCTTGCCGATCTCGTGGAGGAAGTCGAACAGCCGGCCACCGAGCGGTGCGGTGTACTCGACCCCGTCGACGACGATCGTCGTCACCTGCGTGGCTTGCGTCGTATCGGTCATCGGCTCAGAGCTCCTGTCCGCTGGACATCGCGACGGCGGGACGCGCGCGTTGGATCGCTTGTTCGAACTCGCTCCGGAAGTGCTCGAGCGCGAGCTCGACCGGCCACGCGGCCGCGTCCGAAAGCACGCAGATCGTCTTGCCCTTCATGTTGGCGCACAGGTCGAGCAGGGTGTCGAGGTCGTCGGGCTGCCCCTGACCGTGCTCGATGCGCCTCAGGATCTGCGCGAGCCAGCCCGTGCCCTCGCGGCACTGCGAGCACTGGCCGCACGACTCGTCGTGGTAGAAGTCGGCGATGACCCGTGTCGCGCGGATGATGCTCGCGGTCTCGTCGAGGGCGATCACCGAGGCCGTGCCGAGCATGGTTCCCGCCTCCTTGAGGTCGTCGTGCGTCATCGCCACGTCGAGCTTGCTCGCCGGCAGGAAGCCTGCCGAGGAGCCGCCGGGGATGAACGCCTTGAGCTCCCTGTCGCCCAGGATCCCGCCGCCGAACTTCGGATCGTAGATCAGCTCGCGGGCCGTGATGCCGAGCGGTACCTCGAACACACCGGGCTGCTTTACGTGGCCCGAGATCCCGGCGAGCACGTTGCCCGGCGACTTCTCGGTGCCCATCTCGTGATACCACTCGGCGCCGTGCTCGACGATCTTGGGCACGTTGCAGATCGTCTCGACGTTGTTGACGGTCGTCGGCTTCTGCCACAGCCCGGCCGCGGCCGGGAACGGCGGCTTCGGCCGGGGGTGCCCGCGCCGGCCTTCGAGCGCCTCCATCATCCCGGTCTCTTCACCGCAGATGTAGGCGCCGGCGCCGCGCGTCAGGTGGATGTCGACCGAGAAGTCGCTGCCGAGCACGTTCTTGCCCGCGAGGTGGTTGGCGTAGGCCTCGTGGATCGCGGCCTGCAGGACGCGGGCCTCGGTCTCGTACTCGCCGCGGATGAAGATGTAGGCCGCCCGGCACTGCATCGCGTAGGTCGTCAGCAGGATGCCTTCGATCAACAGGTGCGGGCGCTCGCGGATCAGCACGCGGTCCTTGCACGTGCCCGGTTCGGACTCGTCGGCGTTGACCGCGAGGAACCGCGGCCGGGGTTCGTCGAACTTGGGCATGAACGTCCACTTGAGGCCGCACGGGAACCCGGCCCCGCCGCGTCCGCGCAGACCCGAGCTCTTGACCGTCGCCGTGATCTCTTCGGGCTTGATCTCGGCGAGCGCACGCTCGAGCGTCTTGTAGGCGCCGTGCTCGCGCGCGACCTCGAGCCGGTGAAGGTCGTCGATGGCGACCTGGTCGAACAGGTACGTGCGATAGCCGGGGTCGTCGGACCGCGGCGGCCAGGCGTAACCGCTCATGCCTTGGCCTCCTCGTGCTCGTAGGTCGTCACGACTTCGGGATGCGGCGCGAACGTCTCGGGGCTCGCCGGCAGCTCGTGTTTTCCCGAGCGGATCTCCTCGAGGATCGCCCGAGTCTTCGCGGGGTCGAGGTTCTCGAAGTACTCGCCGTTGATCGCCATCATCGGCGCGGTCGTGCACGAGCCCATGCACTCGACCGTGCGCAGCGACCACTCGCCGTCGTCCGTCTTGCGCTGACCGGGCGCCAGCCCGAGCTCGTCGCGGATCGCTTCGAGCACCTGGTCCTTGCCGCGGAGATCGCACGAGATGTTGTGGCAGACCGCGATCTGGCGCCTGGCCCGCGGCTCGTACTCGTACATCCAGTAGAACGTCGCGACGCCGTAGACCTCGGTCGGCGTGATCCCGACGAAATCCGCGGCCCACCGCAGCGCCTCGCGTGTCAGGCACCCGACGTGGTCCTGGAGGTCGTGCAGTAGCGGCAGCAGCACGGCCCGGGCTTCGGGAAAGTGCGTTACGCGCTTACGCCACCACTCGACGCGCTCGGGCGGTAGCGGCGATTCGCCCTTGTTGGGAGTGCCCTTGTTCGGCGTATCTGTGTTCTGTGTGTCCATCAGCGGTCACATTCGCCCATGACGAAGTCGAGGCTGCCGATGATCGCGACGAGGTCGGATATGAATCCCCCGGGCGCGAGCAACGGAATGGCCTGGATGTTGATGAAGGAAGGCGATCGGATATGCAGGCGGTGGGCGAGCGGCCCGTTGTCGCCGACCAGGTAGAAACCGAGCTCGCCCTTGGCGGCTTCGACGGCGTGGTAGACCTCGCCGCGTGGAACGGCCATCTCGGTCACGACCTTGAACTGATAGATCAGCTCTTCCATGCTCGAGAAAACCTTCTCCTTCGGCGGCAGGACGAACCGGCGATCCTCGGCATAGACCTCGCCGGCCGGCAGCTTGTCGAGCGCCTGCGACAGGATCCGCGTGCTCTGGCGCATCTCTTCCAAGCGCACGAGATAGCGGTCGAAGCAGTCGCCGGTCGTGCCGACCGGGACCTCGAAGTCGTAGTTCTCGTAGCCCGAGTACGGCTCGGCGCGGCGAAGATCGTGCTCGACGCCCGAGCCGCGCAGCACGGGGCCCGTCACGTTGAGCGACAGCGCGTCCTCGCGGCTCAGGATGCCGACGTCGCGGTTCCTGTTCCACCAGATCCGGTTGTTGGTCAGGAGCCGCTCGTACTCGTCGACGCGCTCGGGGAACGCGTCGACGAACTTTCGGATCCCGGCGAGCGTGTCGGCGTCGATGTCGTTGCCGACGCCGCCGATGCGGATGTAGGCGTTGTTCATCCGCTGGCCGGTGATCTTGTCGACGAGGTCGTAGAGGTCCTCGCGCTCGCGGAAGCTGTGGAAGAAGATCGTCGCCGCGCCGATGTCGAGAGCCGTCGTCCCGACGTAGATCAGGTGGCTCATGATCCGCATCATCTCCATCAGGATCAAGCGGATCGCCGCGGCGCGCGGCGGGACCTCGAAGCCGCACAGCTTCTCGACCGTGAGGCAGTAGGCGACGTTGTTGATCTGCGGCGCGAGGTAGTCGAGCCGGTCGGTGTGCGGGATGTATTGGAAGTAGGTCAGATGCTCGGCCATCTTCTCCTTCCCGCGGTGGAGGTAGCCGACGACCGGCTCCGCGTCGAGGATGACCTCGCCGTCCATCGTCAGGACGACGCGCAGCACGCCGTGGGTCGCAGGGTGCTGCGGCCCCATGTTGAGCGTCATCAAGTCCTCGTGCAGCTCGTTGCCGAGCTCGAGGTTGAGCTCTTCGATCCGCGCGTTGTTGCCGAGCAGCTCCCGGCGCAGCGGGGACACACCCTGCTCGCCGATCGTGATCGTCTTCTGGTGTGTCGTCACGGTCTCGCTCACGACTGCTCCTCCCCCTCGGCGGTGGCCGGCGCGTGATGCGACAGCCCGTCGCCGCTGACGTCCTTGTGGGCGAGATGCCATTGGCGATAGAGCCGGTCGGGGCTGAGCCCACGCAGCGGGAACTCCTTGCGCAGCGGATGGCCCTCGTAGCCGTCAGGCATGAGGATGCGCTTGAGGTCGGGGTGGCCGCTGAACAGGATGCCGAACATGTCGTAGACCTCGCGCTCCATCCAGTTGGTGCCCCGCCACAGGTCGGTCGCCGACGGCGCGATCTCGCCGTCGGCGAGCCAGGTCACGAGCCGGACGACGCGGTGCTCGACCTCGTGCAGGTTGCGGAGGTGATAGACGAGGCGGAACCGCTTCTTCGCGTTCTTCCGCAGCACTTCGCGCTCGGGCTCGGTCTCGGAGATGTCGATCTCGTCGGTGGCCGTGATGTTGGACACCTGTTCAAACGGCGGCTCGTGCTCGTCGTGCAGGAACGCGAGCACGTCGTGGAGCTGGTCGACACCGACCTCGTACGTCGGCCGGCCGTCGGCGCACGGCAGATAACCGGCCGGGCTGAGCCCGAAGCGTTCTTCGAGGACCGTCAGTCCCATTCGAGGCCGCCTTTCTTCCAGATGTAGGCGAGTCCGAGCGCGAGCACGCCGATGAAGGCGAGCATCTCGACGAACAGGAACACGCCGTAACCCTCGCCCGAGAGCAACTTGAGGTTGACGGCCCACGGGATCAGGAACACCGACTCGATGTCGAACAGGATGAACAGCACGGCAACGACGAAGAACTTGACCGAGAACCGTCCGCGCGCGTTGCCGACCGGGTCCATGCCGCACTCGTAGGTCGTACCCTTGCCTCTAGTCCGGCGGCTGTGCCCAGCCAACTCCGAAAGCACCAAGCTGACGAGGACGAACGCGACGACGACGCCGAGCAAGACGAGAATGGGAAAGTAGTCCTGTAGCACGAAACCGACTCCTCTTGCTTTCCCCTCCGACTCCCGGACCCGAGGCAACGACGCCGCTCGTTGCCATTCCACGGCCAGGCAGGGAGTGCGGTGGAATGCGGAGCTCGTCGCCGTTGCTCCGGCAGCCTGAAGACAACACCAAAGCGCTCGACACCCGGGCGTGTGCGAGTGGGTCGCCCCGACCTCACGGCCCGGAAGGGCTGTCCTCGACACCGGTGCGAAGGGCTGGCCCCGGAAAATTGGCCGTCGACTGTACCCATGGCGCTGGGGCCGGGCAAGCGAATGCGGCAGGTATACTAGGGTTCGTCCGAGGTTCGAACCGTACGCCGATGAGCCCAATCCGCGCAGCTGTGCTACTCGCTTCGATTTGCGTGCTTGCGGTCGCGGTTTGTACGTGGGGCGGCGTGTTCTCGGACGGCGCCGAGGCACCCGAACGGGCGCCTTCTCCGGCGGCCGGCGAGCAGATCGAGCGAGCGCCGGTCCGAGCGCCTGCGCACAGTCGCCGGCAGGGCGACCGGGGCAACGAGCCGCCCGCGGCGATCGGCCGGCGTGGCCCCGCGCCGAAGGGCGCGGTGCGGTTTCCGGACGGGACCTGGCTTCCTGCCTTGAACGGCGTCGAGAGCCCGCCGCCGTTCCAGGGCTGGGATCCGCACCGGCCCTACAGCCCGGTCGTCGGGATCATCGACGCGGGCGCGCTGCAGTGGTACCGCCACGCTGACGGGTCGAAGTCGACGGTGCGCACCTTCCGGCTCGCATCCGAGCATGGGGTCGAGATGGTGACTGGGTGGGGGGTCTTGCATCCGACCGAAGCCAAGCCGCTCAGTCCGGGCAAGCAGCTTCGCTAGGGCCACCAGGTCACGTTTCTCAGCGGGTCCGGTTTCCCGTGCGTGCCCGCGCGCGTGCCCGTGCCCGTGCCCGCCCCGTGCCCGACCAATGGGCATAGGGTCTCTTTGCTAACGCGGGGCCGGGGCCGGGGCCGGAGCGGAGCCGGGGCCGGAGCCGGAGCCGGAGCCGGAGCCGGAGCCGGAGCCGGGGTGGGGCCCGGTTACCCCTTGCGGTACCCCAGGTTTCGCAGCACCTGCAGGATCTCGCTCCACGTCGGGAACGGACGGTTGTGGGCCTTCTTGAACTCGTCGAGCGCGCGAATGAACTCGAGCACGTCCTCGGTGACCTCGGTCTGCGGCCCCTTGCGCAGCTCGCGCTTCTTGGTCCCGGTCGAGGGCCTCTCGGCGGCGCCGCTCTTCTTGGCAACCCGCTTGGTCGCCTTCTTCCTGCTGGGCGTGGTCTTCGCCGGCGCCTTCTTGGCCTTCTTCTTGCGTGTCGCCTTCTTCGCCGCAGCCTTCTTGGCCACGGCCTTCTTGCCTCGCTTGGTCGCTGCCTTCTTCTTCTTCTTGCTGTTCTTCGCCGCTCTGGCCATTGCGCCGTCTCTCTCCCCCGGGTGCAGGTTCTCCTTGTTTCGTCCAGAAACCGATCCCGGCCGAAGTGATTCTCCGGCCAACCCGGTGACGCAGAGGATCAGGCCATCATTCCCTTGATACCGTCGCGATCGGGCGCGGTCAGCACGCCTCGCTCGGTCACGAGCGCCGTGATCAGCCCGTGTGGAGTGACGTCGAACGCCGGGTTTCTGGCCGGTCGGGTCGAACCCGGACCCCAGACCTCCTCGGGGCTGCGCTCCTCGATGACGATCTCGTCGCCTCCGTGGATCGTCAGGTCCAACGTCGTCGTCGGTGCGACGATGTAGAACGGAACCTCGGCCGCCTTCGCGGCCAGCGCCAGCGGGTACGTCCCGACCTTGTTGGCGGCGTCGCCATTGGCCGCGATCCGGTCGGCGCCGACGAACACCGCGTCGATCTGCCCGCGGGCCATGAGTCCGGGGCCGGCGCCGTCGACGAGCAGCGCCGCGGGGATTCCAGCTTCGTCGAGCTCGAACATCGTCAGCCGCGCGCCCTGCAGCAGCGGCCGGGTCTCGTCGGCCAGCACCTTGATCCGCTTGCCCTGCTCGAACGCGGTCCGGATCACGCCGAACGCGGTCCCGATGCCACCGGTCGCGAGCCGCCCGGTGTTGCAGTGCGTCAGGACCGTCATGCCGTCCTCGATCAGCGCGGCCCCGTGCTCGGCCATCGCGCGGCACAGCGCAGCGTCCTCCTCGTGGACGGTCTTGGCCTCGGCCAACAAGCGCTCGCCGAGCTCGGCGTCGGCCGTCGCGGCTGCTATGGCGGCCATGCGATCGAGCGCCGACGGCAGGTTGACCGCGGTCGGGCGCGACGCTCGGAGCGCGGTGATGCCGGCTTCCAGCGCGGCGCGCGGGTCGGCGCCGCGCGCCGCGAGCACGCAGCCGTAGGCCGCGGCCACTCCGAGCGCGGGGGCGCCGCGGACGACGAGCGCCTGGATTGCCTGGACCAGGCTCGGGACGTCGTCGGCGACGTATTCGCGGACCTCGTCGGGCAGCCTGGTCTGGTCGAGCAGGACGAGCCGTCCGTCGGCGCCGCCCTGCCACGCGAGTGTCGGGGGAGCCGGTGGGCGGCTCTCAGTCACCGTACTGCTCACGGACTCGAGCGTCCTTCTCGCGGACGATCTCGGCCTGCGCCGCGACGAACACCTTGAGCCGGTCACGGAGCTTCTCGTCGACGAGCGCGAGGATCCGCACGGCGAACAACGCGGCGTTCTTGGCGCCTGCCTTGCCGATCCCCATCGTCGCGACCGGCACGCCGGGCGGCATCTGCACGGTCGAGTACAACGAGTCGATGCCGCCGAGCGCGGATGCTGCGATCGGGATGCCGATCACCGGGATGGTCGCGTGCGCGGCGATCACGCCGGCGAGATGCGCGGCCATGCCGGCGGCGGCGATGATGACTTCGACCCCTTCGTTCTCGGCCGACTCCGCGAACGCGACGGTCTCGACCGGCGTGCGGTGGGCCGATAGCACCCGGACCCCGAACGGTACGCCGAGCTCCTTGAGAACAGAGAATCCGGACTCGAGGTTCGGCAAGTCGGAATCCGAACCCATGACGAAAACGATCGGTGCCAAGCTGTGACTCCTCGGTAAGAGGTTCGCGGGATTGTCAGAGCGTCAGAGGGGCTGTCCGGTCAGCGCCTCGTGGATCTTCGTGTACTGCTCGGCCGCCCTCTTCAGGATCTCGTCGGGCAGCGGCGGCGGCGGTGGGGTCTTGTTCCAGTCGAGGTTCGAGAGATAGTCGCGCACGACCTGCTTGTCGAAGCTCTCGGGATACTTGCCCGGCGCGACCTGATCGGCCGGCCAGAACCGCGAGCTGTCCGGCGTCAGGCACTCGTCGATCAGGACGATCTTTCCGTCGCGCATCCCGAACTCGAACTTGGTGTCGGCGATGACGAACCCCTTGCTCTGCGCGTAGTCGTGCCCGCGCTTGTAGAGCGCGAGCGCGAGCGAACGCACCTGCTCGGCGATGTCGGCGCCGATGAGGTCGCTGACCTGCTCGAACGAGATCGGCTCGTCGTGCCCGGACTCGGCCTTCGTCGACGGGGTCAGGATCGCCGGCTCGATCCGCGAGGCGTGCTGGAGTCCCTCGGGCAGCGCGACGCCGGACACCTCACCGGTGTTCTGGTAGTCCTTCCACCCGCTCCCGGTCAGATACCCGCGGACGACCCACTCGATCGGCAGCGGCTCGGCCTTCTTGCAGCGCATGCTGCGACCGGCCAGCAGCTCGTGGTACTCGGGCGGGACCTCGGGCCACGTTTCGGGCTCGGTCGACAGCATGTGGTTGTCGCACAGGTCGCGCGTGAGTCGGAACCAGAACGCCGACAAGCGGTTGAGCACGATGCCCTTGCCGGGCACGCCTTCGTTCATGACGACGTCGAAGGCGGAGATGCGATCGGTGGTAACGAGGACGAGGTCGTCGCCGAGCTCGAAGATCTCGCGGACCTTGCCGGAGTTGATCTTCGTCGCGAACGGGAGATCGGCCTCGAGAACCGGCTTTGGTAGAACAGTCATCTGGAACCCCCAGCCGTGTCTTATCCTGTCGCGCCGAGTGCGCCAAGCGTTGGTCAATGGTTTCTCAGCTTCCCGCATGCAAGAGCACGCTGCAACGCGTGTTGCTGGCCGGCTTCGTGAGTCATGAGCCGTGTGTCGCAGAGTGCGGAGAACAGCCGTTGGCCGAGGATCCGCTCGTGTTCCTGGCCGCGCTCGAACGGCTCGGCGCCGAGGTCACGCGCACGCGCGGCCGCATCGCCTGGCACGCCCGTGAGAAGCCGCGTGCGGCTCGGCTCGAGCTGGCCGAGAACGGCACGGCGCTGCGGTTTCTGACGGCCGCGCTGGCGGTTGCCGGTGGACGGTTCGAGGTGCGGGGGCGCACCGGGCTCGCGCGGCGGCCGGTGGATTCGCTCGTCGATTGCCTCACGCCGCACGGTGTCGAGTTCGGGTTCGCGGAGACGGTCGGGCGCGTGCCGTTCGTGCTCGCGTCTCCGGGGCTGGCTGCCGGCGTCGAGCTTCGAATCCCGGTGGCGTCGGGCACGCAGGCGGCGTCCGGGCTGTTGCTGGGGCTCGCCGGCGGCGGGGGCGGGAGGCTCGTGTTGACCGACGCCGAGCGCGTGCCCGGCTACGTCGAGCTCACGCTCGACGTCTTGCGCCGGTTCGGTGTCGCGTGCGCGGTCGCGCCGCGCGCGTCGACGGTCGCGATCACGGTGCCCGGAGGCGAGCTGCATGCGCCCGACGCGCTGACGATCCCGGTCGATGCGTCGGCTGCGACCTGGGTGCTCGCGTTCGCGGCCGCGTCCGGCCGCGAGCTCTCGGTGCCGTACGATCCGAGTTGGCCGCACCCCGACGAGAGTTTCGTCGCGCATCTGCGCGCGCTCGGGCACGAGGTCAGCGAGACCGAGGACGTGCGCCGGGTGCGCGGGCGGCCGGGGGCTTCGGACTATCGGTTCGACGAGCTCGGGACCGCGCCTGACAGCTTCCCGCCGCTGGTCGTCGCTCTGGCGACCAGGGGCGGCGTTCACGAGCTCTCCGGCGCGGCCAAGCTGCGCGACAAGGAGAGCGATCGGATCGCGGTCCTCGCGGCGGGGCTCGCGAAGATCGGGTTCGAAGTCGACGAGCTCCCCGATGGCCTGCGGCTGCGTGGGCGACCGCCCTCGAGCTTCACGCCTCCGGCGCACGTGCGCTTCGAGTGTGCCGGGGATCACCGAATGGCGATGGCGTTCTCGTTGCTCGCGGCGGTCTACGGGTTCGAAGCCGAGCTCAGCGAGCCCGAGTGCGTGGACAAGAGTTGGCCGGGTTTCCACGCCTGGCTCGCGAGCGCGGCGCAATCCCCGGCGCCATGACGCCGGGATTGCGCGACTGCCTTGTCAGTCGCGATCGCACCTGCGACCATGGATGCGTGGCCTGCCTGTCATCCAGTCTCCGTTGCCTGATCCCGTTGTGTCTCGTGAGCGCGCTCGCCGCCCAGCTGCCCCAGCACGGGTTGTTCGAGAAGCCGTTCTACAACGACAAGACGAACTACGCGACGCGCGGGGGGGCCGGCGGCCAGGAGACGACGCTCTACATGATGGAGCCGAAGCCGCACATGACCGGACTCCACGACACGGTCGGCTGGACGCTGACGGTCCAGGACGAGGACGCGTCGACGCCGGAGAACCTGACGTTCCAATTCGTGCGCTACGCGAGCAATGGTAACGATCCGGACGCGAGCAAGACGATCTACAAGACCACGTGGCCGCTGTTCGGGCTCGGCGACAGCGGCGTCAAGGCATACTCGTTCCGAGTCACGTTCGGGCTCCCGCAGAGCCTTCCGCGCAACTACGGGGTCGGGATCACGCTGCAGGCGCGCAGCAACTGGCCGAAGGACGGTGCTTCGGTTCACGGGCAGCTGAACATCGCGAACGACTCGCGCCGCCCGCGCGTGCCGGCTCCGTTCGACAAGCAGGTCTGGGCGTTCGAGATGCCCAAGAACACGACCAAGCCTGTCGCACTCGGAGGCCGCACGCTCGACACGCTCGCCATGACGACGCTGCACATCGAGCCGGTCATGCGTGTGATGAACGTGTCGTCGGCGTATGGACTCGGGACCGAGACGCTCTACGGACCCGAGGCCCAGCACCCGGTCGCTTCGCGCGGTGACCAGATCGGGTTCTTCCTCAACGGCGGCATGATCGCCGTGCAGGGGATCGGAGTCTTGTTCCTTGCGCCGGCGCTCGCGACCAACCCGGTGCCGCTGCCGCGCGGCGAATGGGAGCTGCCGCTGACGCCCCCGTGGCCGTATCCGGCGTTCGTCCTCAACCTCGACGGTCTCGGCCAGGGCACGGTTCCAGCGCTGCCGTTTTCGAGCTTCCCGGTCGGTTTCCGCTCGTTCTGGGCCCAGTTCCTGGTCGTGAACCCGATCACGAGCGAGTTCGAGATCAGCGAGGCGATGGGGGTCTACGGGAAGTAGCCCCTGCTCCGCCCCGACGTCAGCGAACGACCTCGACCGTCGCTGCGTTGCTGATCGCCGCGAGCGCGAGTTGCTTGTCGAACGTGAGGCCTGCGAGGTGCAGCCTCACGCCGAGCAGGTTGACACCACCCGGAAGAGACAGCGGCATGTTGGCGCGCCCCTTGCCGTCGAGCATGCGCAGGAGCGGCACGCTTGCGGTGGCCCAGAACAGCGTGTCCGGCGCGAGTGGGAGCAGCTCGGTTCCGACGCCGAGCACGGGACGGACCGGGATCGCCGGCCGGGTGCTCAGGGACATCGCGATCCACAGCAGGTCGAACGGCTCTGCCGGGAAGTCGGCGACCAGGGAGAACGAGCCGCCCGAAGCGACATAGCGACGAGTCGTGGTCAGGTGATCGAAACCGTACCGCCAGAGCCAACCGATCGGAGGGTTCCCGTGATAGACGGCCAGGATCGACTGACGCCCCCCGTCGTAGGCCGTCGATCGCATCAGGTCCCAGGGCAAGCATGGGTAGCGGTTGGCGAGCTGGAGCTGCGTCCACGCCTTGCCGTTCCACAACCACGTGTCCGTCAAACACTGAGACTTCCGATCGATGCCTCCGATCAGCACCAGCCCACCGTAGGCGGGCACGTACGTGAGCCGACCGTACATGCGCGCCGGTGGGCGCGGACGAGTCGTGATCATGCGCCAGCGCGCTCCATCCCATTCCCACGTCTCGTCGAAGTAGCCGGTCACGGACATCCCGCCGAACAGCACCGTCCGCCTCCTGGCCGGGTCGTACGCGAGTGCGTAGTCATTGCGCGAGCCAGGTCCGGTCGTCGTGAGCTGCTTCCAACCGGAGTTGGCGTGCCACTCCCAAGTCGCACCGCTGGCTTCGAGCAGGACGACCTTCTGGCGCAAGCTGTCGTAGGCGACCTGACCCGGTCGCGGGCCGCTCGAAGCGCGCTGCACCGTCCAGGTGCTGCCGTCCCACAACCAGACGTCGTAGAGCGGCTTGGACCCGGCGAACCCGCCGTACAGCCACACGCGATCCAATCCCCGGTGGTAGACGACCCCGAAGGTCCCGCGCAGCATCGGCACCGGCGCGAGCGGTGTGTGGTGTGCTGTCAAGGCGCCGTCGCGGAGGGTCCAAGTCGTGATCGTCGGGTGCGACGGGTTGGATTCGAGCAAGACGAACTCGTCGCGCGAGCCCATGTGGACGGCGGTGGTTTCGTTGCGGAGCCGTGGCGTGCGGTGCGCGACCTGCCAACGCCCCTGCTGCAACACGAGCGTGTCCTCGTAGTTGGGGCTTTCGCCGACTTGCGTCCCACCATGCAGCAACACGTGTGTCCGGTCCCGCGTCACTACCGGCGTGACGCGGTTGCGATCGATGCCAGCCTGTAGCGTCTTCCACTGGCTCCCGTTCCACTCGCGCGTCGAGTACGCGTTGCCGGGCGTGGCCGGACTGTTACCCACCGCGATCACCGTTCCGTTCGGCGTGCCGGTCATCGTCACGGCGGCGCTCTGAGGGAACGGGAGCGCTCCGGTCTGTTGCGTCCAATTGCTGCCGTCCCAGCTCCAGGTTCCGAGGTGCCCACTCAGCGCGTCGCCGCCCATGATCACGCGGCCCGTCTTCGCGCAGTAGCCGGAAGCGTGCCAGGCGCGTGTCGGCGGTGACGTCTTCGGTTGGCGTTGGATCCAGTTGTTGCCGTCCCACTCCCAAGTCTCTTGGGTCGCCCGGAGGTATTGGCCGTACGGGTAGCCGCCGAACAGGACGACTCGCTTGCGCACCGGATCGCTCGCCAGCGAATACTCACAGCGTGCTGACGGCGCAGTCTTGGGCGCGAGCTGCGTCCAGTCCGCGCCGTCCCACTCCCATGTGTCCTGGAAGTTCTTGGTGCCGTCGGTTCCTCCGAACAACAGTACCTTGTTGGTGGCGTGGTCGAACGCCATGCGGTGGCTGAACCGCGGGCTCGGGCTCCGCGTCGTGCGGCGGTAACGCCATCTGGTACCGTCCCACTCCCAAGTGTCGGCGAGGGGGCGCGAGACTGTGTACTGACCTCCGAACAGCACGACTCGGTCCCGCACCGGGTCGTAAGCCATCGCGTGGTTGGTCCGGCTGACGAGGGTGGGGATCTGTTCCCAGTGGGCTTGGGAGAATGCTTGTGGGGCGAGGAGGAGGAATAGGAGGGAGAGGCGGAACCGAATCGTCATGGCAGGGGTTCCCGACACAGGTAGGAAGGGGTGCCTGCCATAGTCACCGAACTGCGAGGCGTAACGGCTAGCCAGGGCGGGGTCGGGCACGGGCACGGGCACGGGAGGCCTGTCGGACAAATGCCGGAGGCATTTGTCCGACAGAGCCTGTCAGCCGATCGTCAGCGCCTGCCAGCCGCCGGACGCGAACGTGCCGTCCTCGTTGGCGATCCAGACCCAGTGCTTGTTCCAGGTGCTCGGGTGGAAGCTGCCCTTCGTCGGCGGCTCGGAGAGCTTGTTCTGGAGCGCGCTCTTGACGTTCGGGGCGCTCGGGCCGCCGAGCATCAGCGTGTAGTAGAGCAGCGGTTCGGCTTCGACGGCCGACTCCCAGACCGGGACGCCGGTGGCGGTCTTCACGCCGGTCGGATAGAGCGGCACGATGATCGGGATGACCGGGCGCGGCGTCGTGTACGGCGGCGCCTTCGTCGCGTCGTCGGGGACGAGCAGGATCAGGCGCGCGCCGGGGCGCGCGTTTCTGACCGCGACGCGGAACCGGCGAGGCGCGTCGTGGCGCAGGTACGGGAGCCCGAGCGTCGGGCCGTCCTGGACGAGGCCGTACTGCAACAGCCGCAGCGCGCGCAGGAACGGAGGCTCAGGCACCTTGGTTTGCGTTCCCGAGTAGACGCCCGACCACAGGAAGTCGCTCGGTCCGGTGCCCGGTACCCAGTTGTGACGCAGCTTCGGAACGTCGCGCCACGCGGTCGAGGGCAGCATCGGGCGCAGCTCGATCGCCGAGGGCGCGGGGCCGCGGCGGATCATCGCACGGCCGGACGGCGCGGCGACGCGGTGGTCGTTGCCGAGCGGAGTCGCTTGGAAGACGATCACGTCGTCGCTCGTGCGCACCTGCGCGAGCAGCTGCGCGCGCGAGTAGGTCGTCGAGCCCGGCTCCTCGATCCACCCGGTGCTACCGGTGTCCGGGCGGAAGTAGAAGCCGCGGGCCTTGCCGCCGAGTCGCGCGACGGCTGCGAGACCGATGTTGGCTTCGCTGACCTGGCGTTCGAAGATGTCGAGCACGAAGCCCGTCCCGGCGTTCGTCACGTTGCCTGTGTCGACCTGAAACGGGAAGCCGACGAGCGGCGCGACGCCGGTGTCGAACTGGCGGACGAACCGCGTGAGGTCGTCGAGCTCGGACTTCTCGTTGGCCGCGAAGTCGTGGCCGAACACGAACAGGTTGAAGTCGTTGATCGAGCGCAGCGTGCCCTGGTGTTCGAGCCCGAAGTCGCTGGTCGCGATCGGGTTGGTCGTCCTCGCGTCGGTCTCGAGCCGGGCTTCCTTCTGCGCGAGTCCGCGCAACGCGGCGGTCTCGACCGGCTGTGGCGTCGAAACACCGATCCGCGTGATGCGGTTGTTGCTGCCCTCGGGCAGCGCATGGCACTGCACGCACGAGCGGCCGGCCAGAACCGGATTGACGAGGCGCTTCTGATGGAACAGCTTGAGCCCGCGCAGTGCGCCGAACCCGTCCTCCTTGTCGACGTCGCCGAGCGAGCCCGAGTAGCGGCGGTCGAGCGGCTGCTCGGGGTTCGGCGGATACGAGATCGAGTTGACGAAGTCCTCGAAGTTCCGCATCTCGGCCTCGGTCACGCCGCGCTCGGGCTGACCCGGCCCGGCGAGGTTCGTCATGCCCTGGACCTCGACGAACGCGCCGTTGAACGACTTGAAGTCGGTGTCCGCGCGCCAGTGGTACGGTGCGTTGGTGAACAAGCTCTGGCTGAGCGGCTCGGTCTCCCAGTTGACGAGACCCTGCAACGACTGCGTGACCATGAACCCCTTGTGGTTCGGCCAGTGCGTCATGCCGAGGATCACGCTGTCGGTGACGCCGTCGATCAGCTCGGTGCGCAGCGGTACCGGCTTCGCGGTCGCCGGCTCGCTGAGGTCCCAGGCGTTGCCGTCGGTGTGCCCGTCGATGTGGCAGCTCGCGCAAGAGACGAAGCCCGACCCCGAGAGCTTGGCGCTGTAGAGAAGTCGGCGTCCGGTGCGGATGTAGTCGGGCGTGGGGTCGTTCGACAGCAGCGTGACCTGGAGCTGCTTCTCGGTCGCCGGGTCGATGACGGCGATCGAGTTGTCGACCCGGTTCAGCACGTAGAGACGGTCCCCGGGGTCGTTGGCGAGGCCGGTGATCGCCCGCTTGAGCGCAAGCCCGCGCGGCCCGGCCATGCTGCCGGCACGCGCCGCGGTGACGTCGATCGCGCGCACGGTCCACGCCTTCGGGTCGACCGTCTTCGGCTCGATCACGCCGACCCGGTCGCTGTGCATCGCCGCGACGAACACCTTCGCGACCCGTCCGTTGTCTTCGAGCAACGCGACGTCCATCGGGTGGGCGAGCGCCGCGGTCTTCGCGACCGGCTGTCCGTTCTGGTCGAGGTCGAGGTCGCGCGTCACCGTCTTGGCCGCGCTGGTGCCCGCTCCCGTGATCTTGTGCAGGAGGCTGGTCACGAAGCCGGATGGCGCGGCCTTGACCGCCGGGCGCCCGGACAGCTGGTTCTGCGCTTCGCCGCCGACGACCCAGAGATCGCCGTTGCTCGCGAACGCCATGTTGGCCTTGAACGTGCCGAGCCCGCCGAGCTCGGACCACTGACCCTTGTTGAGATCGAACGCCCACAGGTCGTAGTCGTGGACGTAGGTGTGGCCGCCGCGAAACCCGAGCACTAACAGCTGGTTGCCGCGCACGAGGATTGCGCGCGGCTCCTTGATCGCCTTGGTCGGTTTCAATCCGTCGACGAGCGGGATCCACTCGGCGCCGGGGACGACCGGCTGCAGCGTCGTCGCGTCGAGCCACGCGATCGCGTACCGCGAGTTGAGCGTCACGAACACGCTGCGCTGGTCGGGATGGAACGCGAGCATCATCGGCTCGTCACCGACCCGGACCGTGCGCTCGAACGCGACGGACAGCGGCGCGGTCGCGGACTTGGCCGAGAGCCGGATCACGCTGATCGAGTCACCGACCATGTTGAGGCTGTAGACCCGCCCGAGCGTCGCGTTGTAGACGACGCTGACCGGCTCGAGCCCGACGCGGACCCGGCGGACCAGTCGCATGCCGATCGTGTCGTAGATCTCGACTGCGTTGTCCGGTGTGTTGCACGCGACGACGTAGTCGTGACCGGTCACGCGCGCGACCGTGATCGGCCGCACCTGCGGAGATTCGAAGTTGAGGTACTGGCCGCGCCCCTGACCGAACGCGCTGGCAGCGAGCGCAAGAACTGCGAGTGCGCGGCGGGAGCTCATCGGATCTCCACCTGCGTCGTGTTCGTGAACGTGAACGACTTCTTGACCGGATCGATGACCATCGCCTGCATCGGCAGCTTGAGGCCCTTGAGACGCGAGTCGTTGATGACCGGGATGTGCATCGCGGCGATTCCTGTCGCGTCCGTCGAAACCGTGACACCGAAGATCGCGAACGTCGCGAGGCCGAGCCCGAACTTGCCGTTGATCCCCGGCACGCTGATCCCGGGGGTGACCGTGGCGCTCGCGAACACGACGCTCGTGAGCCCCGCGGGCAGCGACCTCGGAACGCCGACGACCGTCAGGTCGAGTGTGCCGCCGAGCGACTCGACGTCCCCGAGCATCCACGCGGCCTCGGAGTGCATGATGTGCCAGTTCGGAAGCTTGTCGTGCGAGAAGCTCAGCACGCCGCCGGCGACGCCGCCGTGACCCATCCAGTCAGGCTTGTTGACCTGGGGGACCGGGGGCGTGCTCGGGTCGAGATCGCCGGCCCAGATCTCGTCGGAGTCCGAGCTGCTGACGTTCTCGGTGAACCACAGCCCCTCGACGTCTCCGTCGACCCCGTGGATCGGGGTCGGCGACTTGGGCTTCGCACCGGTCTGCGCCGGGCCGCTGACTGCGACGACCGGCCCCGTGGCCTTGACCGAGTCGGTGGCGAAGTCCTGCATGACGATCTGCGAGCCGGTCGTGTAGAACACCTTGAGCTGTTTGCCGATCATCCCGAACGACGGGTTGCACCCGGCAGCGAGCCCGCTGACCTGGACCGGCGTGCCGAACGGCGTCTGGACCTTCGACCGTTTCGCGAACCAGATTCCGTTGGGGCGCTCGAAGATCGCGTAGAGCCCGCTCGGGTCGAGATACAGCCAGCGGGTCTCGCCGGAGTTCAGCGCCTTGGCCTCGATGTTGGGCCGGAACGTGCCGTTCAACGGGTTGAACGTGCCCATGACGACGCCGAGCGACTTGCCGTCGCCGCCGAAGTACGTCGGCAGGTTCTCGACCGTCAGGCAAGTCGTCCAATCACCTGCTGCATCGCCCGGCAGCCGTACGTGGAAGACCTGACGGATCGCCGTGCCCGGCGCCGACGTCACCGAGTTGATGATGATCCAGCTCGGTCCGGGCTCGCGTGTCCACCCGGGGCCGACCTGAGCCGCGAGCGGCACGGACAGCAGAACGAGAGCCGAGAACAGGGAGGCGATGCGCTTCATGAGGCGTTTCTCCTGAACGGAGCGTAGGGAAGGCAGGACCGCTCCATTGTGGAGCAGTCGGGCCGCGGGGACAAGGCGAGTCCGCGCAGGCGCAGGTTTCCCGACTTCCGCGACGCTGCCTTCCCGTGCCCGTGCCCGTGGCGGTCGTGCCCGTGCCCGTGCGTGCCCGTGCGTGCCGGTGCCGGTGCCCGTGCCCGTGCCCGCCCCGTGCTCGTCCAATGGGCACAGCCTCGCTTTGCAAACACGAGCACGAGTCGGGCACGGGCACCGGCACGCACGGGCACGGAAGCCGTCGTTGAGAAGCTCGACCAGCGCGTGAGTATCCTTACCTAGCGGAGCTACGGCCGCAGGAACGTCACGAGCCTGCGCCGTCGGGTCTCATCCGCGACTCGCAACGCGTATTCGTGATCTTCGCGTGGGATCAGCTTGTGCCTTCGCGCGGCGACGAGCCCGGCCTTGCGTTCCGAAGGATCGACGTCTGCCGTCTTCCACTGCACGAGCAACGATCCGTGGCGCATCAGCGGAGCCGCGGCGTCGATGACCGCGTCCAACGAGCTCATCGCGCGGCTGACCACGAGGTCGGCCGCGTGCACGAGCCGCGGCTCGACGGCAGGGATCTGGGCGGCGTCGAGTGCAACCACGTCGATGTGTTCGAGACCCGTGTCCGCGAGGCAACGCGTGATCGCCCTGGCCTTCTTCTTGGTTCGCTCGACGAGCACGACTCTGGCACCGGGCCACAGGCACGCGGCGACGACTCCGGGAAAACCGTTGCCCGAGCCGAGGTCGATCACGAAGTTGGCCGTCGGCGTGACGCGCCATACCTCGAAGCTGTCGAGCGCGTGCAGCACGACCGCCGCCTCGATGTCGCGAATCGCGGTCAGGTTGAGCTTTCGGTTCTCGACGAGCATGCGATCGAGGAACGCGGCGACCTGCGCGATGCAGGTCTCGGGCACGTCGAGCCCACTGTCGCGGCAGACGAGCGCGAGGCGTTTGCGCGTCGGCAGCTCGTGGCGCAACGGCTCCGGCGTCTGGCGCAGGATCGGTCGTCTCGGCCTACGCACGACCATCAGCCGGCTCCCGCCTGGATCGGGTTGATCAGGAGTTGCTCGAGCAGGGCGATGGACTGACTCTCGTCGAGAGAGTCGATCGCGGCCTGCTGCAATCCGGGGAAGCGGCGGAACCACGTCTGCTGGCGGCGCACGAGCCGATGCGTGTGCGAGCGCACGCGACCTTCGAGCTCCTCCGCGGGCAACCCGCCCGCGAGGAAGGCGAGCACCTCGGCGTAGCCGATCGCGTCCCGTGCGGTCCGGCTGAAGCCGCCGAGCCGTTGGATCGCTTCGACCTCCTCGATCAGGCCGGCTTCGAACATCGCCCGGCAGCGTGTCCTGACCCGTTCGTGCAGGACCTCGCGCGGGCGAGCGATCGCGACGGCGCGATACGGATAGCGCGGCGGGCCTTCGTCGAACTGTCGTTGCAGGCTCGTGATCGTCGCGCCGGTCAGCTCGTGGACCTCGAGCGCGCGGACCAGCCGCTTCTCGTCGTTGCGATGGATCCGCGCGGCGGCTTCGCCGTCGATACGGGAAAGCCGCTCGTGCAAGACCCCCGGTCGGCTCGCTTCTTCGGCGGACAGCCGCGCGCGCAGCTCAGGGTCGGCGCTCGGACCCGCGAAGAAGCCGCGCAACAACGCCATCAGATACAGCGGTGTCCCACCGACGACGAGCACGCGGCGGCCGCGGGCGCGGACGGAGCGGATCGCGGCATCGGCTTCGCGAACGTAGCGCGCGGTGTCGAAGACTTCCGACGGCTCGACGAGATCGAGCCCGTGATAGGGGATCGCGGCGCGCTCGGCGGCGCCCGGCTTGGCGGTCCCGATGTTCATACTCCGGTAAACGCTCATCGAATCAGCCGACAGGATCTCGAATCCGTGCGCGAGCGCGAGCGCGTGACCGAGGCTGCTCTTGCCCGATGCCGTCGCTCCGGTCAGGACCAGCAGTGGGGGCTCACCGGACATCGAGCTCGACCTCGTAGCGACGGAACAGCCGTTCCCGCAGATTCTTGTCCTCGTCGATCCGGACCGGCGCGTCGCGATACCGGTGCACGAGCTGCTCGCGCACGTCTTCGAACTTGGTCGTCTTGCGCGACACGAGCTCGATGATGTGCCAGCCGTAGCTCGAGCGCACCGGTTGCGAGACTTCCCCCGGGGCGAGCTTGCGAACGGCCTCGGCGAACGCGACACCGAAGCGCTGGTAGTTGTAGTTCGGGACGAAGCCGGCCTGATCGCGGAAGCGCGGACTCTGCAGCAGCGTCCGGGTCGTTGGATCGTCGGACTTGGCCAGGAGCTTGGTGAAGCTCGCACCGGCATCGAGCTCGGCGCGAAGCGCGTCGATGCGTTGTTTGGCCTTGGTCGCGACCTCGGTGTCGCTGGCAGGGCGCTTGCGCGCTCGTTCGAGCTGCCGCCGCGTCGCGATCAGCGATACCTGGATCTGACGGATGACGACCCGTCGGCCGTCGACCCCGAACTGGACGTCGAACTCGTGCCGCAGTTGCTTCTCGTTCGGGTCTCTGAACTTCTGTACGAGGGCCGCGACCCGAAGCCGGTGGAGATGGTTGCGGGCGCGCAGGCGCCGCGACTGTGCGACCGGCAGGCCCGGGACCGCGGGTTCCTCGGCCGCGAGCTTCGCGGCCCGTTCGCGGGCGTGCTTGGCGAGTCCGAGCCGCGCGCACTCACGCTCGAGCAACAGCTCGTAGATCATGTCGCTGACGAATACGGTCCCGAACCGCGCCACGAGGTAGCGTTGGTAGGCGCCGAGCGAGACCGTCAGACCCTTGCCACGGGCAATGACCTTGGTCGAGTCGTCTTTGGGGCGAGCCGTGCCGGCCTGGCCGAACGCGGCGGCCGGCACGACCGCGACCAGCACGGCGACCCAGGCGCTGCAGCGGCGCCGGAACTCGTGCGCTCGGTTGACCCTAATGGGACTCGGCTCTAGATTCGGTAGGTTGTCGGCGTTCATTCGTAAGGACCCGCTTGCTCCAGCATAACGGCGGAGAGAGCCGGGATCAGGCTCGCCGCCAGCCGATCGACCTGCCTGGCCCGGCGCTGCCCAGCGGGGGCTGCTCGTCGGTCGCAGCTCCAGTCAACACGGGCTCATTCTCACATGCGCAAGTTCGCGTTCATCTCCGACCTGCACGGCAATACCGAGGCCCTCTCGGTAGTCATGGACGACATCCGCCGCAGAGGCATCGAGGACATCTACTGTCTCGGGGATGTGATCGGCTACGGCCCGGAACCGCGCGCCTGTCTCGAGATCGTGATCGAGCGCTGCCGGTTGTGCCTGCTCGGCAACCACGAGCACGGGGCGATGTTCTACGCATCCGACTTCAACCCGAAGGCCCGCGCCGCGATCGAGTGGACCAAGGACCAGCTCAACGACTCGAGCTTCTCGCGCGAGGACAACTTCCGGCTGTGGAACTACATCTCGGAGATGCCCGAGGCCTACGAGATGGACGCTATCCTGCTGGTCCACGGCTCGCCCCGCGACCCGGTGCGCGAGTATCTGTTGCCGGCCGATGCCCATGACCAGGCCAAGATGTCGGGCTGTTTCGCCAAGATGCGCAAGGCGCGGATGTGCTTCGTCGGTCACTCGCACGTGCCCGGCGTCTACGAGGAGGGTGGCTGGTTCCAGAGCCCGGCCGAGCTCGGGGGCAGCTACGAGCTGAGCGACAAGCGCGTCCTGGTCAACATCGGTTCGGTCGGCCAGCCGCGAGACGGCGACCCGCGGGCCTCCTACGTGACGCTCGAGGGGGACACGATCCACTTCCACCGCCTGACCTACGACGTCGAGGCGACGATGGCCAAGGTCCGCGCGACCGAGCTGCCCGACTACCTCGCCGACAGGCTGGCGGTCGGCCGGTAGCCCTGGAAGGCCGGCCGAAAAGTCCCTCACCCCGCCCGCGGCGCCTTCGCCGCAACGGGCGGCACGCGAAAGCCTCGATGAATCCGCCGATTCGCCTGCGGTTTCGCGCACCAACGCTGGCTGGCCCGAGACGCTTCCAGCGTCTCGGGCCATAGCGGGTCGCAGCCATGCACGAGGCATCCACCGCGCTCGGCGCAAGCTACTTTTCAGCCGTCCTTCTGAGGTCGCGTTCGCAACCGCTGACCTTCGTCCTGGAACCGGCTGGATCGTCCTGGAACGCGGGCTCTGGACCCGGTACCGTTCTCCGCTCGTTTTTCCGGATTCGGCGGGCTCTTGTCCGCTCGGTCGAGGCGTATGGAAAACCGCATCACGAGCCTGCTGCTGCCGATCTTCCTGGTCGGTATTGCGTTCATCGTCATCACCCAGATGAACAAGTCCGATCGCCCCAAGACCAACGGCGAGCACAGCGCCACCACCAGGGTCGATCAGCACTTCGAGCCCGACGAGCTGTTCAAGATCGTCAATCAGGTCGGTCCGGACCAGCGGCCCCCGTTCCTGACCGGGTCCGCCGGCCCGCGGGCCGTCGAGGGGCAGGACCCGGGATATCGCATCGTCACGAGCTCGATCGGCGGCACGATTCGGAGCGTCGACGCACTCGACTACTACACCAAGCCCGGGCTCAGCGACGCGGAGAAGGTCGAGCACCAGCTTCCGCTGATCGAGGACCTCGAGAAGGGCGTCTACTCGTTCGCGATCGAGGACTTCCTCAAGCGATTTCCGCTCGTGAAGGAGACACCGGACCAGGATCGGTTCATCGGCGAGGTCTACTGGCAGGCGACGAACGAGCTCGGTGACAAGGGCATCCGCTACAGGCTCGAGCTCGCGAACAGCAAGGGCAAGCGGTTGACCTTCGAGAAGGACTTCTACTTCCTCGAAGGCAGGCGGCACGTGAAGCTCGTCGTCCGCATCAAGAACCCGTCCGGGAACGAGAGCTTCGATACCTCCGTCTTCAACAAGTTCCACTACTACTTGCGCGGACCGATGGTCATGCGCATCGACAAGAACGGTCCGAGCTTCACGACCCCGCCGAGAGCGTTCGCGGTCGTGAAGTCTACGGAAGGAACACGCGTCGCGCAGCTCGCGTCGACGAAGAAGCCCGAGGAGACTCCGCGTCAGGTCCTCACGGTCGAGCCCACGGAGACGTTCCAGCTCGCCGGTGCCGGCAACCGGTTCTTCGCCTGCATCCTCGCGCCGGAGAACCCCGTCACGGCGCTTGCGGTGCAGGGCGTCAAGGCGATGAGCGTGCCCCGCGTCCCGGACTCGGCGACACCCGAGCAAATCGAGAACGGATACAAGACGATCACGCCGCTGCTGCAGATCGCGCAGGACATGCCCAAGCCCGGCGAGACGAGCGAGATCGCGTTCCAGATCTACATCGGGCCCAAGGACCGCAGGCTGTTCTCGACCCAACCCGAGTACTCCGACTATCTCGCAGTCTCGGATCTCGACCTGCAATCGCCGTGCTTCTGTGCATTCGGCTCGGTGCCCCTCGCCAAGGTCATGCTCGGTGTGCTCGAGATGTTCGAGTCGTTCCTCGGCAACTGGGGCCTCTCGATCATCTTGCTGACGCTCCTCGTGCGCGCCCTGATGATGCCGCTCAACCTGCGCCAGGCCCGCACGATGCGCGCCTATCAGGACAAGATGACGAAGCTCAAGCCCGAGATGGACGCGATCCGGGCGAAGTACAAGAACAACCAGAAGAAGCTCAACCAGTCGATGATGGAGTTCCAGAAGAAGCACAAGGTGTTTCCTCCGCTCCTCGGCTGCCTGCCGCTGTTCCTGACGATGCCGGTGTTCCTCGGCTTGTTCACGATGCTGCGCGCGAGCTTTCCGCTGCGTCATCAACCGTTCGTCGGCTGGATCAACGATCTGTCCCAGCCCGATCGCCTGGCCGCGCTCGGCCTGCCGTACGTGCCCTACCTCAACCTGCTGCCGCTGTTGATGCTCACGCTGTGGATCATCAACGCGTTTCGGACACCGTTGTCCGACGATCCGCAGCAGAAGCAACAGCAGCGCATGATGCGGTGGATGCCGATGGTCTTCGGCGTGATGTTGTATGGGTACGCGTCGGGGCTGGCCCTGTACATGACGGCATCGGCGATATGGAGCCTGGTCGAACAGCGGGTCGTTCGCAAGAAGGTCGGCAAGGTCGCGGGGATGCCGACGACGTTCTAGTGGTAGCGGGGTATGCCCCATCCCGCCGAGATCTCGCGTGAATCACTGGGATCGTGCGGTCGGCCCGTGCCCGTGCGTGCCCGTGCCCGTGCCCGTGCCCGCCTCGTGCTCGTCCAATGGGCACAGCCTCGGTTTGCAAACGGGAACACGGAGCCGGGACCGGAACCGGAGCCGGAGCCGGGGCGGAACACGGAGCCGGAGCCGGGCGGGCACGGGAACGGAGGCGTCTCGTCCGACCGGAGATCGATAAGGAATGTGTCTGACCTGACAGGCACATTCCTGATCGAACCCGGCACAATACCCATCCGACAGGGGCACCGTGAGGTCGATCCGTAACGTCCTGATCCTCGAGTTCGTACTCAACGGCATCATTGCCGCGGCGAAGATCATGTACGGCTCTTGGAGCAATGCCCTTGCCATCGAGGCGGACGGCTATCACTCGCTGGCCGACGGGCTCAACAACATCGTCGGCCTGGTCAGCATCTGGTACGCGTCTCGGCCGCCGGACGCCGACCACCCGTACGGCCATCGCAAGTACGAGATCTTCGCGGCCCTCGCGATCGGCGCGAGCCTGCTGTTCATCGCGATCGAAGTGCTCGGGAGCGCGTGGGGGCGCTTGACCGGCGGGGCGGTGTTGCCGGAGCTCGACAACATGGCCTACGTGATTCTCGGGCTGACGTGGATGGCGAACATCGGTATCGCCACGTGGCAGGCGCGCATGGCGAGGAAGCTCAAGAGCCCGTTGCTCATGAGCGACGCGCAGCACACGCGCTCGGACGTCGTCGTGACTGCGGGAGTCGTGCTCAGCGTCGTGATCACCCGGCTCGGATACCCGCAGGTCGACATCTTCGCGGCGGTCGGCGTCGCCTGCTTCATCGTGTGGACCGCGTTCAAGGTCGTGAAGGAGAACTTCGGCTATCTTGCGGACGAGCGACGCGTCGACCCGGAGTCCGTGCGGGAGATCGCGCTCACGATCGACGGCGTGGAGGATGCCTACGACATTCGAAGCCGCGGAGCGCCCGCCGAGATCTTCATCGACCTCACGCTCGCGGTCTCGCCCCAGATGACCGTGGAGCGCGCGCACCGGATCACTCACCAAGCCATCGATGCGATCAAGGCCGGCATCGAGGGCTGCGTCGACGTCACGGCACACACCGAGCCGATGGGGGTGCAGCACTGACGCTACTTTTCAGTGTCTCGCAGCCGCCCTTCGTCCCAATAGCAGCGAAACCGCCCGTCGCGGGCGAACCCGAGCAGCGTCGCGCCGGCTTCTCGGCACAGGTCGAACGCGAGGGCCGACGCGGCCGAGACCGCGACGATGATCGGACACCGCACGCGCAGGCACTTGGCGACGAGCTCGTAGCCGGCGCGTCCCGACAACAGCGCGACACACTCGCTCGCGTCCCGACCACTCCAGTAGAGCGCCCCGATCGCCTTGTCGAGTGCGTTGTGCCGCCCGACGTCCTCGCCGAACCCGAGCACCTCGCCGCGCACGCTGCACATCGCCGCGGCGTGCGCGCCACCGGTCGCGGCGAACAACGATTGCCGCTCACGGAACGCGTCGAGGAGGCGGTCGAGCATCGCGGCGTCGAGTCGCGGCGTCCCCGGCGGGATCCCGCCGGGAACCAGGTCGCCGAGATCTTCGAGACCGCACACGCCGCACGACGGGCGGATCTCGTGCTCGCGCCGGAACACTGCGCGTCGCGTGTCGTCGTGACCGGGAGTCAGCGCCATGACGAGACGGTCGGGCTTCACGCCATCTGCGTCGCCGGCGCCCGGTTCGCCGAGCGGGACGCCCTTGCGGAACTCGAACGAGACGACCTCATCCACACTTCGCACGAGGCCCTCTCCGAGCAGGAATCCGAGCCCGAGGTCGCGTTCCTGACCCGGTGTTCGCATCGTCAGAAGCGGCTTGCCGTCGATCTCGAGCACGAGCGGGTCTTCGCGCACGAGTGCGTCCGTCTCGCCACCGTGGAGTCGGCGCCCTTCGGCTCCTTCGGGTAAATCGCGCATGGACGGATATTAGGACGCCCACAGACGGACCCGGCAGGAAATCCGCTGACGTGACGCGACCCGTTCCACTATGCTCGGAGGATGACGCCGAACTCAGTGGTGTTCGATTTCGACTACACCCTCGTCGACTCGTCGACCGGTGTGCACGACTGCATGAACTACGCGCTCGACAAGCTCGGGCTGCCGGCGGTCAGCTACGAGGCCGTGTGCCCGACGATCGGCCTGTCCTTGCGGGACGCGCTGGTCGTTCTCGGCGGTCCCGAGCACGAGTCGCGGTCCGACGAGTTCTTCCGGTTCTTCGTCGAACGCGCCGACGTCGTCATGGCGCCGAGCTGCAGGTTCTTCGTCGGTGTCGCGGACAGCCTGCGGGGCCTCGCCGGCGCCGGCTATCAGCTGGGCATCGTGTCGACCAAGAACCGCTATCGCATCGAGATGGTGCTCGAACGCGAAGGGCTGACCGAGTGTTTCTCCACGATCGTCGGAGCCGAGGACGTCAGCGAGTTCAAGCCCGACCCGCAGGGCGTGAAGATGGCGATGACCCGGCTCGCGGTGGCGCACGACGATTTGCTCTACGTCGGCGACAGCGAGGTCGATGCCGAGACCGCCAAACGCGCCGGTGTGCCGTTCGTCGCCGTGACCTCGGGAGTCACGCCGAAGGCTGCGTTCGACGTCCACCCCAAGCACGCGGTTCTCGACAGCGTCGCGGATCTGCCCGCGTGGCTGTCGTCGCGCAACGGAGGTCTGGCATGAACGCGTTGCAACCCCTCCTCGTTGTCGCCCTGCTCGCGAGCCCGAGCGTCGCGCAGGTACACCACGTTCGACCTTCCGCTGTCGCGCGCCGGGTCGCGAGTCAGCTACCGTGGAAGACCTCTCTGCCAGCGGCGCTCGCCGCGGCCAAGGAGATGGGACAGAACGTGTTCTGGTACGTGCCGACCGTCCCGCGCTCGCCGATGGATCGCAAGCCGATCATCGATCTCTACATGCGGGCCGGGTTCTTCTCCGATCCGGACCTGACCGCGCTGCTGGCCCACTTCGTGCTGGTCGACGCGATACCGACGCGCAAGCAGGCCCGGCGGTACGGCCTCGTCCCGTTCCGGTTCATCGAGCCGGGGTTCGTGATCCTCGACGCGAGCGGCAAGGAGCTCCACAACGCTCACGCGATCTCGACGTTCCATCCCTGCTGGTTCGCGGCTCAGCTCGAGCCATACCTGCCGGCCAGCGCGTTCTCGATCACCGAGGGTGACACGGCCGCAGCGCTGCGTCTCGCGCGGCTGTTTCCGCACCGGTTCGAGAAGCCCGACGTGCCGAAGGGCGCCGAGTCGGCCAAGGTCCGCATCCAGCTCGCGCTCGACGCGTTGTCGGCCGCCCGGCCAAAGCTCGCGCTCGAGCGTCTCGCTGGTCTCGACGAACAGCGTGCGGCGTTCCTGCGCGGAGCCGCCAACTGGGTGCTCGGCCAGCACACGCGCGCACGCCAGGTCTGGCGCGAACTCGCCGACGCGGCCAGTGATTCGCCCTGGGGTTGGCGCGCGGCGGCCGAAGCCGAAGGCTTCGGGCCGATCGCGCGCGGGTTCTTTCGCTTCCGCGCGCTGCCCGAGCCTGCGGACGAAGGCTGGCTGCGTGGACTGACCGGGACCACCTATCCTCGAACCAAGGCCGACATCCCGATGCTGTGCCGGCGCAGCTTCGAGTTCCTGCTCGGCATGCAGGGTGAGCACGGCGGCTTCGAGGACAGCAACTACGACTTCGGTGGCCTCGACAGCGTGCCCAACGTCAACGTCGCGGTGACGGCGATCTGCGTGCGCGCACTGTTCCGGTACCGCAGCCTCGATCCGGTCGCCGCCGACCGAGCGATCGCTCGCGGGCTCGGCTATGTGCTCGACCCGAAGCGAGTCAATCCGCAAGACAAGGACGAGTGGATCTGGGCCCGCATCTATCCAATTCACCTGATCGCGGATCTCTTGGCGGCCGGGTGGAACGAGAAGGGCTACACGTCGCAGCGGCTCCAGAGCGCGCTCGCGAGCCTGGTCAAGAGCACGTTCGAGCGCCAGGACGGCGACGGCTCGTTTCGCCACGAGTATGCCAATCCGTTCACGACGGCTGCGGTCCTGATCGCGTTCAAGGCTGCCGAACAGCAGGGTGTGCAGCTCGACGACGTTCCCATCTCGCGCGCGCTCGCCTCGCTGCTCGCGTGCCGGTCCGAGAACGGAGCGTTCAGCTACTCGCAGATGCGCGTCGGTGGCAAACCGCGCGGCAGCCAGGTCGGTGCCGCAGGCCGTATGCCGCTGTGCGAATCGGCGCTGCTCCTGTTCGGGCGCAGCGACAAGAGACGGCTCGCACAGGCGTTCGACGTCGCGTTCCGCTACCGCGCCGAGCTCGAGAAGACGCGCAAGTACGACGACCACGCCGGCGCGTACCGCTATGGTGGGTTCTTCTTCTGGTACGACATGCTCGGCCGCCGGGTCGGGCTCGAACTGCTCGGCGAAGCCGGCAAGGCGTTCCGTCGTAGGCAGCTCGCGATCATACTGCAGGTCCCCGAGATCGATGGCTGCTTCGTCGACTCCCACGAGCTCGGGCGCTCGTACGGAACCGCGATGGCGCTGTTGTGCCTCGAGTGACCCGGGGAACATCTCCCAGTGATCCTCGCTGATCCTCTCCTCTCCCGCGGACGTATAGAGCGTGATGGATAGATCCGAGTCGTGGGGTTTGCTCTTGGCCACCGCGTTCGCCGTGGTACCGGGCACCATCCACCAACAAGAGAGCCAAGACCAGGGTCCGGAACGCTGGATCGCCGATCTCGCTTCGAAGGACGCCGCGACCCGACGGCGCGCGACCCGCAATCTCGTCGCGGCGGGCGGCGCGGTGCTCGCGGCGATCCGTAAGGCGTTGTATTCGAGTGGTGACGATCAAGAGCTGCGCGGGCTCGCGTTCACGCTCGGCAAGCTCGGCGATCCCGGACAGGAGCTCCTGCTCGAAGGGCTTGGGCGCCACGAGCTCTACGAGCCGATCGCCCTCGTGCTCCGCCGTCGAGGAGCGGCGTCGGTGCCGGCGCTGCGCAAGCTGGTCCTGGACGACACCAAGCGCCGGACGGGGGCTGCCTACGTGCTCGGGCGGATCGGGGACAAGGCCGCCGTGGCCGTGCCGGACCTGCTGCGCGCGGGACGGTCGCTCGGTCCGCGTGATCTCGGCACAGACTTCCGCCCGGCGCTCATGCGGGCGCTCGGCTCCATCGGCGCGACGGCCCAGACCGAGGAGGTCGTCGCGTTTCTCGTCACCGGATTGACGAATCGCGATCCGCACGTGCGCGTCGAGGCGGCTTTTGCACTCGGTCGGTTCGGCGTCTCTGCGCTCGAGCCGGTGCTGGAGGTGGCGGGCCGCCTCGACGCGAATCTCAATGGGCTGCAAGAGGTCCAGGCCGGCTCGTTGCGCCTGCTCGAGATCGCCGATCTGCCGGTCCACCTCGCACCGCTCTATGCGCTCGCGGAGATCGGCCGGCCGGCGTTTCCGGCCTTGCGCACGCTGCTTCGGAGCGACCAGGAGGCCGAACGGGTCCGCGCCTGTCTCGTGCTCGGAACGATGGGATCGCGTGGCCGGGAGCTGATCGAGCCGGTCCGCAAGCTGCTCGCGAGCGACAGCGAGGGTCTGCGCGCAATCGCGGTCTGGGTCGTCTGCCGCTGCGAACGGGACAAGGCCAAGCCGATGCTGCTCGCGAGACTCGGAGACAAGTCGGAGCATGTCCGCGCGGTCGCGATCGGTTCGCTCGCCGCGCTCGGCGAGGTCGGCGCTCTCGTTCGGATCATCGAGTCCGGTCCCGGTCCCGACCGCGTCATGGCCGCGACGCAGCTCGCCGACTCGGTTAGGGACTCGGTGGTCTTGGTCGATGCATTCCTCGGGTGCCTCGGACAACCCGACGAGGAACTCCGCGATATCACGACGCGCGCGCTCGTCCATGCGGTTCGCCACGGGGCTCGGACCAAAGTGCTCGCAGCGATCCGCGCCCGGCTCTCCGACGAGCGCCTGCGGCCGGGCCTCTTCCGGTTACTCGCCGATCTCGGCCCGTCGGCGCGCCCGCTCGTGCCGGTCGTGACCGCGTATCTCGAGCAGCCGGCACAACGCGTGGCCGTGCTCGAGATTCTGCTCGAGACGGGCGTGCCGAGTGATACCGAAGGCGTTTTGGCCAAGCTCGCCACCTGCCTCGGCGATCCCAATCCGAAGGTCCGAGCCCTCGCCGTGCGGGTCATCGGCGGGTTCGGTGAGCGGGCGCGCCCACTCGCGGCCAAGATCGAGGCGCTGACCAAGGACGGCAACTCCGACGTGCAGTGGGCCGCCCAGTGGTTCGTCCATCGGCAGGCTCGCGCGTCGAAGGCCAGCACGTGGGTCGAGACACTCGAGACCGGCCAGGCCAACGAGCGCCGGACCGCGGCCCACCGGCTTGGCATGCTGGCAGCCCCCGGTGGGCTCCGGCCACTGGCCGCGGCGCTCGATGATCCGGACGCGCAGGTTCGTTACTGGGCGGCCTGGGGGCTGACGCGGTTCGAGTCGGGGCTCGAGCCGGTCGCAGCCCAGCTCGTCGCCGCGCTGGCCGACCCATTGGTCGGGGTCCGGCGCTTCGCCGTGGTGTCGCTCGGTCGCATCGGGCGGCCCGCCGTCGCGCCGTTGATCGCAGCGCTGTCGGCCAAGGAGGCGGACAAGCGCCAGTGGGCGGCGATGGCGCTGGAGCGCATCGGCAAGCCAGCCGAGCCGGCCGTCAAGCGGCTCAGGCAGCTCGCCGAGGACCGCGAGCCGATGGTTCGCTACGCCGCCGAGATGGCGCTTCGGCGGATCTCGGGCGACTCGACTCGGCGCTGACCGTGGTTCGGATCCCCTGGGAATATTGAAATCAATGTGATATCACTTCGTTATCAGTGGCGTCAGCCAATACCAGGAGGAACTGATGGCGAAATCGCGTGAACGCCCTGCGGACCGCCGGACATCCGGCTACTTCATGTTGTTCTGGGCTATCGTCGGACTCGGCCTCGTGATCGCGTCGTTCGTGTTCGCGGCCAGTCAGCGCGAGGATGCGCGGATCGCGATCGGAGTCGTCCTCGGGTTCGGGTTCCTGATCGCGACGGTGCTGACCTTGATCGGGCTGACGGCCGTCGAGCCGAACATGAGCCGGGTGCTCGTGCTGTTCGGCAACTACCGGGGCACGCTCAAGGACGTCGGGTTCTGGTGGGTCAACCCGTTCACGGTCAGGCACAAGGTCTCGCTGCGTGTCCGCAACTTCCACTCCGACACGTTGAAGGTCAACGACTACAACGGCAACCCGATCGAGATCGGCGCCGTCGTCGTGTGGAAGGTCGAGGAGACCGCGCAGGCGGTGTTCGACGTCGACGACTACGTCGACTACGTGCGGATCCAAACCGAGTCGGCGATCCGTCATCTCGCCGCCAGCCACCCGTACGACAGAAGCGACGAGGAAAGCGAACGCCCGTCGCTGCGCGGCAGCGCGGACGTCGTCAACGCGGAGCTGCGAGAGGAGCTCGCCGACCGGCTCGGGCTGGCGGGGATCGAAGTGCTCGAAGTCCGGCTGACCCACCTCGCCTACGCGCCCGAGATCGCCGGCGCGATGCTCCAGCGGCAGCAAGCCGAAGCGATCATCGCCGCGCGGACCCGCATCGTCGACGGTGCGGTGGGCATGGTCGAGATGGCGCTCGACAACCTCAAGGACCGCAGGGTCATCGACCTCGACGAAGAGCGCAAGGCCTCGATGGTGAGCAACCTGCTCGTCGTGCTGTGCTCGGAGCGCGGCACCCAGCCCGTGGTCAACACCGGCACGCTCTACGGCTAGAGGTGCTCGTGGGCAAGCGCAAGGCATTCCTGGTTCGACTCAACGAGAAGCTCCACGCCGAGCTCAAGGCCTGGGCCGAGCAGGAGATGCGCAGCCTCAACGGACAGATCGAGTGGCTGTTGCGCGAAGCCGTCCACAGACGCAGGGGCAAGGCCGCCGACGACGAGACACGGACCGAGAATCGCGACGCGTGACGACCGGTCTTCCCGTCATCGTCGCTCGTCGAACGCACCGATCGCGAAGTCGAACGTCACGATCGTGCGCCGGTGCCACGGCTCTCCGGCGAGGCCGAGCACCGTCATCTCGGGAACGTTCACCAGCAGGAACGCCCGGTTGCTGCGCCAGGCCCAGTTCTTCGTGTTGCCCTTGGCCGCCGTGAAGTTGCGGACCGCGATGTACACGTAGCCGGCCGCGGACGTGCCGCTGGCCGGATCCAGGTACTCGAACGGGAAGCCGCGCCGCCGCGCCGCTAGCTCGGCTGGGACGCCGGTGACGAGGATCCAGTGACCGATCAGCCCGTTCCACTTCGGTGGTCCACCGTGCCGTTGCTCGGAAAACGAGCGCAGGCGGACGAGGACCCCGCGGCCCGCCGACAACGAGCGTTCGAGCAACGCGTGGATCCGGGTCAGATGCGCGTGCAAGCCCTCGTCGTCGCGCCGGTCGAGAAAGGTCCCCGAGACCTTCGGCATGTGGTTGTCGGCCTGCAGGTCGTTGCACAGCGCGATCAGGTGGAGGGGGGCCATGCCGGACTTGCGGAACCGATGGCCATCGGAGTACGACGTCGACTTGCGGGCGCCGTACTTGTGAATCACGTGAGCGAGCCTCTTCCTGTCGGTCTCGCCCGGGAGCCGGTCGAATGCCCTTCTCGCGGCCGCGTCTCCCCACAGCCACGCGTTGAGCGCCGAGGTCGGCGCGCACGCCACGTTCGAGTACATGTGCTGGTCGAGCACCCGCTTGCCTTCGAGACGCACCCAGGTCGTGACCTGCGTGTCGCTGGATTCGGGCGCGGGTGGTGGGGGAGTCGCGTGACACGCGAGGCCTGCGAGCGTCAGGCCGAACGCGAGCCACATCGCCCGCCGGTCCAAACCCGCGGTCATGTCTGTCGTCGACTCGATCTCGAACATGGGCTACTTGTGCTTGTCGTCCGGCTTCTCGGCCATGCGCTTGGCGGCCTGCGCCTTGGCCTGCTTGACGATGCGGCCCACGACGTTGCCGGGGAGCAGAAAGCTCCGCGGGCCGGCGGTGGAGCCGCCGGACAAGCCGCTGAGCATGGCGCCCAGGCCGCCGTGGAGCGCACTCGACTTGATGCCGGAGGCGATCTTGACCATGGCTCCGAGCACGCGGCCCTGGCGGTCGAAGACCGGGTGGCCGTCGGCTGCCGGGGCGCGATCCACGATCCAGGCCTTGCGTGGTTTCTTGATCTCGCCCGCGATCGTCGTGGTGCGGTAGTACGCCGCGTGGTCGAAGCCCTTGCCCAGACGGGATAGCCCGACGACCTCGTCCCCGATGGCGATGTCCGGTTCGGCGGCGAAGTCGACCACCGTCAGCTTCTTGTCGCCGAGCTCCTGGATCTGCACGAACGCCAGGCCGAGCTTCTTGTCGGTGGCCGCGAGAAACGCCGGGTACTCCTTGTCGTCCTTGTCGAAGACCACCTTGAAGTCGCGTGGCGTGATCCGCATCCGAAAGCCCCCCGCTTCTGACGCGTTGAACAGGTCCGGGGGAGTGAAGGCCGCGTTGTTGGTCATGACGAGGCCGCTGGGGTCGACCACCACGCCATTGAACTCGGCCGTGGACTCGCTGTCCTGGGAGCTGCCCCCCGCGGCGAAGCTGGTCGCGAGCACGACACGAATGGTCACGATCGCAGGCGACCATCTGGCCAGCACCGAGGCCGGCGCGCTCTTGGTCGGCTTCGCAGCGTCCTGGGGGTTCTGGGCCGTAAGCGGGGGAAGCAGGACGAGAGCCGTCAACGCATGTCTTGCGAGCTTCATGGGTCTTCTCCAGTTACTTCTTCCGAGCCTCCCACTGAGGCTCGATGAACACGAAATGCGTGCGGTAGTCGCGCCGCAGAAAGATCTCGACCGTCTCCGGATGCTGTCGGTCGATCTGCGCCATCGCCGCGTCGAACGTCTTGACGTCGGTCACCTTCATACCGTTCACCGAGAGGATGAGATCGTCGATGTGCAGACCGGCGATCTGTCCCCATCCACCGCTCTCGATCGCCGTGACCATCACGCCCTTCTGGTCCTTCGGCCACGAGAACCGCGAGCGGTCGAGGATGTTGATCTCTCGCACCGAGAACTCGAACGCCTCGCTCTTGGACTTCTTGGCCTCCGGACCCGACGTCGGTGGCTCCTGGAGCTTGACCTTGACCTTCAGCTGCTTCCAGCCTCCCGGCGCGGCCCGGCTCACGCTCAGCTCGACGTCGTCCCCGATCATGTGGTTGCGGATCGCGAGGCGCAGGTCCTCGGCGTCCTGCGGCCTGTACGAGTCCAGCTTGTCGTCGTCGAGGGCCGTGATGATGTCGCCCGGCAGGAGCCCGGCGTCGGCCGCCTTGGTCCACGGGAGGACCTGCGTCACGCGGAAGCCCCTGGCCACGAGCCCGAGCGCCTTGGACACCTTCGTCGTGAGCACCTGGGTCCGCACTCCGAGCCACGGTTCGGGCAGCTCGTGACCGCCCGCGGGCTGCTTCTCGCGCTCGACGTCCACGACGGTCAGGAGCGACTGTCTCCGCCGGCGGTAGTTGACTGCCAGCTCGTGGCCGCCGGTGGCCTCCATCACGACCGTCTCGAGATCCTTGGCCGAGTTGATCGGCTTGCCGTTGACCTGCAGGATCACGTCGCCGGCCCTGATCTCGGGACGCGCGTCCTGCATCGGGTAGCCGGGACGGATGCCCGTGACCAAGACGCCGTCGTGGTTGGGGAAGCCGCGAACCAGCGCCATCGGCGCCGTGATCTCGCGCAGTGTCAGACCCAGCTGCTTGAACTCCGCCGGTTTGCCGAGGAACTTCTGCATCCGGTCGAGCTCGACGTCGCATGTTCGCTCGGTTCCGCTACGCCGGTAGCGCGCCTTGACCCGCGTGCCGGGGCCCATCTCGGCGATCTGCTGGTAGAACACCGGTACCTGCTCGAAGAAGCGCACGTCGACCTTCTCCTTGCCCACTGCCAGCAGGATGTCACCGGCCTCGAGCCCGGCCTTGTGCGCCGCCGAGTGTGGAGCCACGAACGAGACCAGTGCGCCCGTGTCGAGCCCGAGCTTGTGTACGGGCAGCACGTTGACGCCGAGCCATCCGCGGCGGACCTCACCGTGGGTCAAGGCCTGGTTCAGGACCTTCGCCGCGAGGTTCGACGGGATGGCGAAGCCCATTCCCGAACCGCCGAGCTCGTTGATGCCCACGACCTCGCCCTTCAGGTTGACGAGGGGACCGCCGGAGTTGCCCGGCAGGATCAGCGCGTCGTGCTGCACCCATTGGGTGAAGAGACCGGTCTTCTCGCCTTCTCCGAGGTCGACCTCGTCGACCTCCGTACCCGTGAAGTCGGTGAACACCCGTCTGGTGTTGGACACGACCCCCAGCGTCAAGGACGAGCTGAGCGTCAGGGGATTGCCCATAGCCAGGACGTAGTCCCCGACCGCCAGGGCCGACGAGTCACCCAGCGTCGCGAACGGCAGCGCGGTGTCTCGCTTGCGGCTCTCCAGGTCGAGCTTCAGCACGCTCAGGTCGGTCGGGGGATCGTGGGCGACCACCGAAGCAGGAATGGTCTCGCCGCTCGGCAGCGTGCAGGTGATCCGCACGGTGTTGCCTGCAACATGGAAGTTCGTCAGCACGTGGCCCGCCGGGCTCACGATCACGCCGCTGCCGGCGGCGGGGAATCTCGTCGACCGTCCTTCCGTGTAGTCCCGGCCGATGACCGCGATGTTGACCAGCGCGGGGTAGACCTTCCGCCGCGCGAACTCGATGTCCTCACGCAGGGCATCGGCGACCGTGTTTTGCGCGGCGAGTCGGTTCAGCGGTACCGAGCAGGCAACCAGACCCAGACACACGAGACCGGTGGTGCTTCTCATGGCGGCTTCTCTCCTCAGTTGTGGGCCGCACACATCGTAGCCGACCGTTGTCGCGCTGAGGTATTCGTCCGGACGCGGAACCGCGAAGTCAGTCCCGGCGCTCGTGGGGAGCCCGGCCATGGTTTGCCGGATCGACCCGATCTGCTAGCCTTCATGGCGTATGGCTTCCACGCACCGTGAGCTCGTTCGGCGATGGCGCGACCAAGAAGCGCCGCTTCTGCCGTTGTTGCACGCCTTCCACGAACGGGAGGGCTTCGTTTCCGATGACGCCCTGCGCGCGATCGCCGAGGGACTCTCGATTCCGCTCGCCGACCTCTACGCGACCGTGACGTTCTATCATCACCTGTCGCGCGTGCCTTCGGGTCACGAGGCGCCGCGGGTGTGCACCGGACCCATCTGCCGGTTGCGTGGCGGAAGCGAGCTGCTCGCCGCGATGCAGAAGGACGGAGCGACACCGATGCCGTGCTCGGGGCGCTGCGACCAACCGGTGCCTGTGCTCGTCGGCGACCGCACTCTCGTCGGTTCGTCCGCCGACGGGCTCGAGGCCAGGCCTTCGCCGCTGCCCGAGCCCAACCCGGGCGGCATCGAAGAATGCCTGTTCGCGGCGATCCGCGAGCCCGGACGGGCGACGATCGATGGCTATGTGGCCACCGGCGGCTACGAAGGGCTGCGCAAGGCGTTGGCGATGAGCCCCGAGCAGGTCGTCGACGTCGTGACCGAGAGCAAGCTCGCCGGGCGCGGCGGTGCCGGGTTTCCGACCGGCGTCAAGTGGAAGGCCGTCGCCGATGCGCAGGGCGCACCGAAGACCGTCGTGTGCAACGCCGACGAAGGCGAGCCGGGCTGTTTCAAGGACCGCGCGCTGATGGACCACGATCCGCACGCGGTGATCGAAGGCATGGTTACGGCAGCGTGGGCGACCGGTGCCGTGCGCGGGTTCCTCTACCTGCGCTACGAGTATCCGGAGACGCTCGCGATCCTGGAGCGAGCGCTCGTAGAAGCTCGCGAGGCCGGGTGGGTCGGCTGCGGCGTCGGCGGTGTCGACGGGTTCGACTTCGAGGTCCACATCCGCCGCGGCGCCGGAGCCTACATCTGCGGCGAGGAAGGTTCGCTGCTCAACAGCCTCGAAGGCAAGCACCCGTTCCCGCGCAATCGACCGCCGTTCCCGGTCACGCACGGATACGAAGACCTGCCGACCGCCGTCAACAACGTCGAGACGCTCGCGTCCATCGGACCGATCCTGCGCAACGGGGCCGAGTGGTATCGCGGACTCGGGCTCGGCGAGCACGCCGGAACCAAGATCATCTCGCTGTCGGGCGACGTGCAGCGTTCGGGCAACTACGAGGTGCCGCTCGGCTTGCCGCTGTCCACGTTGATCCACGAGTGGGCCGGCGGACCCGGTGCCGGGCGCACGGTCCAGGCCGTGACGATGGCCGGCTTGTCGGGTGGCTTCCTCGCCCGCGAGGATCTCGACGTCACGCTCGACGATCCGGCGATCAAGGCCAGGGGATCGTTCCTGGGCGCGGGTGGGATCATGGTGTTCGACGACACGCGAGACATCGTGGCGGTCGCGCACAGTGCGATGGAGTTCTTCGCCCACGAGAGCTGCGGCAAGTGCTTCCCGTGCCGGATCGGCACGCAGCGGCTGACCGAGCGGCTGACCAGCGGAGGCGAGGCGGCGGGGCCGGGCAACCTCGCCGATTGGAAAGGCGAGGTCGCCGACATCGGCGACGTCATGAAATCGACGAGCGCTTGCGGTCTCGGTATCGCGGCGCCGCTGATTACCGACAGCCTGATGCGATACTTCCCCGATGAGGTGGCGCGGCACGTGGCTGCGCGAGCCGGAGAGATGGAATGACCGAGATCAGCACGATCACGCTCGACGGCGAGATCGTCGAGTTCACGCCGGGCGAGACCTTGTTCGAGATCTCCGAACGGCACGAGCGTCGTGTTCCGACGTTGTGCTACGACGACCGGCTCGAAGCCTTCGGTGGCTGCCGCATGTGCGTCGTGCAGGTCGAAGGAATGCGCAACCCGGTCGCGTCGTGCACGACGAAGGCCACGCCGGGCATGGTCGTTCACACTTCGCCGGACCAGATCGAGAAGCACCGCAAGACGCTGCTCGAGATGTTGGTGTCCGAGAACCGCGAGCTCCTTGTCGACCAGCTGCGCGGCCACGCGAGTCAGGAGCTGACGCAGCTCGTCGATCGCTACGATGCGCGCACGGGCAGGTTCGCCGGCAAGCACTCGGGCACGAGCCATCCCGAGGACGACAACCCGTTCATCCTCCGCGACTACGAGCTCTGCATCTCGTGCTATCGCTGTGTGCGCGTGTGCGCCGAGCAGGAGGGGGACTACGCGATCAGCGCCATGAACCGCGGGTTCTCGACCCAGATCACGACCGAGTTCGACAACATGCTCAAGGACTCGGCGTGCACGTTCTGCGGCCAGTGCGTGCAGACGTGCCCGACGGGAGCGCTGGCCGACAAGAAGGCGTTGCGCTACACCGACACACCGGGCGAGATAGAGAAGACCCGGACGATCTGCCCCTACTGCGGGGTCGGTTGCTCGGTCGACCTGATGACCAAAGGTGACACGATCGTCGGTGTGCAGCCGGCGATGGACGGTCCGGCCAACCAGGGCGCGTTGTGCGTCAAGGGCCAGTTCGCGTACGACTTCGTGCAGCACGGCGATCGCCTGACGAAGCCGCTGATCAAGCACCGTGATGGCGAAGGGAACGAGAGCTTCCGTGAGGCCTCGTGGGACGAAGCCCTCGACTTCGCGGCCGCCGGCCTGCGCAAGGTCCGCGACGATTACGGCCGTCACGCGATCTACGGCGTCGCGTCGGGACGCGCTCCGCACGAGGCCGCGTACGCGATGCAGAAGCTGATTCGCGTCGGCTTCGGCACGAACTACATAGACAACTGTAGCCGTGCTTGACACGCTCCCACGGTCGCCGGTCTGGCGGCCACGATCGGACGCGGCGCGATGTCGAACCCCCTGGCCGACATGGAGAAACCCGATGCGATCTTCTGTATCGGGACCAACATGACCGAGTGCCATCCGGTCGCGGCGACCCGCATCAAGCGGGCCGTCGCGCGGGGTGCGAAGATGATCGTGGCCGATCCACGGTTCATCCCGCTGGCCGAGAGGGCCGACGTCTACCTGCCGCTGCGTGTCGGCACGGACACTGCGCTGTTGCTCGCGATGGCTCACGTGATCGTGCGCGACGGGCTGACCGATCCCGAGTTCATCGCGGCGCGCACGACCGGCTCCGAGAAGTTCTTCGAGCACGTCACCGAGTTCACACCCGAGTGGGCGTCGGGGATCACCGGCCTGCGTGCGCGCGACATCGAGGCCGCGGCCAGGATCTACGGCCGGGCCGAGCGCGGCGCGATCTACTACACGCTCGGCATCACCGAGCACATCTGCGGCGTCGACAACGTGCAGGCGTTGTGCAACCTCGTGCTGCTCACGGGCAACATCGGTCGCGAGGGCACCGGCATCAACCCGATGCGTGGCCAGAACAACATCCAGGGCGCGGGCGACAGCGGGGCGTTGCCGAACAACTATCCCGGGTTCCAAACGGTCGTCGCTCCGGCCAACCAGGCCAAGTTCAAGGACAGTTGGGGAGTCGAGGTCGATCTCGAGCAGGGACTGACCAAGGTCTCCGCGCTCGATGTCTGCGGCGAGCAGATCCGCGCGATGGTCATCGACGGCGAGAACACCCTCGTGTCCGATCCGAACCGCGCCCACTGCCAGCACGCGCTCGAGAGCCTCGATCACCTCGTCGTCATCGACATCTTCATGACCGAGACCGCCGAGCTTGCCGACGTCGTGCTGCCGGCGACCGCGTGGGGCGAGACCGACGGTGTTTGCACGAACACCGAGCGGCGTGTGCAGCGTGTGCGCGCGGCCGTACCGCCGCCCGGAGACGCAAAGCCCGACTGGTGGATCGTCTCGCAGATCGCAAAGCGGCTCGGGCTCGACGGCTTCGATTTCGGCGAGGCCAAGGAGGTGTTCAACGAGCTGTGTGATGTCAGCGTCATCTACCACGGGCTCGACTGGGACCGGGTCGACAAGGGCGAGCATCAATGGCCGTGCGTGTCCAAGGACGATCCCGGCACACCGATCCTGCACAAGGACGAGTTCGTCAACGGGCGCGGGGTCTTCTCGTGTGTCAGCTACCGCGATCCCGCCGAGACGATCTCCGAAGAATTCCCGGTCTGGTTGACGACCGGACGCCGGCTCGAGTCGTACCACACGCGCACGCAAACCGGACGCGCGCACGGCATCGACTACCTGCTTCCCGAAGAGAGGCTCGAGGTCCATCCTGATGACGTCGTCGAATGGGGGCTCAAGGACGGGGAGTTTTGCGAGATGGCCAGCTCCCGCGGGTCCGTGCGGATCCGCGTCGAGGCGAACAACACCGTGCCGCGTGGGACGGTGTTTACGAGCTTCAGCTTCGCGGATGTGCCGGTGAACGTGTTGACCGGGTCGGGATATGATCCGGTCACGCACACTGCGGAGCTCAAGGTCTGTCCGGTGCGGCTGACCTTTGCCGGGGCTGAGGTGTGAGCCGATCGCGAGGTTGAATCGGGCAGGTGTTTTGCGCGTGTGCCACCCGGGTGGTGTGGATCAGTTGTTAGCGTGGATGCGGCCGGTTGAACGGGTGTGGATCTCGCTCTGAGCGAAGCGAGGAGTTTAGCCCAACGGCTGGTGGGGCCCTGTCGGCACGAGCACAAGTAATTGTGTAGAAACGACTTGTACAAAGACGCGCCCCTCCCTATTGGATGC
>Ga0210086_1000127_pt1 | contig 47169 bp, 46 predicted proteins | sample China_Galinas_PW_3_FD_184867 | JGI IMG/M metagenome (GOLD analysis project Ga0210086, IMG submission 184867) | Wetland microbial communities from San Francisco Bay, California, USA, that impact long-term carbon sequestration - China_Galinas_PWB_D2... | ecosystem: Environmental > Aquatic > Marine...
TGTTGGGACAACGCCCAGCAGGAATCATTCTGGGCGACACTGAAAGTCGAGTTCTATGACCGCTACGTGTGGCCCACCAAAGCCGCCGCCAAACTCGCCGTCGGCGATTGGATCGAGCGCGTCTACAACCGACGCAGGCGCCATTCATCGCTGGGTATGATTTGCCCCGTCGAGTTCGAGAACCGACTCACTCAGACGGCACAAGCCGCCTGACCGTGTGTCCACCAAACGGGGTCAAGCCCAGAACGTCTGCGGGAGCTATTGGATCAGAGCGTTCTCGATGTTCATGACCGCACCATTGTTCATCGGCTGGTGGATCGCTGGAGCTCGCTACCTGATGGCCCGCGACCGCACCATCGACGCCAAGTGGCGCCGGGTATATGCCTATCGTGACGCCATCGCCAATCGGGCGGAGTTCCCGCCGAAGCAGCCGGATTGACGACCACGATCCCCGGAAGCGGCCACCGTCATGCGATGGCTTGAGTCACCGCATCTTCATACGCAGTCCGTTGGTCGGCCGGCATGGACGGGGAGAAGCTGACCACTACGTCGGCGACTTGGAAGCGATCCCGGGTCCAACCGGCGTACACCTCGGCCGTCCCCGGTGTGGGGAATTTGATGATCGAGACGGTGTCGGTCTCGACCTTCTTCGTGCAGCCGAGTTGCGGGCAGTCCCTCGACGTCACGTCGCGCGGGTTCGGCGCCGGCAGCCCCGCGCTGCTGATGGCCGACAGCAGATCTTCGACCGTCGTGGGGTCGAGGATGATCACACCGGGTTGGGTGTCCTGGCGCGTCGTGGTGTTCGCGTCACATGCGGCCACCGCGAGCAGGCTCACAACCGCGGCCACCGTGACGACAAGACGGCGTCTGATCTTCCGCGGTGTGTCGAGCCCCAGATCCGTGTACATGAGGCAATGATTTTATCAGCGCAATGATTCTCCGAACGGCCGCGGCGTGGGATGCGACAATGGTTGCAGCCAAACAATTGTCTTAGGCAAGATGCAGGACATGACATCGGCGCGAACGAGTCGGCCCACCCCGGATCGGCCGTCGGCCGGCCAGATCGACGCGGTGCTGAGCGCGTCGCGCGCATTGGTCGGCATCGCGGCCGCGTCGATCGCGGATGTCGACGACGTGGTCACCGTGCCCCAATTCCGGGTCTTGGTCATGCTCCACACCCGAGGACCCCTGAATCTCGCCGCAGTCGCGGCCGGATTGGAGGTCAATCCGTCGAATGCGAGCCGCACGTGTGACCGTCTATCGAAATCCGGATTGCTCGACCGTCGCGAATCGTCAGAAGATCGCCGGAACGTCACTCTGACGCTCACCGATGCGGGCCGTCGGCTCGTCGACCGGGTGACCAGGCACCGGCGCGTCGCCATCGAGCGGGTGCTGCGCAAGATGACGGCGTCCGAGCGCGACCGGCTCGCCAAATCGCTGAGTGCATTCGCGACGGCCGCGGGCGAGCCAGCCGACGACAACGTCCTGACGCTCGGTTGGAATCCGCCGCGGTAAATGTTGATTGCGCTCACGCAACGATTGCGGCTAGTGTAGTAGCCACGTGTTGCAGCGACCGCTTCCCGAGACCCAGCGGAAGGGAATTCGATGAGTTCGACGAGCGTGAGTCACCCGGGCCCGGTGTTGCGGGCGGTGTTCCGGGCGCCCGTCCGGCTGTATGACGCAGGTTTCGGCTGGCTTCTCACTGAGCGGTTGCTGTGCTTGACGCACGTCGGCCGAAGGTCGGGACGCAAGTACCGCACCGTGCTCGAGGTAGTCGGAACCAACCCGACGGCGGGTGAGTTCATGGTCATCGCCGGCTTCGGTCCGTCGTCGGACTGGTACCGCAACATCGCGGCAAGCCCGGCCTGCGAGGTCGTCGTCGGTCGGCACCGCTTCGTGCCGCAGCACCGCGTGCTCGACGAAGCTGAAGCCGTGCAGGTGATCGCCGACTACGAATGGCGCAACCGCTGGATCCGGCCGATCGTGCGTTTGCTCCTGGGCAGGCTGCTCGGGTGGCGTTACGACGGAAGCCAACAGGCGCGAGAACGCCTGGTGCGCCAGCTGCCAGTGGTGGCCTTCCGCCCACGAACCGAGTGCGGCTCGCCGGCAGGCTGATGACGGCGCCATTCCATCACGCGCCGGGCCCGCTGGGGTTTGACGGGACTTGCTGCTGTACGCGGTGCTAGCGGCCTATAGCCAAACGTCTTTCACGCGAGGGCCTTTCGTCGGTGCAGTCTTGGTGGCAAACGGCCGGCCGAGACGGCAAGACACGACCCACAGCAAACACCAGAGCGCAATTATTGCATAATGCAATGGTGTCTCGCGGCGACGGCAATTCTGCGGTGCGCCGGATTCCGCTGCCGCGGGGCCGAGCATGGGCCTCATGGCTGCGCGGCAGCCCGTCGGCGCTGGTGCCGCTGGCAATCGCGGTCGGCGTGGTGACTGGACTGGGTGCGGTCGGGTTCCGCTGGCTCATCACGGCATTCACCTGGATGTTCACCGGTTACGACGACTATTCGGCGGTAGGGCGGGTACCCAGCGTGCACTTTCCCTGGCTGGGCATCTGGTTTTTGCTGTTGACGCCGGTGGTTGCCGGTGCCGTGTACGGGCCGATCGTCCACAAGTTCGCGCCCGAAGCTCGCGGTCACGGTGTGCCGGAAGTGATGTACGCCGTCGGTCATCGCGGTGGCCGGATCGCGCCGCAGGTGACCTTCGTCAAGGCGTTGGCGTCCTCGCTGTGCATGGGCGGGGGCGGCTCGGTTGGCCGCGAAGGCCCGATAGTGCAAATCGGCGCGGCGGCGGGTTCGACTCTCGCGCAACTCTTGCGCCTAGACGTACGACGTGTGCGACTGCTCGTGGCGTGCGGTGCGGCTGGTGGGATCTCGGCCACGTTCAACGCCCCGCTGGCCGGGCCGTTCTTCGCGATGGAGCTGATCCTGCGCAACTTCGCCGCAGAGTCCTTCGGCGCGGTTGTGCTTTCCAGCGTCGCCGCCGCTGTGGTCGGCCGTGCGATGTTGGGCGATCACCCGTTTCTGTCGCTGCCGCTGTTCTCGGTTCACAGCCCACTCGAGTACCTGCTTTACGGCGCTCTCGGGCTCGCGGTCGGAATGCTCGGGGTGGCTTTCTCCAAAGTGCTGTACCTGGTGGAAGACGCCTGCGACTGGCTGTGGCGCGGACCGGAATGGGCCCGCCCGGCGGTGGGCGGTATCGCGTTGGGGGCGTTGCTTATTGCGCTGCCGCAAATGTACGGCGTCGGCTATCCGGTGCTACAAAACGCGGTCGAGGGCCGGTACGTCATCGGGATGCTGCTGTTGTTGATGGTGGGGAAAATGTTCGCCACCAGTTTGACCATCGGCATCGGCGGCTCCGGCGGTGTCTTCGCCCCGACCCTGTTCATCGGCGCGATGGCCGGATCCGCGTTCGGCCTCATCGCGCACGGGTTGTTTCCGTCCGTCGTCGGGACCGCGGGCGCCTACGGCCTGATCGGGATGGGGGCGGCACTGGGCGGTGCAACGGGCGCGCCGATCACAGCCGTGATCATCTTGTTCGAGCTCACCGGCGAGTATTCGATCATCCTGCCCTTGATGGCCGCCGTCGTGATGGCTACGGGAGTCGCCCATCTCCTGTCGAGGGAAACGATCTACACCGCAAAACTGTGGCGCCGCGGCGTCGCCATCGATGCTCCTCCTCCGCTAGCGGCGCACCAATTCACTGCCGCTGAAGTCGCACTACCGGCTCCGGATCCACTGCGCGACAGTGATTCGCTGACCGCAGCGGCCGCAGCGCTCGCGAACTCGCTCGGAATCCTGCCGGTGGTGGCCGAAGACGGACGATATCGCGGCTGCGTCACCTCCGAAGACGTGGCAGAAGTGTTAGACGAGGACAACGCGCCCGAAACCGTTGCGGCCATCGTGCATTCGGTGACCACCGTCGGCGCCGACGACGACCCGCCGAGAATCCTCGCCGCGCTGGCAGGCCACGGCGGCACCGGGCTTCCGGTAGTGAACCGGGACAAGACCGCGCTCGTCGGCTGGATCACCTATGAAACCGTCCTCGCACAGATGAATACGGACGGCGAGGCCGATCGTAAAGCCCGCTAGCCGTCGGGTTCTTCCGCGTCGGTGAGCGCGGCGGTGGTGAGAACAGTTACGGAGCCATTTTGTTCGGACAAGGCGAGCCCGACGCCGGCCGGCGTGAGATAGCCGTGCTGCCGCAGCGCGGCGTCCAGGTCGTCTCGCGTCAGCCCGTTCCGTCGCAGGTTGCGGTCGTTGATCTCGCCGTCGCTGATCAATACCCGCAGCGGCGGATCGAGCAACCGCCGCAGCTTCGGGCGAAAGCGAAGCCGCATGACGATGGCGTGCGCGCCTATCAGCGTCAGAAGCGCTGCGGCGCCGGTAAGAACCGAGGTGTCTGACGCGGTGGCCGTCCGCCCGATGATTGCCCCCACGGCGACCGCCGTCACCCAGTCGAACGGCGTGAAGTCGGCCAGCGTACGCCGCTGGGTGAACCGAAAGGCCGTGGCGGCGGTGACGAACAACGCCAGTGCTTTCACCGCGGCGAAGGCTGCGAGATGCCAGTCACCGACGAGTGCGTGTTCGATCCCGCTCATTGTGATCTCCCGTCTGTGACGCTGCGTGACTCAGCCGTCATCTCGGATGCTTCGTCGACAAAGGGCTCTGCGCGCCCACCCGGCAAGTCGTCGGGTGGCTCGACACGCAACATTTTGGCGATCGGGACATCTGTGGATGAGTGCAGCACGATCGACAGTGCGATGGTGACCGCGACGATGTCGAAAACCACCTCGCTGTCGGCTATTCCCGCCTGCAGCACCAGCAGCCCGTAGACCACGGAGGCGAAGCCTTTCGGTCCGAACCATGCCGCAGTGATTCGTTCGCGTCTCGGTAAGTGTGTCCGCACAAGTGACAGCAACAACGCCGCCGGCCGGATCACCGCGATGACGAGCACCGCGAGAATCCAGTTGGACCAACCCAATCCGGAGAGTCGGTCCGGGGTGATCAACGCGCCGAAGACGAGAAGCGCGGCGAACTTGGTGAGTTCCGACAGGAGATCGCCGAAAGGTTGGAACTCTTCGGCTGCGACGTGGTCGAGGGTGGCCAGCGTCGATCCGGCGGCAAAGGCCGCCAAGTATGGGTTGGCGTGCGTCAGGTGGCAGCTCGCGTACACCACCAGCGCGATCGAGAGCGGACCGAGGGGCTGTAGATGCGGCTCGGCGGTCAGTATCTTCGTCCGCCAGGCAAACGCCACAACGCCCGCCACCCCGATACCGATTGCCAGCCCGAGCAGGAGTTCGACGCCGACCTCCACCACGTGCGATCCGGCGCCCTGCGCGGTGGCCAGGAAGATCACGACGAAGGGCAAGGCCAGCCCGTCGTTCAGTCCGGACTCCACATTGAGCAGCCGGCGCAACTGATTCGGGATATCGGAGCGCCCGACGATGGCGGCCGCGAAGACCGGATCTGTGGGGGACAGGACGGCTCCGACCAAGAATGCGGTCGGCCAGTTCAAACCGGCGAGGTAGTGGGCCGGCACCGCGATCCCGATCATCGTCAGTGGCATACCGAGACCCAGCGCGCGGCCCGACAGGGACCAATTGGCGCGCAGTTCCCGAAGATTGGCTCGCTGGCCGTCGGTGAACAACACCGTGAACAGCGCCACGTCGGCGAGACCGGCGACAATCGGGTCGTCGGCGCCGATGGTGTCGACCCCGAGAAGCCCCGGCCCGAGTACCGCGCCGGCGAGAAGGAACATCAGCGCACTCGACAGCACCGTCCGGGCAGCGACCCCTGACAGCGACACACTGATGAGCAGCACCACGCCGAACGCCAGGACAAGGCTCACTGCAACTCCGTTTCGGTTGTCGGTAGCCGGCTGTGGCCGCTACGTGACTGCCGGGCTGTTACATAGCTTCCTTCATCCCGGGCCGGATCAGCCACACGTTCGCCGGCCACGCCGTAGCCAATCCGATGATCATCCCGACCTGCATCAGAAACCAGTGCACGGCGCGACACCCGATGTCAGTGCCGCAACGTAGTAGGCGGCACCCGAACGTCTCTCTCCTATTGCGATATTCATTGAATGCCGACGGGCAGCGGCAGCACCCGGCAGATCCGTCGCGCCAGGTCGTCACGCCGGTTCAGCAGCGCATTGCCCGAGGCCCCTGGGCTCGACGCGTCGATACGCGTGCGGCGCATGGCGACGACGTCGGCGACGACGAAAGCCAATGCGGTGCCCATTTGGACGGTCGCGGCGCGGCGCCGGCTGTGGTTGTCGGTCAGGCCGGCCGCGACGGCCATCGTGGCCGCGTGGATACCGTCGACGACCGCCTCGAGTGCCAGCACGCATCTCGTCGGCTTGACAGCGCACACACCGGCCTCGAACAATTGCCGGCCGCCCAGGATCTGCACCACCCGGCGCGTTCCCGGCGCCAGCTCCATCTCGCCGAAATGACCGCTGAGCTCGTCCGGCGCGACCAGTACGACGACGCCGTAGCCGGCCCGCGCCACCGAAAGCCAGTTCATCGGGTCACGAGTTCCGGTGCGGGACGAATTCCTGAGCCTTGGCCTTCGCCCCCTGCACCATCAGATGCCACGCGTTGGGATCTCCCTTGAGGATTGACGACACCAACTCCTTGCCTTGTTCGAACGTGGCGTGCGGCGGGATCGGCGGCATCTCCGGGTCGCACCGGATATCCAGAACCGTCGGCCTGTCAGCCGCCAGCGCCTGGTCCCACGCCGCACCGACTTGGTCGGGATCGTCGACCGCGACGGCGTTCAATCCCATCGCGCGCGCGACGTCGGCATACGACAGGTCCGGGAGTACCTGTGACTCCTCGAACTTCGGGGCGCCTCCCATCGCGCGCAGCTCCCACGTCACCTGATTGAGGTCGTTGTTGTGGAAGACGCACACGATCAGCCGCGGGTCCGACCATTGCGAGTGGTAGCGGGAGATCGTCAGGAGTTCGGCGAGGCCGTTCATCTGCATCGCCCCGTCGCCGACCAGCGCGATCACCGGCCGGTCGGGGTGGGCGAACTTGGCGCCGATCGCGTACGGCACCCCCGGTCCCATCGTGGCAAGCGTGCCCGATAGCGAGCCCCGCATGCCGTCACGGAACCGCAGGCATCGGGCATACCAGTTGGTCGACGAGCCGGAGTCCGCGCTGATGATCACGTTGTCGGGCAGGCGCGAAGACAACTCCCAGGCGATTCGCATCGGATTAACCGGCTTGGCGCTCAACATCGCTTGTCGCTCAAGGGTTTCCCACCATCTTGCGACGTTCTTCTCGATGGTGTCGCGCCACGACCGGTCGTCCTTGCGCGCCAGCAGCGGGATCAGCTCGTCAAGCGCGGCCGACGCGTCGGCGACGATGTTGACCTCGGTCGGATAGCGCATCCCGATCATCGACCCGTCCACGTCGATTTGCACGGCCCTCGCCTGGCCGAAGTCGGGAAGGAATTGCGTGTACGGGAAGTTCGAGCCGACGATCAGCAGGGTGTCGCAGTCGCGCATCAGTTCCCAGCTCGGCCGAGTTCCCAGCAGGCCGATCGAGCCCGTCACGTACGGCAGGTCGTCGCCCAGAACGTCCTTGCCCAGCAGCGCTTTTGCCACTCCGGCACCGGTCAGGTCGGCGACGGTACGAACCTGGTCGACGGCGCCGCGCGCCCCTTGGCCGATCAGCATCGCGACCTTGGACCCCGAGTTGAGGATGTCGGCGGCGTGGGCGATCAGGTTTGCATCAGGCCGCAGCACCGGCCGGCCGGGGCTGGGCGGGCTCGACGGAACCTCCTTGAACGCGTGCCCGGGCGGCGAATACTTCTCTTCCTGCAGGTCGGAAGGAATAACGAGAGCGGTGGGCGCCCGCCGGGTCGCCGCGGTCCTGATCGCGCGGTCCAGCGCGTTGGGTAACTGGCTGGCGACGTTCACTTCGACCAGGTAGTCGCTGGCGACGTCCTTGAACAGCGTTTGCAGGTCGATCTCCTGCTGGTAGTGCCCGCCCATCGCGCTTCGTGCGGTCTGCCCGACGATGGCGACCACCGGAACGTGATCCAGTTTGGCGTCGTACAGCCCGTTGAGCAGGTGCACCGCGCCCGGTCCGGACGTCGCCATGCAGACCGCCACCTGCCCGGTGAACTTGGCGTATCCGACTGCTTCGAAGGCAGCCATCTCTTCGTGGCGCGCCTGGACGAACTGCGGATCGTTGTCGGCTCGCCCGAATGCTGCCAGAAGTCCGTTGATGCCGTCGCCCGGATAAGCGAACACATGCCGGATCTTCCAGTCGCGCAAGCGCGAAAGCACGAAGTCGGCGACATCTTGGGCCATGTTTTCCCCTCTGCTGTTGTGGGCATTCCGTCAACATTAGTTGCGCCCGTGCAAAGGTTTTCCCAGCTTCGGCGTGCGTGAAACAGCTAAATCAGGAGGAGTTTCGTGAGCGTCTCGCTTTCGCTCGGTGTCCGCGCGCCGGGTCACCCGGTTGAGCAGTTGCGCAGTGACTTGAAGCGCAGAGTCGACGGGGAGGTGAGATTCGATCCCGGGACGCGCGCGACCTACTCGACCGACGGATCGAATTACCGTCAGATACCCATCGGCGTGGTGGTTCCGAAAACGGTCGACGCGGCGGTGGCGGCGCTGGACGTGTGCCGGCAACACGACATCCCGGTGCTGTCCCGTGGGGGCGGAACCAGCCTGGCCGGACAGTGCTGCAACATCGCCGTGGTGCTGGATTGGAGCAAGTACTGCACCCGGGTGGTGTCGGTCGACACCGACAACGGCGTTGCGGTGGTGGAGCCCGGCATCAAGCTGGATGCGCTCAACGACCACCTCGCCGACAGCGGCTGGATGGTGGGGCCCCGGCCCTCGACGCATGTCAGCTGCACCATCGGCGGGATGATCGGCAACAACTCGTGTGGGGCCACCGCGCAGGCGTACGGCAAGATGGTCGACTCGGTGCGGCGGCTGGAGGTGCTCACCTACGACGGGCTGCGGATGTGGGTGGAGCCGACCGCCGACGAGGCCTGGCAGCAGATCGTCGACGAAGGTGGCCGCAGGGCGGACATCTATCGGGGTCTGCGCAGGATCCGCGACGACTACGCCGACGACATCCGGGCCCGCTATCCCGACATCCCGCGGCGGGTGTCCGGCTACAACCTCGACTCGTTGCTGCCCGAGAAGGGTTTCGACGTCGCCCGGCTGCTGGTGGGCAGTGAGAGCACGCTGGTGACGGTGCTTCGGGCCGAGATCTCGCTGGTGCGGCGGCCGCGTTCGCACGTTCTCGTGCTGCTGGGCTTCGACAGCGTCGGCGCCGCCGGCGACGCCGTGCCCGCGGTGCTCGACCACGACCCGGCGGCCCTGGAGGGTTTCGACCGCCAGCTCACCGAGATGGAGCACTCCCAACACCTGGCCGAGGGCGCACTGAAGCAGCTGCCCGAAGGCAACGCGTGGCTGATGGTGCAGATCAACGGTGACGACGACGACGAGGCGTCGGGCAAGGCCGGGGCGATGGTCTCCGATCTGCGTGACCGGGCCACGCAGCACGCGAAGACCCTCAACGATCCTGAACACCAAGAACAGGTGTGGAAGGCGCGGGAAGCGGGATTGGGTGCCACGGCGCACCCGCCGGACCGGCCCGACACGCACGCGGGGTGGGAGGACGCGGCCGTGCCGCCCCATCGGCTCGGTGACTACCTGCGCGACTTCCAGCAGATGCTGGACCGCTACGAGTACTCCGGCGCGTCGCTGTACGGGCACTTCGGTCAGGCCTGTGTGCACGTGCGGATCCCGTTCGATCTGCGCACCGCTTCCGGTGTGGCGCGCTACCGTGCGTTTGCCGAGGAGGCCGCGCATTTGGTCGCGGACTACGGCGGCTCGCTTTCCGGTGAACACGGCGACGGCCAGTCCCGGGGCGAACTGCTGCCGATCATGTTCGGCGACCGCGTCGTCGGCGCGTTCGAAGAACTCAAGGACCTGTTCGATCCACAGAACCGGATGAACCCCGGAAAGGTTGTCCGGGCGCTGCCGCTCGACCACGACCTGCGCTGGGGGGTCGACTACCGTCCGGCCGAACCGAAGACGCTGTTCGCCTACCCGCACGACGACTATCGGTTCAGCGGCGCCGCGAACCGGTGCGTCGGGGTCGGCAAGTGCCGCGGCGAGGAGTCGGGTGTGATGTGCCCGAGTTATCGCGCCACCGGCGAGGAGGAGCACTCCACCCGAGGCCGGGCGCGGCTGCTGTTCGAGATGCTGCAGGGCGACGTGATCACCGACGGCTGGCGCTCGACGGACGTGCGCGACGCGCTGGACCTGTGCCTGGCCTGCAAAGGCTGCCGCAGCGACTGTCCGGTAAACGTCGACATGGCAACGTACAAAGCCGAATTCCTCTATCACCACTACAAGCGGCGACTGCGTCCGATGGCCCATTACTCGATGGGCTGGCTCCCGCTGCTGGCGCGGCTCGCCGCGATCGCGCCCGCTCCGCTGAACGCGGTGGCCCACACGCCGGGAATCTCGTTGGCTCTCAAGGCGCTCGGCGGCATCGACCGCCATCGCGACATCCCGCGGTTCGCCAATCGCCGGTTCACGAGCTGGTTCCACCACCGGCCGCCGACCGGCGGAACCGCGCCGAAAGGACCGGTGGTGCTGTGGCCGGACACCTTCACCAACAACTTCGACACCGGCATCGCCCGCGATGCGGTCGACGTGCTCGAAGCGGCCGGCTTCGAGGTGCGGGTACCGCAGCAGACGGTGTGCTGTGGGCTGACCTGGATTTCTACCGGCCAGCTTCAGATCGCCAAGAAGATGCTGCAGCGCACGCTGGATGTGCTGAAACCCGCTTTGCGCGAGGGCATTCCCGTTGTCGTGCTAGAACCCAGCTGTGCGGCGGTGTTCCGGTCGGACATGCCCGAGCTGCTGCACGGCGACGAAGACGCGCACCGGCTCGCCGCGTTGACGCGCACTCTCGGCGAGGTCCTGCGCGAACGGGCACCCGACTGGAACCCGCCGCCGATGAAGCGCTCGGCGATCGTGCAGCCGCACTGCCATCAGCACGCGGTCCTCGGCACGGACAAGGACAAGGCGGTGCTGTCCGCCAGCGGCATCGACGCCGACGTGCTGGACGCCGGATGCTGCGGGCTGGCAGGCAATTTCGGTTTCGAGCGGGGGCACCACGACGTGTCGGTCGCGTGCGCAGAAGACAAGCTGTTACCGGCGATTCGCGCCGCCGACGCCGACACTCTGGTGGTGGCCGACGGATTCAGCTGCCGCACCCAGATCCGTGAGCTGACCGGCGACCGGGTCGCCGTGCACACCGCGTCGGCATTGGCTGCTTCGCTGCCCGGCACCGCGGCCGGCCGCCGCGACGACGCCAGGTCGACGTCGCGCGGCAGACGGCTGGCGGCCGTCGTGGCCGTGGGCGCCCTGGTCGGCACCGGCGGGTTCGCGGTGGCGCGAAGAACGCGAAGAAACGGCTCCCGACGAGGCCACCCCCGAAAAAACCACCCCCGACGAAACCACCGGGGTGTTCGGCGGTGACGGGTCACGGCGCCGGCCATGGCATGGCGCTGGTCGTCAGCGCGCAAGCGCATCGCGTCGGCTGAGTTACGGGCTCGACGAGACCGTCGAGTCCGGGTTGGGCACCGGCTGCGGTCCGTACATATTCTGCTCTAGACAGTTGGGTTGCCCGCTGTCGGTGCACGCGGTGATCATCTGCTCGCTCGGGGCGTTCGTGGCTTCCGGGATGGCCGGCCCCTTCCGGGATGGCCGGCCCGTTGTAGCCCCCGCCGGGTTAGCTGAGCTCTTGCTGAGTGAGAGGACCGTTGCCGGGGGCCAAATCGTTCACGCACTCGTTGGTGTACACGTCGTTGGATTGGCCGGGTGGGCATTCGTCGGCCATCATCTGGGCCGAACCACCGTGCCCCGCGAGTCCCAGCAGCGGCGACATGGCGACCGCGGCGGCGAACCCACCCGCGGCGCGAATTCGTTTCATCGGGACTGTGGGCATGCTCATCACTACCTTCCGGCATCGCTGACCGTGGGTAGTGCGCTGGGGCTGAACGCATCGGCGGAAACACTCCGCAAACTCGATGCTACCGGCGTCATGCAAATCGCGGCTGTCAGCGGCGCGCGGCCACGCCGGCCACGCCGGCAATGCCGGCAAACGCCACGCCGGCGGCCACAGCGAGCGGCTTGGCTTTCTCACGCAACCACCATTGGGGGCTAGCGGCGTGGGATCGCTCGTCGAAAATCCCATGCGCGCCATGGTCTTTGCCGTCCGCATCATCCACCGGCTGCCACAGATTGGCCGTCTCGGTGTTCGATTGGTCGGTCTGCTGCGACGCGTAGCCGGTCCGAGCCAGATACCGGTCGAGCACCGCGGGAAAGAGCCGCTGGCCCATCAGGGTCGCGACGGTGCTGGCACCCACCCAGTACTCCTTGTGCTTCGGATGTTCTGCGGCATAACGGACCGCACGCGCCGCTACCTCCGGTTGGTAGATCGGCGGAACCGGTTGCGGATGCTGGGGCAGCCGGGACAGCACCCACGAGAACTGCGGGGTGTTAAGCGCCGGCATCTGCACGACGGTGACGTGGATGTTGCTGTTGTCGTGCAGCAGCTCGGTGCGCAGTGACTCTGTGAAGCCGTTGACCGCGTGTTTGGCGCCGCAGTAGACGGACTGCAGCGGTATCGCGCGATGACTCAGCGCGGAACCGACCTGCACGATTGTGCCCCGGTCGCGGGCGCGCATGCGGCGCAATGCCGCCATGGTGCCGTAGACGAAGCCGAGATAGCTCACCTCGGTGGCGCGGCGGTATTCGTCGGGAGTGATCTCGTGGAAGGGCGCGAATACCGACGTGAAAGCGACGTTGACCCATGTGTCGATCGGGCCGAACTGGCGCTCCACCTGATCTGCCGCGGCGTCGACTTCGTCGAAGTTCGCGACATCAATCGGTATCGCCAGCGCGCGTCCGCCCGCTTGCTCGACTTCGGCTGCGGCGGCATCGAGCCCGGCTCGTCCGCGCGCAAGCAACGCCACCTGCGCGCCGCGCTTGGCGAATTCGCGGGCGACGGCACGCCCGACTCCCGCGCTGGCCCCGGTGACAACCACCGTCGGCGCGGACTGTGAGACGGTCACGGCATTCTCCTCTCCCTAGACGAGCTTTCGTCGAGATCTGCAAGTCTGCTGGACGCTTCGAACATGACCGCGTGCACGAACGCCTGCGGCAGATTGCCTCGCATCTGGCGCTGCCGGATGTCGTATTCCTCCGAGAAGATGCCAGGTGTGCCGCAGGCGGCCCGATTCCGTTCGAAATAGCGAAACGCCTTTACAACGTCGCGCTGCTGCAGTGCGGCCATCGCCATGACGAAGCCGCACAGCACAAATGCGCTGTCGGTAGAACCCAGGCCGCGTTGCGGCCGGAATCGGTACACGTAAAAATCGCGGGACAGGTCTTCGCCGACCGCCCGATACGTGGCGACGGAGCGCGGGTCGTCGGGAGGGACCGCGCCGCGTAACGCGGCCAACAGCAACGAACCGTCGATCCGATCGTCGTCGGGTGCCCGCTGCCACCGACCACTCGGATGAAGGCAGTCTCGCGCGGCGTCGGCGACGATAGCATCGGCCAGTGCTGTCAATTTGGTGACGTCGCCGCCGATATCGTGTGCGGCAGCGGCGCGCAATCCAGCCGCACATGCCAATCGCGAATGGGCCCAGCGGTTCTCGTCAAGTTCCCAAACTCCCGCGTCGGGCCGCTGCATGCAGTGCTCGATGGCTGACACAGCAGCCCGGGCGGCCGCCCGGTGCTGATTTCCCAGGTGGTCGTGGCTGGCAGCGGCCGCGAAAAGCAACAGCGCTTCCCCGAAGATGTCGAGTTGGAACTGCTCACGCACGTGATTGCCGACGATGTCATAGCCACCCGGATAACCAAGCAAGTCCAGCTGCCGTTGCCGTGGAACGGCGCCGCCGACCGTCGTATATGCCGGCATCAGCTTCAATCCGTCGTCGAGCAGACGTTCCGCGACGAAGTCGACGGCGTTGTCCAGCAACGGATGAGGTCCATCGGCGGCCACCGCGATTCCCGCATAGCACTGATCACGAATCCACACGTAGCGGTAGTCGTAGTTCTTGCCCTCCGCGGCGCGCTCCGGCAGGCTCATCGTGGCGGCGGCGACCATTCCACCACCTGCCGAGGTGAGTCCGCGCATGACGGCGTAGGAGTGTTCCGCGTCGCGTGGGGCGGCAGTCGGACCCAAAGCAGGCACGGCCTCATGCCATGACGCCTCGGTTCGCGACCACTGGGCAGCAGGATCAACCGGATCTCGCGGCAATTCTTCGTCGCTGAGCTCGAGAACCAAGTCTCGGGTGCCGCCTTCGCGCAGCGAGATCTCCGTAGCCAACGACAGCTCGCCGGGACGCTCGTCGATCACGTCGGCCTCCGGCGCCCCACCCCATCGCATCCGTAACGATCCGACGTTAGCCAGCCAACGGCCGTCGTCGTCCCGGTGCAATCGCCGCATCTGGTGCTTCCCGAAATCCGCAGCCGGATGAAGGTGCACACGGAGTCGGACATCCCCGCTCAGGACGTGGATCTGCCGCAGCACTATGACGCGATTGGCGTCACCGGGAAACGCGAGCGCTTCCCGGCATTCCACGATTGCCGTCTCGGTCACCCAGCGTGAGCGCCAGATCAACGATCGGGGCTCGTAGTAGCCACCCCAGACATGGCGTCCGACAGGGGTGACCACATACGCGCCCTTACCACCGACGAGCGAGGAGAACACCGCGTCACTCTCCCATCGCGGCGCACACAGCCACACGTAATCGCCGTGCGGGCCGATCAATGCGCCTCGCTCACCGTCGGCGACGAACCCGTACTCGCGCAGCACTTGCGGGGCAGCCGACGGATCCTCCTCGAAACCGGATTGACCGGCACGTTTCGCCACGCGAATGGCATACCCGTTCGGGAGCACTTTCAGTCCGCCCGGTGATGGAATCCCCGTGGCCGGAGCGTTACTCAGCGCTGTATCGGCGAAATGGTTGTGTTACTGCGCTTTTGGCGGCGCGCCCACCTCATCAACCACGATATCAACCACGATCAGCTACGCGGGTACGTGGCCGCAGCCAGCTCGAGAATCTCCTGACTATCCGTCGACAGGAGAAAGCCCGACCGGATGGCCGCATCGAGTGACTCCGTGAAGCGTTCGAGGTACTCCGCCGCACCACCGGGATAGAGCCGGGCCACGGTGGCGGCATCGAAGGGCTCGCCCGAGCCGAACAGATGCGACAGCGGGCTCTCGCCGGTGCCGATGCCCGATGTCCGCGCGACCGGCACGTCGACCCACGGGGTGCGCACACCGCCCTGCGCGAGTCCGTGCGCGTCCAGGACCAGTCCGGGCGGGTCGGCATCGGTCAACTCCATGCGCGCAGCTGCCGGCGCAGCGACGCCGCCGCGCAGCCAGCTGTGAAGACCGGCGATCGCCGCCTGCAGGACGTAGTGGTGCTGCGGGGCGAAGTTGATGTAATGCGGCAACTGCTGACCCATCAGGGTGTCGGTCGGAGCGTACGCGGCCACGAGCTGATCCACCGGCACGAAACCGGTGTCGATGGGGCCCACCTGAATCGTGTAGTTGTCGGCATGAGCGGTGCCGGGGATCTCCCAGGCCCGCAGCTTGTCGGTGTCGGGCTGCCTCGCCAGGTAGTAGCCCGGCCGCACGCCACCGACGACGTCGGTTTCGGTGAGAACCGTCATCACCGGCACGCGCAGATCGGGACGAAACTTGACGGCTTGCGGCGCCGACGTGTCGGGCGAGGCGAATATGGAGCTGCCGTCCAGCGGCGCGGCAGGGCCGAATCGCGAATGAACCAAGAAGCCGTCGTAGACCTTCACGAGCGGATCGACGGCGTTGACGTACGTCGTCAAGAACATCGCTGACTGCGATTCTCCCACGGCCACAACGTATTCCGGGTTCGGCAGACCCAGTGGGCCAGAGCCGCCGCGCGCGCGGAGCAGCCGGCCGATCTGGGAGAAGATGTCGTATGAAAAGGCGTCTTCGGGGTGGCTCAGGTGCCAGTACCGCTCCGGATCCTGTTTCTTCAACGACATGTCCATGCCGAGGCTCTCACCGCCCTCGATGCCGACTTGCTGCGCCGAGACGGCGACATAGGCATAGCCCTGGCGAACCAGCTCGCGATGGGCCATGAACCAGATCGCGGGAGCGTCGATGCCACCGCTGACGTTGAGCCACTCGACTATGACGGTTCCGTTGAACCTTGCGGCATCGGCCGGCTTCAACACGACGATCCGGGTGGTGTAGTCCGCCACACCCGAAGGCGCTGCGTCCCAGCGCCCGTCGGACCCCAGCTCCCCGACCGGGGCGTAGCAGGATGCCGATCCCGAGACGAAGAACTCGTCGTCGGTATAACCGAGGCTGGCAATGTCGTAAGTGCCGAGCAGCAATTTCGGCGTGCCCGGCGCATGCGTGACGACGGGGCCCGTCACCTCGTCACCGCAAAGCCCAAAGTCATGTCGATGACCCTAGCGACTGGCGGATCGCAGGGCGCACAGCCCCGGGGCGAAGCGGCGGTTCAGCGCCGCTTCGCGGAGACGAACAGGCTGCCCGGCGCCGCGTCGTCGATGCCCTCCGGCGCGGGACGGTGATAGCCCGCCATGAGCTCTGCGGCCGTTTGCACCGACACCTCCCAGCCGTGTCCGCGCAGCCACCCCGCGACGTCGGTGCGCTCCTCGAAGTACCACAGGTCGTCGAAGTCGGGGATCGCAGTGCCCTTCAGCTTGGTTGCCGCTGATCGGAAACGCTCCATCATCGCCCGCTGTCGCTCCAACATCTCCGGGTTGAGGAAGTCGGGTCCAGGCGCTTCCACCGCAACCCGGCTGCCCGACGCGCTGAGCGCATGGATGCGCTCGAACAGCAGATCCTGGGCCTGCGCCGGCAGGAACGGCAGTAGTCCCTCGGCTGTCCAGGCGCTCGGGGCGGACGGGTCAAAGCCGTGTTGCCGCAGCGCGGTTGGCCAGTCATGGCGCAGGTCGACCGGCACATCGACTCTGCGGGACGACGGCTCTGCGCCGCGCTCGAGCAATGTCGATGACTTGAACTCCAGCACCTTGGGTTGGTCGAGTTCGAAGACCGTGGTGTCGTCGGGCCACGCCAACCGCCACGCGCGCGAATCCAGGCCTGCGGCGAGAATGACCGCCTGGCGCACACCCTCGTCGGCTGCGGTGAGGAAGAACTCGTCGAAAAACGCGGTACGGCACGCCATGTAGTCACCCATGGCCTTCATCCGCACCGGCAGATCGGGGTCGATCTCGGTGAGTTCGGGCGGCATCTCGGTGGCCGACCACATGTTCCACATGCCCTCGCCCGCAGCGTCGAGGAACACCCTGGCGAACGGGTCCTCGATCAGCGGGTTGGCGCTCTCGCTTTCCGCGGCGCGAGCCGCCGCAACCCCCAGTGCCGTCGCTCCGACGCTCTCGGTGATGTCCCAGGTGTCGTCGTCGCTTCGTGGCACGGCGGTTCCTTTCTGCACAGCAGCACGCCCGTTTCAGACCGTAAGCCAGTCGCCTGTCAAGCCGTTGCGGGTGGCCGCCAGCTGCGCTACAGGACTTGAGGTTCCTCTCCGGCGCGGGAAGGAGCCGGTCGAGACTTGCCCCGGCCCCGGCGCGGTGACCCAGTTTTCGCGACGGCCGTCAGCTCGGCGAAGGCCGCGTCCATGCAATCCCCGTAGTGCTCGATATCCGGCAGCACCACCGGACATCCGTTGATGCTGACGACCACGCGTCCGCAGTAGCTGGTCACGTTGTGGATCAGCCCGCACCCCTGCGTGAACGGCGACAATGCGTAGCCGCCGAGCATCCGAGCACCGAAGAGGTAGATCGGAAACTCCGGGCCGCGCATGGTGGACACCAGAGTGTTCGAGACCCGGGAGGTGTCGTAGAGCCTCCCGAGGTGTGCCGCCATCCCGATACGGAGGGCGCTGACGACGAGCACGCCCGGCACTAATTCGGCGTACTCGAGCACCCGTTCGCCCACCTCAGCGCTGGCGGCCTTCGCGCGCGCACTCGACTCGTGCACGGCCCTCAGCCGGGTGATCGGGTCCGCGACGTCCGTGCCGAGCGACACCCGCACCACAGAAATCTGATTCACCCCGCGTTTGGTTTCGGAGCCGCTGTGGACCGAGACCGCCATGGCCGTCACGAGCGGCTTGTCGGGTAACTCGCCCTTGTCGAGAAGATACCGGCGCATGGCATCGCCGATGCCGGCCAAAACGACGTCGTTGAACGTGGCATCCGGTACGAGCGCGCGTGCAGCCGACACCGCGGCGAGGTCGTAGGCGCGCGCGTCGAAGTTGCGGCTGCCGTCGGTGAGTTGGTTGAAGAGGGTGTGCGGAACCTCGATGGAATGGCCTTGCCCGGCCCGGCGGCCGGCCGGCGTGAACCGCGCCACCGCTCCGGGAAGCCGGGCCAGCAGGGGAACGGTGTGGGTGGCTGCGGAGACCAGCTGAGCGGGCCGACGGGCGTAGGTGACCGCGGTGCGCGCGAGCAGGTTCAGCGCCGACGGATACGGTTCTGGCTTCCAGTCGTCCGCGGGTGCCTGCGCGGTGTCGGGGCTCAGGTCGTGAAGCGCGTTGACAAGGCCCATCCCCGTCACCCCGTCGACCGCCGAGTGATGCATCTTCAGGCACACCGCGAAGGCGTCCTTCGGCGCTCCCCGGATCTCACCCAGCCCGTCGATGAAGTAGCACTCCCATGGCGGCCGGCGCAGATCCATCCGCTGAGCGTGCAACTGCGACACCAAATCGCTCAGCCGGCGCCAGCCGCCGGGACGCGGCAACGTCAGGCGGTGCAGGTGCTCGCTGAGATCGAAGTTCTCGGCCTGTACCCAGTAGGGGTGATCCAGATCGAACGGCACGCGAGCAAGCACCGAGCGGAAAATGCGGTCCGCGCCAAGTCGGGAGCCGATATACGCCGTGACATCGTCGAGGGTGACGGTGCCGCCCGGAGCCGTCGTCGGATCGTAGATCGCGAAAAAGGTGACGTGCGCGGCGCCTGCGGTCTCGGCGTACACGAAGGCGGCGTCTAGGCCGCTCAGTTGCTCCACGTTGGCCTCCGGCGATCGGTCGGGTCCGGGGTGCAGATTGGCCGAACCCGCTCCACCCCCCTTTGTACGTCCGTTCAGCGCTCCCATGGGCTTGTTCCCGGGATTACAGATAGCGGCGGTGCTCCGTGCGCCACGCGTCGGCGTAATCAGCCGTCCCTGCGGTCCGGTGCGGACGACGGCGCAGTGTCGTCGGTTACGCGGGCTCGAAACTCGAGCGTCACGTCGCCGAGCGAGTAGCGCTCGCCGTCCTGCACACCCATGGACTCGAACTCGGTCTCGGCCACCGACGAGTAGACGATCTTGGCGCCGATCGCTTTCGCGAGCTCCAGGTGACCGGACAAGAAGTCGGCGTGGAAATGTGTCTCGATGACGAGCTCGATGGTCATGCCGAGTTCCTCGGCGTCGGCGAGGTACTCCGACACGTCGCGCTGCGGGTCGACGACGACGGCGCGTCCGGTTGTTTCGTCGCCGATCAGGTACGACGCGTGCGACGACAGTCCAGGTAGTACTGGTTGAACTTCATGACAAGTGCCTTTTCTTCTTCAATTCCGCTGACAGTCATCGGCATTCGCTATGCGAGTGTGAGGAACAGCTTCTCCAGTTCGGCTTGGGTCATCGGGTCGGCACCGGCGGTGGTGGCACCGAGGGCGCATTCGCGCAGCGCGGTTGCGACGATCTTGAAGCCGGCCCGGTCCAGCGCGCGCGAGACCGCGGCCAGTTGCGTGACCACGTCCTTGCAGTCACGCCCCTGCTCGATCATCGAGATCACGCCGGCGAGTTGGCCCTGGGCGCGGCGCAGCCGGTTCAGCACCGCAGCGGTGCTGTGTTCGTCACCAACCATGTTCGTCACCAACCATGATGTTTCCTTTCTCGGCGGGGTCATTGCGTCGCCGCGACCGGCGGACTGGCCGCCCGGTGCAGCGGACACCACGGGTATCGGGTGCAGGCCACCGCGCCGCCGGCGAGCACGGTGAGCGTCGCGACGACGGCACCGACGCCGACGTGGATCTCCTGGCCGAGGATGACCGCGGACATGACCAGGACGAACCAGCCGAAAGCCTTCCGCAGTAGCTCGGGGTTGACCAACGAGGTCAGCCGCGCGCCGATCAGTCCGCCGCCCACCGCCGCCGCGGTCACCATGCCCGCGACCGTCCAGTCGATCTGCACGGTGGCCAGGTATCCGGCTAGGCCGGCAAACGATTTCATCGCGATGACCACCAGCGAGGTGCCGACCGCGATCGGCATCGGCAGTCCGCCGAGCAGAACCAGCGCGGGCACCACCAGGAATCCGCCGCCGGCACCGACCAGTCCGGTGACCAGGCCCACGACCAGCCCTTCGGCGATGATCTTCACCACCGGCAGCGAGTGCCGATGCCCGGCCACCGGCGTGTTCTTGCGGCCGCGCAACATTGCGACGGCGGTGGCGATCATCATGACCGCGAACCCGATCAGCAAGAACGTGCCCGGGATGAATCGGGCCAGATGGCCACCGGCGTACGCGCCGGCCATGGCCGCTGCGCCGAACAGCGCGGCGGTGCGCCATTGGACGCGGCCGGCCCGCGCGTGCGAGACGGCGCCGACCGCACTGGTGACACCGACCACCAGAAGTGAGGTGGCGATGGCCTGTTTGGCGTCCATCCCGGCGACGTAGGCCAGGAGGGGCACGGTCAGAATCGAGCCGCCACCGCCGAGCAAGCCCAACGAGATGCCGACGAAGACCGCGAGCGCGATCGTGAGCGGAATCATCGCGGTCAGCTCGCTCTCATCTGGCCGGCCGGCCGGCCAGCGGCGCCGCCGACCAGCTGGGCCACGACGGTCTGCGCGTCACAGGTCGCGCCACGGTTGTAGGGCAACTTGGACAGCAGCATGCCCATCGCACAGGTGTTGGACAGCGCGGCGAACGTCAATCCGCCCCCGACGCCGGCGGCCAGCCACTTCAGCTTGGGTGCCGCGATGCTGCCGAGAACACTCGTCAGCACGATCGAGCCGGCGACCAGGCGAACCTGACGCTCCAGGTCCCAGCGTGCCGCGCCCCGGTTGACGGCGAAGCCTTTCGGCTCCCAGGCGGTCATCCCGCCGTCGAGAATGTGCACGTTGGTCAGAGCGGCGTTGCGCAACGTCTCCCCGGCCTGGGTGGCTCGCTGACCCGAACGGCATACCAGGATGACATCTTCGTCGAGGTGCTGGACGATCTCGTCGCGATGCTCGCGGAGCGCGATCGAGCGGCACGTTGTAGGAGCCCGCGATGTGGGCGGTCTCGAACTCGCCGGGCGTCCGCACGTCCTGCACGCGCGGAGGCGTGGACGACGCCATCATTTCACGCAAGTCCACGGAATCGATGACGGCAGCAGTTGGAGGGGTCACGGACCTCACCTTTCAATTCAATCCGGCCGGTGGTCATCGAAGATCTCTCGGATACCGCCGGGGGTATTAATCCCCTGTCAGTATATGCATACCCCCCTGGGTATATGCAAGCGGCCCGCGGTCGCGCGCAGACGCCGGCGCTGTCAGGCAGCAGGGCCGGCGTGCACCGGATGCCCTTCGCGCAGCCACGCTGTAGTGCCGCCGGCGACCGACACCGCGCTACGGCCGGACGACTCGAGAATCTCCGCGCCCCGCTTACTGCGGTTCCCCGAGGCGCAGATCACGTAGACGGTTTCGCCGGGGAGCACTTCGGTCAAGCGAGCGGAGAGTTCGCCCAGCGGAATCCACTGGGCGCGCGGCACATGGCCCTGCACGTACTCGTGGTCCTCGCGCACGTCAAGCACCGGTGCGCCGGCTTCCCAAGCGTGCGCCAAGGTCGCAATGTCGACTTCCTTCATGTGGCCTCCTCGAGTGTCAGGGGCGGCCAATCCGCCCGCCGGCCGCCGGGCGGGTCTCTTCCCGAGCTGTGTTACTTGCGCCGAATGGCGGCCTCGACGTCGGTCGCGCTGATGTCCTTGGTGCAGAAGAACCAGTCCTCGCACTCGACACCATCCCCGGCACCGGCCATCCGGTCCGCCGCGACGCCGCACGAACCGGCCGGGGGAACAATCACGCGGTCCCCGGGGCGCCAGTCGGCCGGGCGCGTCGTCGATGCAGTGAATTCCGGTGCCAGATCACCGATTCGGGGCATGGACGTCACGCCCTCGGCCGTTGTGTCTGCAGTTGTCATCACTGACCTCCATCTCTTGAGCAAGGGAACATCGATCTAGAGTGTATACCCCGGTGGGTATACAGGCACCGCCCGGAGCGTTCACAGCCCGCGTCAGGACGTCGGCGAAGGGGTCGGGTAGTTGGTGGTCGTGGGCCGCTGGTAGGTCGTCGTCGGCCGCGTGTAGGTGGTCGGTGGCGGGTAGCCGGTCGTCGGCTCCCAGGTGGTGGTCGGTGGGGTGTACGTGGTGGTCGGCGGCTCGTACGTGGTGGTCGGCGGCGGCGGGTACGAGGTGTAGATCCGCGTTTGCGTGGGTGGGGGAGCAGGCGCTTGCGGTTCGGCCGTTGTCGGCGGAGGCGGCGGCGGTGACGGCCCGGTGGCGGTTAGATCATCCACGTCCTTGTCTCCGGTACTGCCGCTGGGGCGGCCGAACAATTTTCCTGTGGATGGGTCGTATAGGACGAACGTGTCGATGGCGGTCGCGCTTGACCGTACGGTGCTCAGCGACTGCGGGGAAAAGTTCGCCCATCGTTCATTTGAGTACGTTGGCGACGTTGCCGCCGCGATCGGTTTCTGTAGCGGGTTGCCGCAAGCGCAGCGCACCCGGGGCGCACCGAATTTGTCGACCAGCACTGCGGTTCCGGCCTCCAACACGGACTGAAACGGCGTCGCCTGTCCGTTCTCGAAGCCGTGATTGGTGACCCGCGTGTCGGTGCGCAGCAGAACCGGTGTGAGTGCGGTGAGAAAGGCCGGAATCTGTTCGGGGGTGATGCTGAACACGCTGGCAAACGCTCGCCCTTTGTCGGGATTCTGTCCGAGGTAGGAAATCATCTGGGGGGTATCACAACTGGACAGGTTGCGGGTGCCGCCATACAGGCCGGGCAGATCGGCGGGCACCGTTCGTACCTCGCCGCCGGGTACCGGCCCGCCGACCGGATCCGGACCCGGATTGGTCGCCGGCGGCTGCGTTATCGAACCCGGGGGCGTGAATGGGTTCTGGCCGGCTGCCATCGCCGGTTCCAGGAAAATCTCTGGGACGTTCACGGGCTTGTCGCGGCCAACCCAAACGACAACCGTGGTTGCCACCGCGAGTACGACGACGGCCAGAGCGGCGCCCAGCATGGCCAGTCGGCGCCGACGCTTGGGTTGCGGGGGCTCGGCGGGCTCGGGGGGCTCGTCCGAAGTGACCCCGTCGTCCGCGAAGGCGGACCGCTGGGTAGGGGGTTGCTCGGCAGAGAGCCGGTGAGTGGGCAGTTGCTCGGGACGAGGTGTCGCCGGCGGGTCGGGGCGGGGCCGCTCCCGAGGGGGTGGCGCAAGCCGATGGGTGGGCAGCTGCTCGGGAGGGGGCGGTGGCGGCAGTCGGGGAATCGGGGCGGTGACGGCCGAGCGGGCGGCGTTGGCCAGCTCAAGGGTGGTCCGATATCGCTGAGCGGGGTCTTTGGCCATGCCTCTACCGATCACGCCGTCGAACGCCGCCGGTACCCCGCGTCGCACGACCGACGGCCGGGGCGGCGGCATCGTCAGGTGCGCGGTGACCTGTTGCTCCAAACTGTCGCCGGGATACGGCCGACTACCGGTCAAACACTCGTGCAGCACACACGCCAGCGCATAGATGTCCGAGCGGGCGTCAGCCTCACTCCGGAATCGCTCCGGGGCCATGTAATGCCACGTGCCGATCATGCTGCCGGCACTGGTCAGCGCCGTCTGGGCGGCGCCGCGCGCGATACCGAAATCAATCAAGTACGCGAAATCGTATTCGGCGACCAAGACATTGGATGGCTTGACGTCACGGTGTACCAATCCCACCTTGTGCGCGGCCTGCAACGCTTTCGCCACTTGTTCGACGATCATCACGGCCCGACCAGGTTCCAAGGGTCCGGTGGCCAGGATGGCCTGCAGGTCGCGGCCTTCGATCAGCCGCATATCCACATACAGCCGCCCGTCGATCTCCCCGTAACTGTGAATAGGTACCACGTGCGGCTCGTTGAGCTGCGCCGCCGCATGCGCTTCTCGGCGAAACCGCTGCTGAAAAGTTCGATCTTCAGCGAGGTGCGCGGGTAGCACCTTGAGCGCCACAATGCGGTCGGTGACTGTGTCGTGAGCGCGCCACACCTCGCCCATGCCGCCGCGGCCCAACAAGTCCAGCAGTCGGTAGCGCCCGAATGAAGTTCCCTCCACCAAGCCCTCCAACGGCCGACGAGGTGTCAATTCACAGACAACTCACCATAGGTGCCGTAGTGCACGTTGCACAGAAGGGCTGCGCAGAAGGATTGACGTTCCGACGACCGAGTGGGTCACGGCCGCATCGTCGATCAGCGGAGGGTCCATCATTCTCGTACTGCCAGTTGTCACCGCGTGGTAGATCCGGCGGTCCTCGCATCATCGATGTCCTCGAGTCGCCGAAGCATGCGTCGCGACGGAACCCGCTGGCCCCCGTACGGAGGTGGATGGGCGCTGGTTTCAGCCGGCCCGCGACGGCGTCAGCCGACGATGGGGAACCGGCGCCTACGGGCCATCCGGTTCAAGACGGTCTGCATGACCGAGCGGACGCGGCGGTCGACCTTCTCGACGTCGGGGTCGTCGCCAAACTCGGATTTGATGTCGATCGGCTTGAGCACTTCGGTGACGATCTTGGTCGGCAGGGGGAGATTGATCGGCATCGTCAAGACGCTGAACCCGAACGGAAAGCCGAACGTGATCGGCATGATGTCGCTGCGACCGAACTTATGCCCCAGCTTGGAGAGCCCGATTGCGCGGGTCAGCCCGGTGCCGCGAGTGAGGAACAGCTGGCTTTCCTGGGCTCCGATTGACACCGCGGGCACGATCGGCACGCCGGCCTTGATCGCCGTGGTCACGTAGCCCGTCCGGCCGCCGAAGTTGACCACGTTCTCCGCCGTCGAAGGCCGGTAGGCGTCGTGGTCACCGCCCGGGAACACGAGCACGACGGCCCCACTCGCGAGCGCCTTCGCGGCGTTCTCGCGGGTCGCCCGGATCACCCCGGTAAGCCTGAAGAGCTCGGCGACGGGTCCCTTGAAGAGCATGTCGTGCGCCAGCGCGTAGAGCGGACGCTCATAGCCGTACTTGTCGTAATAGCCGACCGCGAACACCGTCATGTCCGGCGTGAGCACGCCGCCGGAATGATTGGACACCACAAGCGCCGGGCCGGGGGGGATGTTCTCCAGCCCCCTGACCTCGGAGCGGAAGTATCGCGCAAGTGGCCGACTGAGCGCCACGATGCCCTCGGTCAGCCGCGGGTTCCACTTTCCGATCTCGTCGTGGTCGTCGTCGTGGTCGACGGTGTGATCGATGGTGTCCTGGCTCACTGGCTGTTCCTACTTCCGTCCCAACCCTGACACCGTCTTCGTACCACGTGCGTGATCCACATCACTAGGGCCGGGACAGATGTCGCGGACAGGATCAAGGGTCCGAGATGGCGACCTGCTGCCGCATCAGCGCTGGTCTTGCAGGGTGTTGTCCTGGCAGTCCGAATCATCGGGGCGCTGACCAGTCGAAGGTGGCGACGACCGCGGTCGGGGGGCCGTGCCCCGCTGATGGCTCACGCCGCGTTCTTCCAGTGACAGAAGCAGCGCCCGCACGCCGTAGTGAAGGCTTGCCGTCACGGTCTGCTGGTCGACGTGCAGGTCATCGGCGATCTGCGCGACCGTCCAGGCGTCGTAGTACGAACGGCGAATCACGGCCCGCTGCTCGGCCGGCAGCCGCGCCATCGCGTCGAGCAGCTCCCGGTTCACTGTGAGATCTGCCCACGGCCCACTACTTGACTGACCGGCGGTGACGTTCACTCAGTTGCTTCTTCTTTCCCCGCCCGTAGAGACATCTTGTTGTTATAGTAATAAGACAACTTGCGGAGATGCAAGACCCGAAACGAGACGAGGGGCGAAGGATCGAGATCGCGACCGTGAGCTTGGGCCTCCGATGACCACGGACGAGACGCGCGGCGCGCCCGTCCTCGTGGCGGCGGGCGCGGGTGTGCCGCTGCACCGGCAGCTGTTCCTGGTGCTGCACGACGAGATCGCGCGGGGAGCAATCGCCGCGGGCCAGCCGCTTCCCACCGAACACGAGCTGTGCCAGCAGTTCGGGGTGTCGCGTATCACGGTGCGCCGCGCACTCGCCGACCTGGCGGCCCGGGGCTACATCACCCGTCGGCAGGGCGTCGGATCTTTTGTGCGCCAAGACAACCCGCCTGAGCGCGAGCAGGCTGCGAACCGGTCCTACGACGACGAGATGCACCAGATTCAGTTCGAATCGGAAGTCGACGTCGTCGAATTCGAATTGCGCACCGCGCCACTGAGCATCATGGAGAAGGTGGGGCTGGCCGGCGATGCGTTGTACGTCCTGGCGGTACGGCGCGAGCGCCGGACGGGTGAGCCGCTGCTGGTGACCGAGGCTTGGCTTCCGGGCAGGCTCTCGGAGAGCATCACGGCGGAGAAGATGACCCACACACCGATGTTCGGCCTGTTCGCCGAGGCGGGCGTCACCTTCACTCGCTTTCAGCACGAGTTCACCGCCGAGATCGCCGGCCCGCGCAATGCCCGGCTGCTCGCCGTCGCGATCGGCGCGCCAGTCTTGCGCGTCAACCGCGTCTCATGCACCGAGGGCGACCGGCCTCATCACTACCTGTCAATCCTGTTGTCGCCCAACCGAAGCCGAATTCTGCTCAGTCACACTCTCGATCAGCTCGAAACCGGACCGCAGCTGGCGATTCTGCACGACGTCGGCCCGCCACGCTGACGAACAACGGGCGCTCTTGCGAGCGCCCGTTGTTCGTTGCCGCGTAGCAGCACTAGCGTCCCTTGTGGGGGTTCTGATATGTCCCGTAAGGGGTTTGGCCGGTCGTCGGATACCCACCGTCGACGGTGACGATGTCCGGGCCGTTGTTCGACCCCGATGGGCCGGCGATGGCCGGCGCGGCGAGCCCGATCGTCAGGGCGGCCAGCGCGCTTGCTGTGATCGTGGCGAACGTGACGTTCTTCTTCATGTCGTGCCTCGTTCCGTCTTCTGTGGTCTGGAGCCGCGGTTCTCGGTGTCGCGGACCGGACCGGTCGACCGGTTCGGAATGGTTTCCTTAGCGGTCTGTGGGTCAAAACGGGCACGCCAATCCGTTTAATTCCGGTTGGCAGGAAGTTGCTCAGGCTTGGCAGGAACGCGACCGAAGTCGTCGGCGTCAGCGCCGCGATGCCTCAGCCGCCGGGGTTCTGCGGGTTCTCGGGTTCGTTGGGATTTTCCGGAGCGGGCGGGGTCGTCGTCGTGACCGGTGATGGCGTGGTGGTGGCGACGCTCGTGCTGGTGGTTGTCGTCTCCGATGACGACGGCGTCGTCGTAGTCGTGACGCTGGTGGTCTCGGCCGGCGCCGCGGGGGCGACGGTGGTCGTGACGGTCGATGTCGACGTGGACGTTGAACCGGCGTTGCTCGGCGGGGCGATCACACCGCACGCCACCCGCTTGCCGGCGTCGCCGGTCGCGAGTGTTTCCTGGTCGGGCCCGGGTGTGCCGTTGACCGTATAACGCGGCGGGATGTTGCCGAAGTTGTCGGGGTCCTCGTGGATGATCAGGGCGGTCCCCTCACTGCCCCGCAGGTCGGCAGCGGTGAAGGCGCTGGTGGTGGTCACGAGTTTCGCCGAGCCGTCCGGCCGGACCTCCAGCGAGGTCAGGTCACCGCTTTGGGGCTCGCCGGTGTGACCGGGCGCTTGGAAATGGCCGCCGGCGGACAGGAAGTCGCCCGGCGCCCCGCCCGTGGGGGCCACCGAGTTCGGGTCGCACTTGCCCACCGAGTGGACGTGCATTCCGTGGAAACCCGGGGCCAAGATGCCGGGGGCGACGGTCTCGACCGTGATCGTGGCGAAGCCGTTGGCGAAGTCGAAGGTGGCGTCGGCGACCGGTCGGCCGTCCGCCGTTCTGAGCTGGGTGGTCGCCTTCTCCGTCCCGGGCGCCGCGGCTGTGCCGGACGAGGACGGGGACGTCGACTCATTGCCGGATTCCTGGTTGTTTCCGCAGGCGCTCAGCAGGGCGACAGGTGCGGTGAGCAGAGCGGCGGTGACAACTTTCACGTGCTTGGCCATGACCGTCGCGTACCCCCATTTGCGGTCATCAAACCCGCGGCGGCCAGCGCAGCGAGAACGCCCGTCGCCGGCTACCGCTGGGATGCGAACCTGATTGCAGCGAGGCCGTTTTGGTCGACAGCCGCCCTGAACTGCTCGAGTGTCGGTATCCCCGGTACGCGGAATTTCAGGCCCATCATCCGCTGCGCGCGGGCGGCGCCGTAGGACAGGGCACATCGGTGGTAGAGATCGGCGACAACCGCAGGGTCCTTGATCAGTTCCCCCCGCATCGTCGCCGTGTTCCCGTCGTGGAGCACCTCGGCAGGTGCGCCGCCGCTGAAGTTCGCCTTCCAGCCCGCGCCGGCCAGGGCATACAGGTCGCCGTCGATGAGGTGTGCGCTCACCGGGATGGAATACCGGCGGCCCGACTTGCGCCCGGTGAAGCTCAGCACCATCAGCTGCTTGCGCGCGGGGCCCGCGAGGGGAGTGCGCAGCAGGCGGCACAGAAGCGGGTTGACGGCATGAAGGACCCGGTCCGGTGGATGCGAGACGGTGACTGCGGAGGTCTGTTCTGGCATTCCCTCACCGTACGACCAGGGCGCACCGGAGCTGCAATCGCAGTCCGTTGATTTCCCCATCCCACCGCAGGGGACGCTCAACTGTGGTCGGATGTTCCGCAGAGCAACCGATCGCTGCCCAGCTGGTCGGCGCCGGTTGCTCTGCGAGGGGAGCGGCAATGACAGTGCCGGCGCGGGCACCGGGTCCCAGGCGGATCGAACCGCGGGTCGAACCGCGGGCTTCCCGCGCGGCGATGTCGGCGCGGGGTTGGATAGCGCTGGGCGGGGCAGCGGCAAGCGTCAGTGCGGTAATCATCGCCGCCGTGGTTGCCAGCGGTTCGCCGTCGGCCTTGCCCGCGGGCACCACGCCTCCGTTGGCCGCGGCGGTGGAGAAACCACTGCCAGCGACTCCGCTTCCTGATCTGGGCGGCCCCCGTTCACAACTCGTCCCCGAAATGACGCTGCCGCTCGGTGCCCGGCCTTACGCCGGGAAACACCCCACGCCGTCCGGGTTCGAATTCTGGGAGGTACCGGGCAGCCATCATGACCTCGTGGCGCAAATGCGCTCGGAACTTCCGGTTTTCGCGCCGCTCAACGGGATGCCGTGGTGCGGCGAGCGCAGCGACGCCATGACGTCGTGGGCGTGGGGATCTGCTGCCGAGACGATTGGCGTGTCCCTGATCGACGGTGGTGTGTTGATCACCCGCCTCCCCCAGCCGACCGGGTGCCGTCCCTAGCGGCTGCTGAAGCTGATCGGTGATCAGGTCGGCGCCGATGTTTGGTATTCGGGCAGCTCGATGTCGTCGCGGACGCTGCCGGCGAAAAGGTTTGCCAGTGGCCCGAAGTTCATCGTGCGCATCGCCACGTTGCGAAACCACAAGCCGAATCGTGTGCGGGTGGCGAAGAAGCCGATCAGCTTTTCGGCGCCCGATTGCTTGGACTCGATGAAGGGACGCAGCCTCGTCTCGTAGGCGTCAAAGGCGCGGCGGTGGTCGCCGTCGGCGCGCATCAGTTCGCCGGCCAGCACATAGGCCTCGGTGATTGCCAGGCCGGTGCCTTCGCCGCCGAGCAGCGAGATGCAGCCGGCGGCGTCGCCGATGAGCAGGACGCGTCCTTGCGACCAGCGGTCCATGCGGATCTGGCTGACGACGTCGAAGTAGAGGTCGTCGACGTCGTCGACTGCTGCCAGGATGGCCGGGCATTCCCACCCGGCGTCACCGAACTGATTGCGTAGCTGGTCTTTTGGTGAAAGCCCGGCGTCGTCGTGCTCGGCACGGAAGACGAACAAGAACATGGTGCGGTTGTCGCGCAGGGTGAAACGGGCGACCTGGCGGCCGAGGGTGTTGTAAGTGACGTAGACGAGTTCGTCCCGCGGCCGATAGCCGTCGACGACGCAGGCGGCAACCTTGCAGCCGAGGTAGCGCTCGAACTCGTCTTCGGCGCCGAAGACGAGTCGACGCACGTTGGAGTGAAGTCCGTCGGCGCCGATGACGAGGTCGAAATCCCTCGGCTCGCCGTTGTCGAAGGTGACGTGGACGCCGTCGGCGCGCTCGTCGAGGGCGGCGATGGAGTCGTCGAAGATGGTTTCGACCTTGTCATGAACAGTGTCGAAGATCGCGGCCGCGAGGTCGCCGCGGGGCAGACTGGTGAAGTCGGCGCCGATCATGCGGCGAAAGGCGTCGACGGCGACGTCGGCTTTGGTTTCGCCGTCGGCTCCGACCGAGCGGAGATGCTGTACTTCGTAGCCCGCGTCGCGTATCGGCTGTTCGATGCCCATGCGTTGGGCCACTCGGTAGCCGACGCCCCAGAAGTCGATCATGTAGCCGCCGGTACGGAAGTGCGGGGCCTGTTCGATGAGCGTCGGGGTGTGGCCGGTCCGGTCCAGCCAGTGCGCGAGCGCGGTGCCGGCCACGCCGGCGCCGCTGATAGCGATCCTCATATCTCGTTCTTACTCCCGGCCGCAGATCATCGATACCCCTAGATCATCTCGTTCTTCGTCAGCCACCGCATGATCGGCCATCCGATGAATACGGGCAGCCAGCAGGTGAGGACCCGGTAGAGCAGTACGGACGGCACGCCGACGGCCGCGGGCACCCCGAACGCCGCCAGCCCACCGATCAGCGCAGCTTCGACGGCGCCGACACCGCCGGGCGTGGGGGCCGCCGAAGCGAGGGTCCCGCCGATCATCGTCACGACGGTGACGGTGACGAACGAGGCGCCTCCGCCGAACGCTGCGACACTCGCCCACAGTGCCAGCGCCATGCCGAGAGTTGTTGCCGCACAACCGGATACGATGATAGCCAGCCGCCTGGGCTCGCGCGCCAGCTTCGTCAGGTCGGCGGCGACTTCCCTCAGTCGGGGTCGCACCGCGGTTCCGAGCCAGCGCCGCAGTCTGGGCACCAGAAGGAACACGCCGACAAGCCCGAGAGCTAGTCCGCCGACGAGGTACAGGATCGTGGCAGACGGGACGAAGTGGGACAGATCGGCCGACGCGCCCGCCGCCGCGCTGAAGAAGACCAGCAGCGCGACGTGGGTGATCACCTGCACCGTCTGCTGCAGTGCGACCGCGGCGGTGGCCCGCACGGCGCCCAGACCGCCCTTCTGCAGGAATCGGGTGCTCAGCGCCAGACCGCCGACGCCCGCTGGAGTGGTGGTTGCCGCAAAGGTGTTGGCCACCTGCATGATTGTGAGATTCCTGAAGCTCACCAACCCGTCGGCGCAGGCCCATAGCGCAGCGGCCGCCCCGATATAGGTCAGCGTCGAAACCGCGAGTCCCAGCAGCGCCCACCACCAATTGGCAGTCCGCAGTTGAGAGAAGAACGTCGGGACTGCGCTGATGAACGGATAGGCGACGTAAACCAGGGCGACCAGAAGCACGAGTTGGATGACCTGCCTGGGCGAGAACCGGGTGATCGTCTCGACAGCTATTTGATCGGCACCCGTCTGGTGCTTGACCTCGTCGCGCGCAGCGGAGATCACCCTGCCGGCATCGTTCACCGATTCCCGTACTTGCGCCGGCACAGCGTGTTTGGTGAGCCGACGCGACGCGGCGAGAATGGTGTCTTTGCCGAGACTGTCGATCGCCGCGGTCACCGCGCACTGCGCGCCGTACACATCGGAGGTCGTCACCAAGAGTTGGGCGATGTCCGATTGGAGTTGGGCGTCGGTGGCGCCGTACTCGGCGCTGCCGAAGTCGCCGAAGGATACCCGGCCGTCATCGGCGGTGATCTCCTCTCCGCGCAGGCAACCGTGGGAGATCTGGTGATCGTGCAGTATCCGCAGCGAATCCCACACGCGGGCAACGGGTGTCGTGTCCGCGGAGTTGTGGATTGCTATCCCGCGGGCAGGGGTGTGGGCATACAGGGCCCAGCCACGCTCGAGCCCGGCGACGGCGATCGTCGACGTGTTGGCGATACCGAGGTCGCCGACGGCGATGGTCATCAGAGCGCGGTGCTCGACGACGCGGCGCGTGGAGGTTTGCAGCGGCGGGGTCTCGGTGCGGCGCAGTTTGAGCTTGAGCCACAGCTGACGCAGTGTTCCGCGGCTGCGCTGGATGGAGCCGTACATCTCCACGATCGCGACCTGGTCCGGTTGGGTGGACGTCGCCGACAGGACCAGGGGACCCTGCCCGGCGGGTCGCACCACCGTGAGGCCTTGCGCCACGAATCCGCGGCGCGCCAGTGCGCGCACCGCGCCGTCGAGCGGCACCTCCAGGGCGGGCGTTCCGACGACCAGAACCACCAGGGCGCCGACGAGCCAGCCCACGGCAAGTCCCAGCAGCGACCGGGCCGGCACGACGGCGCTCACGACGAGGTGGATCGGCACGAAGGCCAGCAGCAGCGTCCACCACCACCGCCGCCACCGTGCGGGCAGCCACGGACCGGAGACGGTGAGCACCGCGGCGAGCATCGCGATCCAGCGAGGGTCGTCGAGAAACTGCGACAGAAAGGTGTCGAGTCGGTCGGACAGATCGAAGTGCCATCGCGGCGCCGCGACGCCGTTGCCGCTGATCGACAGCGAGAGAACGGCGATCAGCCCGGCAGCCACGTACGCGCCGAGGAGTTTCCAGCGGCGGCCGACGACGAGACCGGTGAGGATCACAAAGGGCAGCGCCACGATCGCAGCGCTGTAGGCCAGATAGATCAGGTTGGACTGCGCCGGTGGCAGCACGCCGACGATCCGGGAGACGGATTCTTCGAGGGCGACCCACTTGTTGCGGGTGATCAGCGAACCGGCGATGACGATGGCGAAAAACACCGCCGCCAGCACGACCCGGAGGATGTCGCTGGTGCGTCGAGTCGGGGGCGGCAGCAGGCTGCCGGAGACGGTGATGTCCCGCCCGTCAACGCGCATGGCTCTACGGACCTTCGGATCGGCGGTGGCCGCGGTTTGCGGTTGGTCACGAACCTAACCGGAGGTCTGGGTTCTTCGGCTTTGATTCGGCCGAGGCCTTCCCGCCGCGTACCGGGCAGCGGCCCGCAGCAGCCGCACATTCGTCGCGGAGGTTCGGGCTACATCGGCAGACCCACAGAAGCCGGGGACTCGTCGATCTCGCGCTGAGGACGCAGCGTCAACGCTGCCCGGGGTCGCCCAGGTCGCCCAGGTCGTCGGGTACATCGACCGCGTGCTGCTGCAACGCTGCCAGGGGCACCACGTCGAGAGTGGACCGGTGGGTGCAGGCCAGCACGACCGGGGCGGCGCAGCCGTCGTGGTGGGCGCGAAGCCAGTTCGCGGCGGTGACGCACCAGCGGTCGCCGGGCACCAGGCCCGGGAACCGGTACTGGGGCATCGGCGTCGTCAGGTCGTTGCCGATCGAGCGCTGGTGAGCCAGGAACTCGGCGGTCATGACCGCGCAGATCGTGTGCAGGCCGATGTCCTCGGGGCCGGTCGAGCAGCAGCCGTCGCGGTAGAAGCCGGTGAGCGGGTCGGTGCCGCACCGCTGCAGCGGGCCGCCGAGCACGTTGTGGTCAGCCATCGGCCCGGTGCCGTATCCGTTCGAGCACCCGATGAACGAAATGTGTCGGTTTAGCGGGCGGCCGACGGGATACATAGGGCCACGGGACATTCCGTTCCGGGACGGAGTCGGCTCGGGCCGCCTTGAGTTGCATCCGGAGGTGCCGGCGAAGGTCGTGCAGCTCGGCGTCCGTCCACCGGTTGCGGGTTTCCGTCGGGTCGGCGGTCAGGTCATAGAGTTCCCACTGGTCGTCGACCGGTGAGGTGCGGTACGCCTCTCCGCCCAGTCCGTTGGCGGCGAGGTGGCGGACGCCGGGTTCGGTCCAGGTGGCCGGGTCGTCAAAGGTGCGGACCAGCTTCCACAGCTGGCCGTCGACCTGCTCCACCAGCCCCTCGAAATTGGATCCCACGTGCGCCGGGACCCGAATGCGAAGCGGCGCTGGCGGATTGACGGTGCGCTTCAACTGGCGGGCCAGGCCCGAGGCGCCGGTGTCGCCTTCGAGCATGTTGTCGCGGGTCATGATGTAGACGGCTCGCGCGTCGTCGGCCGGGGCTCCGTCGACGACCGGCATCAGGTCGCGGCCCGGAAGGTCGTGTACCTCGGTGAACGACTCGGCCAGCGTTCTGGCGGCCTCGGCGACGTCGACGCCGGCGGCACCGAGCAGTGTCGGCACGAGGTCGACGTGTGACGTCGGGGCGGTGACCGTGCGAGGCTTCGTGGCGCGCTCGCCGATGCGGGCGATCACGAACGGGACGCGGGTGGCCTCGTCGTAGAGGTTGAACCATTTCTGGTGCAGGCCACCGTGCGCGCCGAGAAGGTCGCCGTGATCGGACGTGCGCACTAGGACCGCGTTGTCGGAGCCGCCGTCGGTGACCGCGCGCCGGACGCGCTCGATCGGGCCGTCGACCTCGGCGTGCAGGCGGTAGTAGAGGTTGCGGTAGCGCGGGGCGTTGCGTTCGTAGGTCCGCTGGATCACGCGCGCCGGGCCGTAGCCGGAGTAGTAGGCCCCCCGGAATGCGATCTGGGCGGCCGGCTTGGTGGACAGGTCCTCGTCGGCGGTGGGCGCCGCGGGCACCGGCGGTGGATCCAGCGGCGAGGGGTGCAGCGGATTGCGCCGCGTCCACGCCGGGAACAGGACGATGTCGTGGGGGTTCACGAAGCTCGCGACGAGCAGGAACGGCCGTTGAGCGTCCGGGTCGCCGGCGCGGCGGCGCGCGTAGCGGTCTTGCAGCCACGCGACCACCCGGTCGGCGATCAGCGGGTCGCGGCGCACGCCGGCGTTGGCCAGACCCGCTCCATGCGGCTCGGGGCCGACCCAGCCGGAGAAGCCGAACAAGCCGAGCGGGTCGGCGTCGAGGTAGCGCCGGACCGCGGCATGGTCGACGACGCCGTCGTCGTCATTGGTGGCGAGCGGGCCGCCGGTCCTCGGGTCGGTCAGATCCGCGTGGCTGATGTGCCACTTGCCGTCGTAATGGGTGTCGTAACCGGCGGTGCGAAACCAGTTGCCCAGCGTGGGCACCTCGCCGTGGCGCAGCCAGCGCATGCGGGAGTCGTCGAACACCTTGCCGATGCCGTCGGTCTGGGTGACGCCGTGCAGGTCGGGGTAATGACCGGTGAAAATCGTTGGGCGGCTGGGCACGCAGGCCAGCGAGCCGGTGTAATGCCGCTGAAAGCTCACGCCGTGCTCGTCGAACCACTTACGGCCGGTGAGCGTGCGGTCGCGCCAGGCGAGCAACTCCGCAGGCTCGTACGGCGGAACCGCGCGTTCCTCGTCGGTCATCACGACGATGACGTCGGGGCGCACGCCGTTTCTGCTCCTCACGTCCGCATCAGACACGAGACTTCTCCAATCGGTTCGCGAGTCCGGCGAGCATTTTGTCGGACTGCCGGGCGAGAACTCGGCACAGGACGCGCTCGGCAAGCTGTTGCATTGGGCGAGAGCCGATTTCGACGGTACTGGTCAGGGTCACCTGCGTCCCCTCCGTCGCCCGCCGCAGTGTCCAGCGGTTGGCGACACTGCGCAGGCGCTCGGGCAGGCCCTCGATGTCGTAGCCGAGGGCGTGTGGCGGGTCGAACTCGGTGATGCGCTCGACCAGCGTGTTGGGGCCGGCCTGGATTCGCCGGGTGGTGCCGACAGGTTGGCCGTCGGGTCCGTGCGTCAGGATGCAGGAGTGGTCGACGTTGCCGGCCCACGAGCTGATCGAGCCGAAATCCGCGAGGACGTTCCAGATGTCGTGCGCGGCAGCCGCGATGGTACGAGTGCGGTGGGTGTTGGCCACGGGCTAACGTTACGCGCAGGCCGTCAGCGCACGACGATCGCGTGCTCACCGCGGACCACGAGCTCCCCGATGACGGGCGCGCCCGGAATTTCGCCCGCGATCAGCAGCCCACCCGAGGTCTGCGCGTCGGCGAGCAGAAGGTCCTCCTCCTCGGCCGGGGCTGACAAGTCGGCGTGCGGTGCCACCCAGTCCAGGTTGCGCCGGGTGCCGCCGCTGACGTAACCTGCCGCCAGCGCCTCGCGCGCACCCGCCAGATACGGCACTGCGGCGGAGTCGACGACGGCCGTGACGCCGCTGGCGCGCACGAGCTTGTACAAGTGCCCCAGCAACCCGAATCCGGTGATGTCCGTGGCACATTCGACGCCGGCCGCCAGCGCCGCGGCGGCGGCCGAGGCGTTGAGCGTGGTCATCACGCCGATGGCCTGGGGGAACCGCTCCCCGGTGGCTTTGTGCCTGCTGTTGAGCACGCCGATCCCCAGCGGCTTCGTCAGCGACAGCGGCATACCGGGCTTACCGGAGTCGTTGCGCAGCAACCGGTTTGGATCGGCGATGCCCGTCACAGCGAGGCCGTACTTGGGCTCGGGGTCGTCAACGCTGTGCCCGCCCGCGAGGTGGCAGCCCGCGTCGCCGCAGACGTCGAGGCCGCCCCTCAGCGTCTCGGCCGCCAGCTCCAAGGGCAGTACGTCCCGCGGCCAGCCCAGCAGGTTGACCGCCACCACCGGTCGCCCGCCCATCGCGTAGACGTCCGACAGCGCATTCGTCGCCGCGATGCGGCCCCAGTCGTACGCGTCGTCCACCACCGGCGTGAAGAAGTCGGTCGTCGCGATCAGCGCCGTGCCACCTTCGATCCGCACCGCGGCCGCGTCGTCGCCCTCGTCCAACCCGACCAGCAGTTCGCCGACCGGATCCCGTGGTGCCGCGTTGGTGAGCCCCCGGACGACGTCCTCCAACTCGCCGGGCGGGATCTTGCATGCGCAGCCGCCCCCGTGGGCGTACTGGGTGAGTCGGCACGTCATGATGTCCACCATGCCCCATGGAGGCGTATCCGGTCTGGTGGCCGGCTCGGTCTTCAAAATCGTTGAGCGGCAGGTCCTGTCGCTGGCGGGTTCGATTCCCGTCCGCCTCCACTACTTCTCCCTTTTGTGCTCCTCGCGTCCGCGGCCCGGTGATGCACATGGCTGATCCGCGGCGGCGGGTGCCGCGAACCGACATGCTGCTCGCCGACCCCCGGCTCGCCGCGGCCGAGCGTGCGCTGGGCCGCGCGCTGGTGAAATCCGTCGTCGCCCAAGCTCAAGAGCGGGCGCGCACCGGGGACATCGAGCCGGAGCAGGTCGTCGAACACGCCGTGGCCGCGCTGCCGGCAGGCGCGGCGAGTCTGCGTCCCGTCATCAACGCGACGGGTGTCGTCGTGCACACCAATCTCGGCCGTGCGCCGCTGTCGCAGGCCGCGCTGGACGCGGTGGTGACCGCGGGCCGCGCCACCGACGTCGAGTTCGACCTGACGACCGGCCGCCGCGCCCGCCGCGGCCGCGGCGCGCTGGCCGCACTGGCCGCCGCCGTACCCGCGGCCGGCGGCGTGCACGTTGTCAACAACAACGCCGCCGCGCTGCTGCTGACCGCGATGACGCTGGCTGCGGGCAAGGAGATCGTGCTGAGCCGCGGTGAGCTCGTCGAAATCGGCGACGGCTTCCGCATCCCGGAGCTGCTGGAGTCCACCGGCGCACGCCTGCGCGAGGTCGGCACCACCAACCGCACCAGCCTGCGCGACTACACCGACGCGGTCGGGTCCGAGACCGGGTTCGTGCTCAAGGTACACGCGTCGAACTTCCACGTCAGCGGGTTCACGTCTGCGGCATCGGTCGCCGAGTTGGCGCAGCTGGTCCGGGGCGAGCGAAGCGACGGGAAGGGCGACGTCCCGCTGGTCGTCGACATCGGCTCCGGCCTGCTGACCCCGCACCCGCTGCTGCCCGAAGAGCCCGATGCGACAACGGTTTTGCGCGACGGCGCCGACCTGGTCACCGCGAGCGGCGACAAGCTGCTCGGCGGACCTCAGGCCGGGCTGCTGTTCGGCGATGCGGAGTTGATCGACCGGCTGCGCAGGCATCCGGCAGCCCGTGCCCTGCGCGTCGACAAGCTCACGCTCGCCGCGCTGGAGGCGACCCTCGCCGGGCCGCCCCCGCCCGTGGTCTCACAGCTCAACGCCGACGTCGCTGAATTGCGTCGGCGCGCGGAGCGGATCGCCGCCCGGTTGCCCGACGCGCGACCGGTGGACTGCGTCGCGGCCGTCGGCGGCGGCGGAGCGCCGGGCGTCGACCTGCCCAGCGCGGGCATCAGCCTGCCCGAGTCCTGCGCCGCCCCGCTACGCACCGGCACTCCGGCCGTCGTCGGGCGCCTGGAAGGTGGCCGGTGCGTGCTCGACCTGCGCACGGTCGCGCCGGACGAGGACGAACTGCTCGTCGAGGCGGTAGCGGCGTGTACGTCCTAGCGACCGCCGGGCACGTCGACCACGGAAAATCCACGCTGGTGCAGCGGCTGACCGGCATCTGGCCCGACCGGCTCGCGGAGGAGCAGCGCCGCGGCCTGACCATCGACCTCGGCTTCGCGTGGACGACGATCGGCGGACGGCAGATCGCGTTCGTCGACGTGCCGGGCCACGAGCGGTTCGTCGCCAACATGCTCGCGGGAGTGGGTCCGGTGCCCGCGATCATGTTCGTCGTCGCGGCCACCGAAGGCTGGATGCCGCAGTCCGAAGAACACCTCGCCGCGCTGGAAGCGCTCGGCGTCGGCCACGTGCTGGCCGTCATCAGCAAGGCCGACGTCGCCGACCCACAGCTCGCCATCGCGCAGGTGCACGAGCGGCTGCCGGGCGCACCCCTCGTCCTGTCCACCGACCTCGACGCGGTCCGCGCCGCGCTGGTCGCCCTGGTGGACCGGCTGCCGCCGCCCGACGGCGACGCCGACGTGCGGCTGTGGGTCGACCGCTCGTTCACCGTCCGCGGCGCGGGCACGGACCGTCACCGGGACATTGGCCGCGGGCACCATCCGCGTTGGCGACGAACTCGACCACGCCGGACGGCGCGTCACCGTGCGCGGCCTGCAGTCGCTGGGTACGGACCAGGCCGAGGTGCGCGCGGTGGCACGCGTCGCGGTGAACCTGCGCGGGGTGGACCGCCGGCAGATCCGTCGCGGCGACTCCCTCTGCACCCCCGGCGCGTGGCTGGACACCACGGAGATCGACGTCGGGCTGCGGGCGGCCGGCCAACTGCATCGAAACCTGTTGCTGCACATCGGTTCTGCGAACGTCCCAGTTCACGTTCGCCGGCTCGGGACGGCCGCGCGGCTTCGGCTGACGAGGCCGTTGCCGTTGCGCATCGGGGACATCGGCGTGCTGCGCGATCCCGGCGAGCACCGGATCGCCGCCGGAATCGAGGTGCTCGACGTGCGTCCCCCGCCGCTGCTCCGGCGCGGCGCGGCGCGTGCGCGAGCGGCGGAGCTGGTGAGCGGGCCGGTCCGGCCACCGGTGTGTGCCCGGGCGGATGAATTGCGCGCCGTGGGTTTTCCGGTGACCGGGCAGCGGGTGGGCGAATGGATCGTCGACGGGCAGTGGTGGTCTGAAAAGCGTCAGCACATGATGGCGGCCGTAAATCGGTGGGCGGTCCGCCACGACGTCGCGGCCGGCATGCCGCTGGAGACTGCGCGCCAGGTGGCCGGGCTGCCCGCCCCCGAACTGGTACCGCCGCTGCTCGAGGGCACCGGCCTGGAGGTGGTCGACGGGCTCGTCCTCCGACCGGGTACCAGCCTGCCGGCGCGGGTCGACATGGCGGTGCGCACGGTCGAGGAGTGGCTGGCCGACGAGCCGTTCCGCGCGCCGGAGGCCGACGAGCTCAACGAGCTCAAGCTCGGTACCCGCGAGCTCGCCGCGGCGGTGCGCGCCGGGCGGTTGACGCGGATCGCAGACGGCGTCGTCCTCGGGCCCGACGCGTTCGGCCGGGCGGCTGCGATCCTGACGACGCTGCCGCAGCCGTTCACCGTCAGCGAGGCCCGCCGTGCGCTGGGCACAAGCCGCCGCGTGGCGGTGCCGCTGCTGGAACAACTCGACGCCCGCCGGATCACAAAACCAGAGGACGACGGCACCCGAAGGCTGAACGTCGGTGGACGCTGAGGTCTAAAGGAGGTCTAAAGGCCATTGCTCCGCTCGCCCGCGGACGGTTTGATCGGGGGTAACCCCCCGGCAGCCGAGAGGATAGATCATGCCCGCGTCCAAATTCGTCCGGTTCTTCGATGAAGTCGGCATCGATGACGTGCCGCTCGTCGGCGGAAAGAACGCCTCGCTCGGCGAGATGTACCAGAAGCTCTCCGACCGGGGCGTTCGCGTCCCGAACGGGTTCGCCACCACAGCCGAGGCGTATCGCTGCATGCTCGAGCAGGCCGGTGCCTGGGAGGCGTTGCACCGTGAGCTCGACAACATCGACCCCGACGACGTCACCGCGCTGGCCCGTAAGGGCAAGCGCGCCCGGGAGATCGTCTACGGTGCCGGACTGCCGAGCGATCTCGCGAACGAGATCCTCGACGCCTATCGCAAACTGCAGGAGGAGTACGGGGAGGACGTCAGCCTGGCCGTTCGTAGCTCGGCGACCGCCGAGGATCTGCCGACCGCCAGCTTCGCCGGGCAGCAGGACACCTACCTGAATATCAAGGGCAACGAGAGCCTGCTCGACACGTGCCGGCGGTGTTTCGCCAGCCTGTTCACCGACCGCGCCATCCACTACCGCATCGACCAGGGCTTCGACCACTTCAAGGTGTCGCTGTCGATCGGCATCATGAAGATGGTGCGCTCCGACCTCGCCGCGTCGGGCGTGATGTTCTCCCTCGACACCGAGTCGGGCTTCCGCGACGCGGTGTTCATCACCGGCGCGTACGGCCTGGGCGAGAACGTGGTCCAGGGTGCGGTCGACCCCGACGAGTTCTACGTGCACAAGCCGACGTTCCTGGCCGGGCACCGTGCGGTTTTGCGCCGGCTGATCGGCGACAAAGCGGTCAAGATGATCTTCGTCGAGGGTGACACCAAGTACACGACCCGCAACATCCCCACGCCGAAGGCCGACCGCGCCCGGTTCTGCATCACCGACGAGGACGCACTGGAGTTGGCCGACTACGCGTGCACGATCGAGCAGCACTACGGCCGGCCGATGGACATGGAATGGGCCAAGGACGGCATCGACGGCAAGCTCTACATCGTCCAGGCCCGACCGGAGACGGTGGCGTCCCAGCGCAGCGGTACGGCGCTGGAGAGCTACGTGCTCGACGGACAGGGCGAGGTGCTGACGGAGGGGCGTTCGGTCGGCGAGAAAATCGCCTCAGGCGTGGCGCGACGGATCGATCACGTCTCACACCTGTCTGACTTCCAGCCTGGTGAGGTGCTGGTATCAGATATCACCACACCCGACTGGGAGCCGGTGATGAAGATCGCCTCGGCGATCGTCACCAACCGCGGCGGCCGCACGTGCCACGCGGCGATCATCTCCCGGGAGCTCGGCATTCCCGCTGTGGTCGGCGCCGGTGATGCGACCACGGCAGTTCCCGACGGGGCGATGGTCACGGTGTCGTGCGCCGAAGGCGACACCGGGCGGATCTACAAGGGCGAGGTGCCCTTCCACGTCGACCGCACCGAGGTGGGCGACATCGAGCGGCCACGCACCGAGATCATGATCAACCTGGGCAATCCCGACCTCGCGTTCAAGACGTCGTTCCTGCCGAACGACGGCGTGGGGCTGGCCCGGATGGAATTCATCATCAACGAGTACATCAAGGTGCACCCTCTGGCCCTGCTGCATGCAGAGAAGGTCGACGACCCCGAAGCTCGGCGGATCATCGACCGGATGACGTACAACCACTCGGACGGCGCCGACTTCTTCGTCGAGCGGCTGTCCGAAGGCATCGGCACGATCGCGGCAGCGTTCTGGCCGAAGCCCGTGGTGGTGCGGATGAGCGACTTCAAGTCCAACGAGTACGCCAGCTTGGTCGGCGGGCCGGCATTCGAGCCCGAAGAGGCCAACCCGATGATCGGCTTCCGCGGCGCGTCGCGCTATGCCCATCCGGCCTACGCCGAGGGCTTTGCGCTGGAGTGCCAAGCGATGAGACGTGTCCGCGAGGAAATGGGCCTGACAAACGTCGTGCTGATGATTCCGTTCGTGCGCCGGGTGGCCGAGGCGGATCTGGTTCTCGAGGAAATGGCCAAGCACGGCCTGCGGCGTGGTGAGAACGATCTCAAGGTGTACGCGATGTGCGAGATCCCGAACAACGTGATCCTGATCGACCAGTTCGCCGAGCGGTTCGACGGCTTCTCGATCGGCTCCAACGATCTCACTCAGCTAACGCTCGGTGTCGACCGGGACAGCGAGATCGTGGCCTTCGACTACGACGAACGCGACGACGGCGTCAAGGAGATGATCCGGTTGGCGGTGGAAGGCTGCCGCCGCAACGGAATTCACTCCGGGCTGTGCGGGCAGGCGCCGTCGGACTACCCGGAAATGGCGGAGTTCTTGGTTCAGGCGGGGATCGACTCGATGAGCCTCAACCCCGACACCGTGGTGAAGACGACGCGGCTCGTTCTGGAGATGGAGAAGCAGCTGGCACCGGCCAAGTGACGGGGCGCAGTCCCGCGCGCCGAAATCCGGTTACCTGCAAGCTTTTTTCGGCGAATTGCGTGCATTAAGCCTGATCTCGGCCAGCGCAGGGTCCGGCTTACTGGTCGCCAGGCCGTCCGTACGATCAGCCGCCTAGTGCCAGGGATCGATGACAGGCACGCCGGCTGCTTCGAAGGCCGCCGTGTCTCTGGTTGCGACAGCCATCCCGTTAGCAGCCGCCGTTGCGGCGATGTATCCGTCGGCGGCGCCGATAGCCATTCCGGCCGCGCGTGCCCGGGTCATCAACTCTGCGTAGGACTGCGAGGCGGGCAGATCGAATGCCAGCAGGCGTCCCGCGAACAAGGGGAGCACCCGGGTTTCCAGGCTCTCCTGTAACCGGTTGCGGCGCTTGCCGGTCGGCAGCGAGGCCACGTCGAAACGCAGTTCGGCAACCGTGATGGCCGACAGGTAGAGAGTCTCCAGTGGCTGTTCGTCGATCCAGGCGACGGCGCGCGCGTCGGGCGCCTTGCGTAGCGGCTCCGAGATGACGTTGGTGTCAACCAAGATCATTGGATGCTGATCGGCTGGGCCGGGCTCGTGTCGCGCTGCTGGAACACCACGAAGTCCTCATCGGTGATTTTGGCCTGGCGGCCAATGTCGGCCAACAGAGAACCGAGTCTGATTCGGCCCCCGGGCTTGACTGCCTCCTCCAAAATGGCGCGCACCTCGGCCTCGGTACTGCGGTCGTGTCGCGCGGCGCGCATGCGAAGGGCCCGGTGTACCTCGTCGGGCACGTTACGCACCGTGAGCACTGCCATCGAATCTCCTGTCTGCAGTCGATGCAGTCATTTTAACGGAACGCAGTCAAACCTGGGGCGGACGAGTCGTGCCGGTCCTGCCGGAGCCCACCTTCTTGCCCGCCTATTCGCGACAACGGCGTTCGTGCAGGTCAAGGCATTAACCCAGTAGGCGGCGATCAGGACGGCGTGCCCTCATAACCGCAGGTACAACAGTTGTCGCCGCGAGGCGGGCAAATCGATAGGTGGGTTGATCGCCCCTCCGTCATAGTTACCTAGTGAGCGATTCGCCGGAGTCGGTGGTTCGAAGGTTTTTTGCCGCTTGGGCAGACCCGCAACCCGACAAGCTGGGCAGGTTTTTCCATGAAGACGCCGTGTGGGTCGACGGTCCGCAAGGAGTGCGTCACGGCGCGGACGCCATCAGAGCCGAGCTGGCGGCCCAGCGGAAGGCGGTCGGAGGCGTGGCGGTAGACGTGACAACGATGCTCAGCGACGGCCGAACCGTCATGGTGGAACAGGTCAGTAACTCGAACATCGGCGGCAATCCGATCTCTGCGCCTGTCATGGCAGTGTTCGAGCTCGACGCCGGCGGTCGAATCGAGCAGTGGCGCGAGGCTTACGACTTGACGTCGGTAATGGACCAGATCAAGGGTGTTTGATCGAAAGACCGGCCGCCCGACGATCCACGCTCGAAAGGGAGGGAACGCCTCATGGACATACGGAAGCTGATCGAGTCGTGGCCGGTGTACCGGCAGATCACCGGGCCCGACCGGCTAGGCCGCGGCGAGGCCGTACAGTCCGCCCGCTCGGCCGGCCTGACGCCCCGTACCGCCGACGCCGATCACGTCGCGCACTCCGTGTGCCCGTTCTGCGCGGTCGGCTGCGCACAGAAGGTATACATCAAAGACGGCCAGGTCGTGCAGATCGAGGGCGATCCCGACAGCCCGATATCGCGAGGCCGGTTGTGCCCCAAGGGATCTGCGAGCAAGCAGCTCGTCACCGGCCCGCAACGGCTGACCAAGGTGCGCTACCGCGCGCCGTACGCCACCGACTGGCAGGAACTCGACCTCGACACCGCGATGAACATGGTCGCCGACCGAGTGCTCGACGCCCGCGACAAGGGCTGGCAACAGTTCGACGCCGACCGCAACACGCTGCGCCGCACCATGGGCATCGCCAGCCTCGGCGGCGCGACCCTGGACAACGAAGAGAACTACCTCATCAAGAAGCTCTTCACCGCGCTTGGCGCACTGCAGATCGAGAACCAAGCGCGTATTTGACACAGCGCCACGGTTCCCGGTCTGGGAGCCTCCTTCGGTCGCGGCGGAGCGACGGGCTATCAGCAAGACCTCGCCAACTCAGACTTCATCGTCATCATGGGCTCGAACATGGCCGAGGCCCATCCGGTCGGGTTCCAATGGGTGATGGAGGCCAAGGCCCGCGGCGCGCAGGTCGTCCACATCGATCCGCGGTTCACCCGCACCAGCGCCCTAGCCGACAGGCATGTGCCGCTGAGGGCCGGCAGTGACATCGCGTTCCTCGGCGGGGTGATCAACTACATCCTGTCCAACGAGCTGGACTTCCGGGAATACGTCACCGCATACACCAATGCGCCGTTCCTCGTCGACGAGCGCTTCCGAGACACCGAAGACCTCGCCGGGCTGTTCAGCGGCTACGACCGCGACTCTGCGTCCTACGATCCTTCGAGTTGGCAGTACGAGCGGACGGATTCGGGCGGCGCCGGCGCGGGCACCACGGAACACGCCGCGCCGGACCAGCACGGCTCCGGTGGCGCGCCGATCGAAGGCGGCGCCGGGACCATCGCCGCCGACCCGGCGCTGCAGCACCCGCGCTGCGTTTACCAGATTCTCAAGCGGCACTACGCCCGCTACACGCCGGAGATGGTGGAGCGGGTGTGCGGCGTACCGGCCGAGCAGTTTCGGTACATCGCCCGCACGTGGGCGCAGAACTCGGGGCGCGAGCGCACCGCGGCGCTGGTGTACAGCGTCGGCTGGACGCAGCACTCGGTGGGGGCGCAGTACATCCGCGCCGGTTCGATCATCCAGCTGCTCCTCGGCAACGTGGGTAGGCCCGGCGGCGGCGTGATCGCGTTGCGCGGCCACGCGAGCATCCAGGGCTCCACCGACGTGCCGACGCTGTTCAACCTGCTGCCCGGCTACCTCGCGATGCCGCGCACCGGACAGGCCACCCTGTCCGACTACCTCGACAACGTCAAGAGCCACAACCAGAAAGGCTTCTGGCACAACGCCGACGCGTACATGATCTCGCTGCTGAAGGAGTACTGGGGCGAGCACGCTACCGCCGACAACGACTACTGCTTCGACTATCTGCCGCGCATCAACGGCGACCACGGCACGTATCGCACGGTGATGGACATGGTCGACGGCAAGGTGTTCGGCTACTTCCTACTCGGGCAGAACCCGGCCGTCGGGTCCGCGCACGGGCGGCTGCAGCGCCTCGCCATGGCCAACCTCGACTGGCTGGTCGTGCGCGATCTCGTCGAAATCGAAAGCGCCACCTTCTGGCGGGACGGACCGGAGGTCGAGACCGGGGAGATCACACCGCAGACCTGCCGCACGGAGGTGTTCTTGTTCCCGGCCGCGTCGCACGTGGAGAAGGCGGGCACGTTCACGCAGACGCAGCGGATGCTGCAATGGCGGGAGAAGGCGGTCGGGCCGCCGGGCGACGCGCGCTCAGAGCTGTGGTTCTTCTACCATCTCGGCCGGATACTGCGCGAAAAGCTCTCCGGCTCAACGGATGAGCGCGACAGGCCGCTCCTCGACCTGTCGTGGGACTACGTCATTGAAAAGACGGGGCGACGGTGGCCAAACCGAGCTCGCCGATGAGTGTGGGCACGTGGCTGCTCGGCGCGTACGGGCCGGGTGCGGGGATGGCCGCGGTAGCAGAGCTGATGCCTAAGTGGTTGCAGCGCACATGGATTGGCAAGCCGCTCGGCCGGCTGCCACGGCCGGCGGGGCTGTCGGCGGCGGCCATCGCGCCGGGCGTGGCGTCCTACACCGCAGTGTTGTTGGGGCAGAAGGCCGTTCCGGCGTGGAATGAGGCGCACCCGTATCTGCCGTTCGTGTTCACCGGATCGGCGGCGGCGAGCGGCGGGGGACTGGGAATGCTGCTGGCACCGGTGGACGAGTCGGGACCGGCGCGGCGGCTGGCGGTGGTGGGCGCGGGGATGGAGGTCGTCGCGTCGAGGGTGTTGGAGCAGCGGCTCGCCCTGGTCGGTGAGGCGTTCACGACGGACAGGGCGCACCGACTGCGGAGGGCGGCCGAGATTCTCAACGTCTGCGGCGCGGTGGGCGCGGTGGTGTCGGGCCGGAGCCGGCCTGCGGTGGCGCTGTCTGGGCTGGCGCTGCTGGCGGGCAGCGCGCTGCAGCGGTTCGGCACGTTCGAAGCCGGAGTGGCGTCGACCCAAGATCCGAAATACGTCGTTGTGCCGCAACGCGAACGGCTGGATGGGGACTACGGTCCGTCGTCGTCCTTGCCATCCAGTCGGAAGTAGCGGTGGGGGTGCCAGTAGCCGTTGGTGCGGGGTTGGCCGAAGTCTAGGTGGGCCGGTGGGATCCATTCGGTGATGCCGTGGGCGTTTTTGCGGACGGTCCAGCCGTTGTCGTCGA